>Ga0224523_1000476_pt1 | contig 20775 bp, 20 predicted proteins | sample CFST50metaG_FD_182732 | JGI IMG/M metagenome (GOLD analysis project Ga0224523, IMG submission 182732) | Peat soil microbial communities from Stordalen Mire, Sweden - C.F.S.T50 | ecosystem: Environmental > Terrestrial > Soil > Wetlands > Peat | place: Sweden: Norrbotten County, Stordalen Mire...
GCCTTATCTGCCAACAAAAGAAAGAATGGAAAAACCTTTTGTACAAATTGATTGCTTGTATGGTTTTTCATGTAATCCTTGTGCTTTCGCGTGTCCGCGCGAAGCAATCACAAAAATATCAACAAGCACAGTTCCTCAAATTGATTTTGATAAATGTACTGGCTGTATGGATTGCGTTTACCAGTGTCCTGGCTTGGCAATTTTTGGTTACAATTTAAATAAGGAAACTCTCTTCTTACCAGTAGAACTTGATGTTGCCGAAGGTGCGGAAGTTTTCTTAGTTGATAATTATGCAAATAAAATCGGTGAAGGAAAAATTGATAAAATTCTAAAGAAGAAAAATCTCACAAACATTGCACGCGTGAAATCACAAGGTATTTCTAAAGAAGAACTTGTTAAAGTACGCGGATTTGTTGTAAAAGAAAATTATCCCGAAAAACTGAATCTGAAATCTTACAAAGAAAAAACTGATGATGAAATTTATATGTGCCATTGCGATGATGTTACGTTGGCTGATGTAATGAAAGTGATCGGCGACAGAAAATACATTTCGGTTGAAGAAATAAAACATACCACGCATCTTGGAATGGGCCCATGTCGCGGTAAAAGATGTTTGTTGCGTTTGCGTTTGATGTTGCGCCCGAAAGGCATAACAATAATTGGACATCCAACGCCACGTGCTCCATTGTCAAATCAAATTACAATCGGAGAACTTTATCCAAACAATAAACACGAAAAGATTGTAACGAATATTAATAACCAGAATTTAAAAGTAATTGAAGTAAAATCGTTCGTTGCAGGTGGCGGCATTGGCGGAAGCGCGTTATTCAGATACCTTGCTGAAGAAGGAAAAGAACCTGTTTTAATTAATTTTGGTTTTGGTTCATCATGGCGAAACATTGCCGGAGGACGCCCACAATTCAGCCTTCCCGAACTTTCCGATATTGCAAAGCATAACCTTGAATTATTTAAAAATCTCAACAAAGATCATGAAATTGATTTTCGATTGACCAATTACATAACATTTGCTCACGATGAGGAAATGCTGAAAACCCTTGAAGACTCTTTGACTTGGCAAGATGGAATTATGCTTAAACCAAATCAATTTCGAACAGAAATTTCTCCTTATTACAATTCTTCAAATGCAAAATATCTTGCAGCTCTGAAAACGGGCGATTGTTGGCAAGCTACTCCCGGAAAAGTAATTGAAGCTTTGCGTCAAATTGCTATTAGTAAAGGAGGAACACTTCTTGAAAACTGCGAATTAATTGATGTTGAGAAAAAGGATTCTGTGTATAAAATTATTGTCAAGACCAATGAAAATGAATATATTGAGTATCGTACAGAAGTATTTATTAATGCATTAGGTGGCAATGGTGAAAAATTTGCAAAAAAATTAGGTATTGAAACAGGGCTTTATCCGGTTAAACATCAAGCCTTTATTACAAGAAGATTACCTATGCTTGGTGTAAATGGTAATTCCTTGGATATGTTGATAGACAGAAGAAAATACAAGGGCTTTACTGCTGTTTACGGACAACAACTTGCTGAAACCGGACAAATTATTGGTTGTGCTTCTCCTCAAATTGAACCTTCCGAAACAGGAAAAGATTTAAAATACAATTCAGAAAATTTCATTGAAATAGTTTCTGAAATTTTCACCGATTGGATCCCCGAAATATCAGCTATTGGTTTTCAGGCTTTATGGTCAGGATATTATACTGAGCCAAGAATGATAATTGATCCTAAGCTTGGACTTTTCTTAGGGCTAAGAGGGCAAGGTTTTATGTTGGGACAATATTTAGCTAAACTTTATGTAGATAAATTAATGGGAAGAGAAACGCCATCATATTTTAAAGAATTGGAAATAAATGGAAGTGCACTTCTTGAAAAGGCTTTCAAATAAAGGATGGATATATCTTTGAATAAAGAGAGATTACATTTTTTTTATTCAAATAGAAATATTACCTTTGCCGCTCTTATTTAAAACCGTTTGATTTGAGCTTTTTGAAACAGTTTACGATTCAATTTGCAAGTTTAGAACCAGGTTCTTACGATTTTAATTTTAGCATTGATAATAAGTTCTTTGAAAAATTTAGTGAATCTGAAATAACGCAAGGGAAATTAAATGCGTTGATTGAGCTTCAAAAGCAAGCCCGCATGTTAATTATAAATTTCAAAATTAACGGGATAGTCAGGCTTACATGCGACAGGTGTTTGGATGAGTTTGATCAGAATATTGAAACCGAAAAACGACTTATAGTTAAATTCGGTACTGAAACCAAAGAAGAAACAGATGAGATAATGACTATACCTGAATCCGAGCATTCAATTAACGTTGCACAGTTTATTTACGAATTTATTCATTTGGATTTGCCTACAAAAAGGGTTCATCCTGATGATGAAAAAGGAATATCCCATTGCAATAAAGAAATAATAAATAAGTTAGAAGAATATAAAAATACAGATAATGCCATTGAGGAAGTAGATCCCCGGTGGGAATCATTAAAAAAAATAAAATTTAATTAAATATTAAGTGTTATGCCAAATCCGAAACATAAACATTCGAAAACAAGAAGAGACAAAAGAAGAACGCACGATAAAGCAGTAGTTCCTACAACAACTATATGTTCAAATTGCGGCGCATCTGTTTTATTTCATAGAGTATGCGGTGAATGTGGCTATTACAAAGGCAAATTAGCCATTGAGAAAAAAGAAGCTACTGCATAAACTAAAATAGTATCAGGATGAAAATCGGGATTGATATTATGGGTGGAGATTTTGCCCCAAAAGCGACTATTGGCGGCGTTATCTTAGCTCATAAAGAATTACCTTCTGATGTTCAACTTTGCTTGTTTGGTGATGAAAATATCATTACCTCTTCTCTTATTGGTGCCGGAGCCGATCCAAAGAGTTTTACTATTTTTAATGCACCCGAGATTATAGGTATGGGCGAGCATCCCACCAAAGCATTCAGCCAAAAACCAAATTCAGGAATAGCTTTAGGGTTTGAAGCACTTAAAAATCATAAAATTGATGCATTTGCTGGTGTTGGAAATACCGGTGCAATGCTTGTTGGTTCAATATATAGTTCGGGAACGATACCTGGAGTTATTCGTCCTTGTATCTCCACTTTGCTTCCAAAAGAAAACGGGAGTATTGGAATTATTCTTGATGCAGGAACAAATCCTGATTGCAAACCAGATATGCTTTATCAATTTGGAATTTTAGGATCGCTTTATGCCGAATTTGTTTACAACATTAAAAATCCCAAAGTCGGGCTTTTAAATATTGGCGAAGAAGAAGAAAAAGGAAGTTTGCTTACCCAGGCTGCTTTTAAATTAATGAAAAACTCAAAAGATTTTAATTTTATTGGGAATATTGAAAATAGAGATCTTTTCAAAGATAAAGTAGATGTTGTTGTTTGCGATGGGTTTACCGGTAATATTGTTATAAAACAAGTTGAGGCCATGTACAGGCTAATTGTCAAACAAGGCTTTAAAAATGAAATGATAGATCGATTCAATTATGAAAATTATGGAGGCACTCCTATTCTTGGGGTTAATTCATCAGTAATAATCGGTCATGGCATTTCAAATGATAAAGCAATTAAAAATATGATCCTTCATACTAAAAATGTTTGCGAAGCAAAGCTTTACGAAAAAATTAAAAATGCCATGAATATTTATACTCACACAGAAAATTAATGAGTAACCCTATTAATATTCTTTTAAATCAAATTATAAGTAAATGTCAAAAATAAGAGCTGCAATTACAGGCGTTAACGGTTATGTTCCCGAATATATTCTTACAAATGATGAATTAAGCCAAATGGTTGATACTACCGACGAATGGATAATGACTCGTATAGGTATCAAAGAAAGAAGAATACTTAAAGAGGCGGGAAAAGGAACTTCTGATGTAGGTGCTGAGGCTGTGAGAGGACTCCTAGTGAAAACAAATACAAAACCTGAAGAAATTGATCTTTTGGTTTGTGCTACTGTTACACCTGATATGCAATTTCCTGCCACAGCTAATATTATTTGTGATAAAGTAGGAATAAAAAACGCATTTAGTTTTGATTTAAATGCAGGCTGTTCAGGGTTTTTATACGCACTTAATACTGCATCAAAATTTGTTGAATGCGGTTCAAATAAAAAGGTCATTGTTGTCGGCGCCGAAAAAATGTCGTCTATAGTGGATTATACAGATAGAGCTACGTGTCCAATTTTTGGTGATGGTGCCGGTGCTGTATTACTTGAACCAACCGAAGAAGAAATAGGAATTATTGATTCTATTCTTAAAGTTGATGGTGTTGGTCGCATACATCTGCATCAAAAAGCAGGAGGTTCATTAAAACCTGCTTCTCACGAAACAGTTGATGCGCGCGAACATTTTATTTATCAGGAAGGCCAGCCAGTTTTTAAATGGGCTGTTTCAAAAATGGCAGATGTTTCCACTGAAATAATGGGAAAAAATAATCTTAAACCTGAGGATATTGCATGGCTGGTTCCTCATCAGGCAAACATGAGAATCATTGAAGCAACAGCAAATAGAATGAATCTCGACAAGAATAAGGTTATGATAAATATCCAGAGATTCGGAAACACTACCGCAGCAACACTTCCACTTTGCTTATGGGAATGGGAACCTAAATTGAAAAAGGGGGATAATATTATTCTTTCAGCTTTTGGCGCCGGTTTTACTTGGGGAGCCATTTACTTGAAATGGGCGTATAATTCTAAGTAAATAAAATAATTTCAATAATTATTCTACAGTTACCGATTTAGCTAAATTTCTAGGCTGGTCAACATTGCACCCTCTCAATACGGCAATATGGTATGCTAATAACTGCAAAGGTACGGTTGCAAGTAAAGGAACCATCATTTCTTCAGTTTCGGGTATTTCAATTACATAATCTGCCAAATTTTTTACAGTAGTATCTCCTTCGGTAACAATTGCTATTATTATGCCTTTACGTGCTTTAACTTCTTGAATATTGCTGATGACTTTTTCATAAGTTCCTTTGTTTGTTGCAATAACAACAACAGGCATGTCTTCATCGATCAGAGCAATAGGACCATGTTTCATCTCAGCAGCAGGATAACCTTCGGCATGGATATAAGATATTTCTTTAAGTTTAAGAGCGCCCTCCAATGCTACAGGAAAATTATACCCTCTTCCGAGGTATAGAAAATTACGGGCATATTTAAATCTATCGGCTAGTTCTTTTATGTTGTCATTAAGCCTTAAGGTTTCTTCAACTTTTGAGGGAATTAATTCAAGTTCAGTAATAATATGATGTAACCTTGTACGTGAAATAGTTCCTTTTTTTTGAGCTACAGTTAATGCCATAAGTGTAAGAACAGCAACTTGAGACGTAAAAGCTTTGGTCGATGCAACTCCTATTTCAGGACCGGCATGCGTATAAGAGCCGGCGTGTGTTGCCCTTGCAATTGAAGAACCCACTACATTGCAAATACCAATAATTGTTGCGCCTTTTGATTTTGCAAGCTCAATAGCCGCAAGCGTATCGGCAGTTTCTCCAGATTGAGATATTGCGATAACAATATCATCTTCATAAATTAAGGGATTTCTATAACGAAATTCAGAAGCATATTCGACTTCAACCGGAATTCTAGCAATGTCTTCAAATAGATATTCTCCCACTAATCCTGCGTGCCAGGAAGTCCCACAAGCAACAATAATAATTCTTTTTGCCTGTAAAAATTTCTCTTCATAATCAATGATTCCGCCTAGAGCAACAATCTCTTTTGATAAATTTATTCGGCCTCTCATGCTATCCATTATTGAGCGCGGCTGTTCATAAATTTCTTTCAGCATGAAATGAGGAAACCCACCTTTTTCTAATACATTTAGTTGCAATTCGAGTTTCTGAATATAGGGTGTTTTTTCAATATTTTCGAGCGTCAATATTTTTAATTCACCACTTCGCTTGATAATTGTAATTTCCTCATCCTCAAGATAAACTACTTTTTTTGTATACTCAACAATAGGAGAAGCATCAGAGGCAATAAACATTTCATCTTTCCCAACGCCAACTACAAGCGGACTTCCTTTTCTCGCTCCAATTAATGAATCGGGATCGTCTTTCGAAATAATAACAATAGCATACGTTCCCACCACTTGAGTTAGAGTAATTCTTAAGGCTTCAACAAGATCAACTTTTTCATGGATCTGAATATCTTCAATGAGATGAACAAGAACTTCTGTATCCGTATTGCTTATAAATTGATAGCCCCTGTTAATTAATTCTTGCTTTAGATAGGCATAATTCTCAATTATGCCATTATGGATAAGTGCTATATTTTTTGTTTGAGAATAATGCGGATGAGCATTAATATCATTGGGTTCGCCATGCGTTGCCCATCTGGTATGAGCAATTCCAATAGTTCCTTTTGTGTTTTCATTTTTTACATGCCTTTCAAGATCCGCAACCTTTCCGTGGCATTTATATAAATTTAAATTTCCCTCATCAATTAGTGCTATACCGGCACTGTCATATCCTCTGTATTCAAGGCGATGAAGTCCTTTCATCAGTAAAGGATATGCCTGACGAGGACCTACATATGCAACAATTCCACACATAAATTAGTAATTAATATAATTTCGTATATGTAATTTGAAGGCGCAGATTTCCTGTTTTACGTTTCGTTCCCTTAAGGACAACCCTATTTGCGGTATTTGGCCGGTCTGCCGTCCATACAAGTAAAGAAAGCCCATCATTATCTTCAATGCCATCAATAACTTGCTGTATTTGGCGCGCTATATTAAATTTATATTCCTTTGCTGTAGAATTATAAATACCACCAAAGTAAGTTACCCCCCCCGAAGTAAGATCGGTTAAAAATCGGATTACTCCATTTTTTTCATCAACAAGTACGAGTTCGTATGGTGGAGCGTATTTCGACGTAGAAACATCTGTGCTATCGTCAACATCAACTATTAAATCAGCTTTATTAATAGCAATTTTGCCATATTTTTTTAAATTTCTTATGTATGGATATAAGATACGGATTTTTAAACCAGCCATTGACTGTAAATAAAGAACATTTTTCCCTTTTGACGTATCGCCAAATATTTCGCTTTTTAAATAAGAATTTGCATATTGAAATTTTGAATGGTCAAAATGATTTATTCGTGCACAATAATTATCAATTACGAAAGTGTAAATATGTTTTAACGTATCACTACTGTTGTGGTAATATAATGTAACTTTTGATCCGTTTAATAAATCAAAAGACATAATAGAGCCTTCGCCACTTGATGAAGTTGATGTTAAATATAGACCTTTAAAGAAAATAGGGAATTTGGTGTTGTCCGAAAGAGAAGTAGTCCCAACGGCATTAAATATTCTTTGTCCTAAACTTAAGCTCAATGGAATACGAAGTTGTGGCACATAAATTCCCGAATCCGGAGTACCTTTAATTGTTATGCTATCATGAGCGTCGGGAACAAATGTTTTTACACCAAGAGGCGTTCCTGTAGTTAAAAATTCACGGTTGGAATAATATGTGCTATCATAGTAAATATCTTTAGCCAACTCATATACTTTTACCGTTTGTCGGGTTGTCGTGTCTCCATAAACTTTTTCATATACCAGAGATAATATAATGGAGTCACAAACAGGATTTATCCCAAAAGTAGGTGCATCAGATTCAAGTCGCATCTGGGTATAGAAACTTGCCGAATTTTTACCAAAAATTGGATCATTATTTTTCCCGAGAAGATTGTATGAGGTTTCGCTCCCAATAATAGAATCCTCTTTCACGGTATAGGCGACAAGAGAAATGGTATCACAATGCAATACATGCATCTGGTCATTGGCCGGTTGAACATCCATCCCGAGTATATCAGGCTCCTTACAGGAAAATAAAAAAGATATTACAAAATAAATAATACACAGATTTATTGTGCTCTTCAAAGAAAAAAGTTTCAATTTATTATTTTTTATTAGTTAAAAATTTAGTACAGAACGAAAAAATTAATTGCTTAGTATTTGTTCGTTTACTAAAATTTCATCATAAAATTCATTATAGGCATCAATATAGGTATCCATTGATTGGAATTCGAGGATAGGTTTATCTATTTGATTAACATATTTTACAATTTCAGGGTTTACTTCTGGGCTACCAATAATTACACCATCAGAAAAATCGATGGCGGCTTTAGTAATATTTACGAACGATGGTTTTTTATAATGTTCAATATCTTCCACGTCAATACCGGGAAGCATTATTTTTTCAGCAAAATTTTTATTGAATTGTAAAGGGAAATCATCATCATAGACTGAATAAATCACCTTAGTATCGCTAAAAATAGGGTTATCAACAAATGCTTTTTTCAAATATATAGGCAACAGACTGGTAATCCACCCATGACAATGAACAATATCGGGGGCCCACCCAAGTTTTTTTACTGTTTCAAGAACTCCTCTTGCAAAGAAAATAGCTCTTTCATCATTGTCTTTAAAGAATTTATTACTAGAATCAGAAAAAACATGTTTCCTTTGAAAATAATCTTCGTTATCAATGAAATATATTTGCATTCTTGCAGATTGAATAGAAGCAACCTTTATTATTAAAGGGTGATCGGTATCATTGATAATCAGGTTCATGCCCGATAAACGAATTACTTCATGTAATTGATTTCTTCTTTCGTTAATACAACCATAACGAGGCATAAATGTTCTAATTTCTTTTCCTTTTTCTTGAATTCCTTGGGGAAGATATCTGCCAACAATTCCCATGTGACTGTCTTTTAAGTAGGGGGTGATTTCCTGCTGTACAAAAAGAACTTTGGTTTTTTCCATAGTTACGTTTATTTAGTACTGTTAGAATCGGAGTGCAAAATTAATAAAAATTTTGCACTTTATCAAGTTTTTATATTAGTTTTGCGTCCGATTTTTATAGATTTTAGTAGCAGTAAGTCTTTCACTGCACATTTTTTTGTTCATAATGAAGATTTTTTATAAAATCCTTGAAATAAAGGAATTCCTTTCAACTCAAAAAAAAGATAATTTAAAAATTGGCTTCGTTCCTACAATGGGGGCTTTGCATAAAGGACATACATCCCTTATTGAAAAGGCAAAACAAGAAAACGATCTTTGTGTTTGCAGTATTTTTGTTAATCCCATACAATTTAATAATTACGAAGATTTAAAAAAGTATCCCCGAAATCTTGAAAAAGATATTAGTGAATTAACTTCAGTTAACTGTGATATATTGTTTACCCCATCTGAAAAAGAGATGTATCCCGAACCCAGTAACGTGATTTATGACCTTGACGGACTTGATAAAAATATGGAAGGGGCCTACAGACCAGGGCATTTTAATGGTGTTGCCATAGTAGTAAAAAAATTGATAGATATAATCGAACCCAATAAGATTTATTTTGGAGAAAAAGATTATCAGCAATTGACAATTTTAAAGAATTTAGTAAAAAAATTAAAAATATCGACAACCATCGTTCCTTGTGTTACGGTGAGAGAAAATGACGGACTTGCAATGAGTTCCCGCAATAAGCTGCTTACTCCTGAAGAAAGAAAAGTAGCTCCATTGATTTATCAAACATTGACCAAAGCAAAAAATATTTATAGTAAGTATGACGTTAATGATTTAAAGGCATGGGTAGTTGCAGAAATAAATAAATGCCCATTAATGAAAACAGAATACTTTGAAGTTGTCGATAAAGACACTCTCGAGCCGGTAAGTGCTTTTGATAAGCCCGAAAGATGTATTGGATGTGTTGCTGTTTATCTTGGAAAAGTAAGATTGATTGATAATATAAAATTTTTGTAACTTTGCTGTATGCAAATAGAAGTATTAAAATCGAAAATTCATAGAGTAACGTTGACGGAAGCCAATATTAACTATGTTGGAAGTGTTACTATTGATGAAGATCTGATGGATGCAGCAAATATTATTGAAAACGAAAAAGTTCAGGTTGTTGATGTAAACAATGGTGAACGCTTGGAAACATACGTAATAAAAGGGAAAAGAGGCTCAGGGATTATCTGTTTAAATGGCGCAGCTGCCCGTAAGGCAGTTATTGGCGACATCCTGATTATTATATCTTTTGCTCAAATGGATTTTGAAGAAGCAAAAAAATTCAAACCTTTTATTGTTTTCCCCGATCAGAAAAACCGAATAAAATAATATCTTGAAAAAGAAAATCTTTTCTATTTTAAAGTACCTGCTATTCCTTGCTATTGGCGGGATTTTGTTATGGCTTGCTTTGCGCGGAAAAGACATCAACAAAAGTTTGATTGAAATCAAAAATGCTGATTACAGATGGATTGTTTTAGCTATTATTGCTATGATCCTTAGTCATATTATAAGGGCATTACGCTGGAACCAACTGCTTGACACTTTAAATATCAAAACAAAAACCCACACTACTTTTTATGCTGTAATGATTGGATATTTTGTGAACAATGCCGTTCCGCGCCTTGGTGAAATCACCCGCTGTGGCGTCTTGGCCCGACATCATAAAGTTCCTTTAAATTCTGTAATAGGAACAGTGATTGCTGAAAGAGCGTTCGACATACTTACAATGTTTCTAATTTTACTGATAACAATTTTATCGCAATTATATTTTCTTGGCGATTTTATTTATGAGAATATTATTTGCCCTATAACTCCAAAATTTCAAAGCATAGCATCGGCTTTTTTAACAATAGGCATAAGCTTTTTAGGGCTATGCCTGATCTTCATTATTCTTTACAGGTTATTACTTCCTAAATTTCGTAAACTTAAATTATTTCATAAAATTATTGATATTATTAAAGGTTTCTGGGAGGGGATAAAAACAATAAAAAACATTAAGCATAAATTTTTATTTATTTTTTATTCGTTGCTAATGTGGTGGTTTTATACCTTTACTATTTATCTTTGCTTTAGTGCAATAAGCGCCACAGAACATCTTTCTTTTATTGATGCATTAACAATAATGGCAATCGGAAGCATAGGAACTCTTGTTCCAACGCCAGGTGGGATTGGCGCATATCAGTACTTTGTGATACTTGCGCTGACCAGTTTATTTTTTATTGAAAAAAACACAGCATCCGCTTTTGCTAACCTTGTATATTTTACACAATGGCTAATGATTAATATTGTTGGCGGATTATCATGGTTTATTTTATTTTTATCACAAAGAAGGAATACCCTACATGAAAAAAATTGATCTTATTCAGTCAAAAATTTATCACTTCAATAAAGAAGAAGATAAAATAAATCTCTCACGTATTCTGGCTTTTTGGGAATTTCGTAATAAAAAAATTGTTTTTACAAATGGTTGTTTTGATATCCTTCACCTTGGACACATTGATTATCTTGCGAAAGCAGCAGACATGGGAGATATCTTAATTATTGGATTAAATTCCGATGTTTCAATAAAACAAATAAAAGGAGATAAAAGACCTATAAATAATGAAACATCAAGGGCGATGATACTTGCTTCTTTAAAGTTTGCTACCGCTGTTATTCTGTTTGATGAAGACACACCATATAATTTAATAAAATCGATCAAACCTGATATTCTTGTAAAAGGGAGCGATTACAAACCTGAGGAAATAGTTGGGTATGATATTGTCAAAGAAAATGGAGGTGAAATTATAACCCTTGATTTTCTGGAAGGATATTCTACTTCTTCAATTATTGAAAGAATAAAATCATTATAATTTCATTTCGCTTGACATTATCCAATTTTATCTATAATTTTATCCAATAATTGTTCAATGGCTGAACTTATGAATAAACGGTTATTCTTATTAATTTTCTTTCTTTCATCTTTTTTTTTCTTTACCTCTTCATGTAAGAAAACAGTAGAAAACAAAATTGATGGTAAATGGAAAAAGATAGATGTTGCTAATGTGAATTCGAATACATATTGGCAATGGGAGTTTTCAGATGGTTATTTGGCTATGATCGAATGTGAAATCAATGGTAGTAAAATAGATACACTTCAATATTTACCAGGTGATTATATCATTAAAAGAAAAGATATTTTCAAGAGGCGTTTGATAATCACTGATTCGCAATATGGTTATATGGTGGGTGAATGGCAAATCACAAAATTGACAAGCAAAATACTTACTCTTTACAGAAATGGTAATGGATATCAAGATTATTTTGAATTTGAAAAAAATGATTGATTGATATTGCCATCCGGGTCTCAATATTATGCCAAAACTTAAAACAACTTTTTATTGTCAGAATTGTGGCGCTAATTCTGCCAAATGGATTGGTAAATGCCCTTCGTGCAACGAATGGAATACATATGTTGAAGAAGTTGTCTTAAAATCTTCTCCTGCTTCCGGTATTGAAAAATTTACTGCAAAGAGAACAAATAAACCTCACAAGATTGATGAGATCACGCTTTCAGAAGAGCAACGCATAAAAACAAATAATGACGAGCTTGACAGAGTGCTTGGTGGTGGAATGGTCCCCGGCTCTTTAGTACTTATTGGTGGAGAGCCGGGCATCGGAAAATCAACATTGATGCTGCAAGTGGCACTTAAAATAAAAAAAATAAAAGTGCTTTATGTTTCGGGTGAAGAAAGCGAACAACAAATTCGCATGCGTGCAGAACGAATAGGAATGACCAACACCAATTGTTTTATTCTAACCGAAACTTCTACTCAAAATATTTTTACACATATTGAACAACTTGAACCAAATATGGTTGTTGTTGATTCGATACAAACACTGAACACAGCAGCAATTGAATCATCTACAGGAAGCGTTTCGCAGATCAGAGAATGTGCTTCAGAGTTAAACCGATATGCTAAAGAATCAAATATCCCGGTATTCCTGATTGGGCACATAACAAAGGATGGAAGTATTGCCGGTCCAAAAGTCTTGGAGCACATGGTTGACACGGTTCTTCAATTTGAGGGCGACCGGAATCACGGCTACAGAATTTTAAGAGCAACTAAAAATCGTTTTGGTTCAACATCGGAGCTTGGAATTTTTGAAATGCAAAATTCGGGATTGCGAGAAGTCTCTAATCCTTCGGAAATATTATTATCGCAACGAGATGAAAATTTAAGCGGTGTTGCCATTGCCTCTACAATTGAAGGACTTCGCCCGATGCTTATCGAAACACAGGCACTTGTAAGCTCTGCGGCATATGGAACGCCTCAGCGCTCTGCAACAGGATTTGATCTGAGAAGATTAAGCATGTTGCTTGCTGTTCTTGAAAAACGCTGTGGATTCAGGCTTGGAGCTAAAGATGTATTTTTAAATATTGCCGGGGGTATTCGTGTTGATGATCCGGCTATTGATCTGGCTGTTGTCAGCGCAGTTCTTTCTTCGGGTGAAGATATTCCCATCGATCCTAAAATTTCTTTTTCCGCTGAGGTTGGACTTTCGGGAGAGATACGCCCTGTGAACCGCATTGATCAAAGAATTTCCGAAGCTGAAAAATTGGGTTTTGAAAAAATAATTATTTCAAAATACAACCAAAAGGGTATTGATTTATCAAAGACCGGAATTCAGATAATTCCCGTGAAAAAGATCGAAGAAGTTTTTAGTTTTTTATTCGGTTAAAATATTTTTCATTTCTATTTCATTTCCTTCATCAATGTCAATCATGGTATTGATCAATTTAGCTTTGCTGAATTTCTTTAAATCAAATAATTTTATTTCCTGTTCTGAAATGATTTTCTTTTCAAGTAATTCTTTTCTTTTCGTCCCTTCTAAAAGCGGTGTTGATGGGGTGATCCAGCTATTGCCATTAAAAAAAATAATATTTGAAAAAGAGGTATCTGTAATAAATCCATTTTTTACAATTAAAATTTCATCAGCATTTGAGTGGAGATTTAATTTTTCAAAACATGACCTATCGGAATACTTGAATTGATAAGTTATTTCATCGTCATGAATAATTTGAAGCGTTTTAATTTCCCTGATCTTATAAGGAATAATTTCAATTTTTGTTATCGTGTTTTCGTATTCAACTCTGCATTTATAAATCCCGGATTTACAATTTTTAGGAACTTTTAAAATCAACTCAAGGTCGGTTTTTTCTTTTGAATTGAAAAATATTTTTCTTGTCTTATTCATTCTCTCCGAATGATAATGCAAGTTGTAGAAGACACCATCTTTTAATTTTATTGTTTCAAAAAACCGGCACATACACTTTATCAATTAATTCCTGGTATTCTTTTTTGGGATCGCTGTAAAAAGTGATGCCCCCACCGCTTTTATAAAATAACTCACCATTACTATTTTCAATGAACCGTATCATCACACCACTATCTAATTTTTTTCCATCGTAAATGCCGAAAACACCGGTATAATAGCCACGCTCATAATTTTCAGCTTCTTTAATAATTTCAACAGTTTTTTTCTTTGGCGCACCACTTATAGAACCGGCGGGCAAAAGAGAGGAAATAATATTTCCAATACTTTTATGATAATCGCTGCCAAGTTTTCCGCTGATGCGCGAACTCACTTGCAATAATTCCTTTTCGTGAGTTTTAATTTTATCAAAGTATCTGAATTTTTCAACATATACATTTTTTGCAACAATGCTAAGATCGTTGCGAATAAGGTCAACAATGGTGCAGTGTTCAGCAAATTCTTTTTTGTCGGCAAGAATAATTTCTTCGGCATTTTTAATAGAAGCATCAATTGTGCCTTTCATCGGAAACGAAGATATAACGCCACTTTCATCAATTTGAACAAATATCTCAGGCGAAAAAACAACGAATTTATTTTTATATAAAAGTTTATATTTTGCTTCACTTCTAAAAAAAATATCTTTTAAGGTAAGATTAGTTTCAATTTTTGTAGGCAATGTAAGGTTTATTAAATAGGAATTTCCATATTTCAAATTGCGCTGAACTATATCAAATGTTTTTAAATATTCATCAAATGACAATGGAAATTTATTAAATAAAACTTTTTTATTTTCGATTTGTTTGTCAATTATAACATTTGAAAAACCGTTTATATTAAAATTTATTTCTTCGGAATTTACTGTTGATAACGGGAAAAGCAAAGGCTCTTTCATTTCAAAATCAATGATAAACAGGAATGGTTCTCTTTTACAGCCCCATTCATTCATTTTCTGTATCATTGCATTTTGATTCATTATTTTAATTTTCACAAAGGTATAAAATTACCGATGAAGGTTTTGATTGTTGATAATCATGATTCGTTCACTTATAACCTTGCTCAATTGGTTGAGCAAGCCGGATGTCGTGATTTTACAATCATCAAAAATGATCGAGCAGATTTTGATGCAAGTGTTTTTGATAAAATTATTTTTTCTCCAGGTCCCGGTGTTCCTAGTAATGAAGCTGGTTTGATGAAATACATTATCGAAAAATATTCCAAACCTAAAGGTATTCTTGGCATTTGTCTCGGACATCAGGCGATTGCTGAATTTTATGGCGCAAAGCTTATTAACTTAAGCAAGGTTTATCATGGAATAAAAACAAATATTAAAATAATTGATCCATCAGAATCTATTTTCTCCGGACTTCCTCAAAACATAAACGGCGGGCTTTATCATTCATGGGGAGTGAGCGATAATGGTTTCCCGGAATGTCTTAAAATAACTGCAATTTCCGAAGACGGCATAATCATGGGATTTTCACATAAAATGTACGACGTTAAAGGGCTACAGTTTCACCCCGAATCGATAATGACCGATTTTGGCGCAAAAATAATCAGTAATTGGCTGTTGAATGAGTTAGATATGGCTTAAATCAAAAGCGTTTTATTTTTTACCCATTTCTTTTTGTGTATCGGTTAGTTCGAATTTATATTTTGAAGCAAATTGTTTTTGCAACTCAATAAACTCGTCAATTGCTTTATTTAATTTTTCATCGATTTTATTTGACAACTCCATAACCTTGTCATCATCTTCCTTTGTATAAAGGGAATCCGGAGTTTTAGAATATGCGATCATGCTTTTATATTCATTGCTGACAACGTCTTTATATGTTTTAAAAACTTTCAAAGCAGCATCTTTCAATTCGGTTTTTCCATCAAAAGCATCCATTTTTTCAACAACTTTGATCGATTCGTCAATTTGTTTTGACAGCTCGGCACACAACCCATCCAGTTTTTCAGGCATGTTTTTACTTATCGCTTCAATTAATGCAGATTCTTTATCGAAAATTTTTGTTTGCTGATTGACCAGTTCTTCATTATATTTTATGGCATCATCGGCTGATGGTCCGCAAGAAACCAAAAGCGTGGAAACAAAGAGAAAGCCAATAATAGTTGCAAATATTTTTTTCATAATTATTTTCTTGAAGAATAATTCTGCAGCAAAAATAAATAAAATCGGGCATAATGAAATTTTTTACCCGATACATTTACAATACTGTTAAATCAGCTGGCAGAGAAGGCACAGCATATATGAATATTTTATTACTTTTGTGATACAACAATGAAAGGCAATTCAAAAGATATCGAGATCATGTCACCTGTTGGTTCTTATGAATCGCTGATGGCGGCTATTCAGGGAGGGGCAAACTCCGTTTATTTTGGCATTGAACAACTCAATATGCGTGCAAGATCGGCGAATAATTTTACCATTTCTGATCTTGAAAAGATTACAGCGATTTGCAAAGAAAAAAAAATAAAAACCTATCTAACCCTTAATACCATTATATACGATAATGAAATTGATCTTGTAAAATCAATTCTTGAAGCTGCAAAAATTAATAATATTTCGGCTGTCATTGCTTCCGATATGTCGGTAATTTCTTATGCCCGCCATATCGGTGTTGAGGTTCACATGTCAACGCAATGTAATATTACCAATATTGAAGCTGTAAAATATTATTCTCGGTTTGCTGATGTGATCGTTACCGCAAGAGAATTAACTTTAAAGCAAGTTGCCGAAATCATCAAAACAATTGAAAAGGAAAAAATAAAAGGGCCTTCGGGAAAGCTTGTCCGGGTTGAGGTTTTTGCACATGGTGCATTATGCATGGCTGTGTCGGGAAAATGTTATCTGAGTTTAGACAACTTGAATTATTCTGCAAATCGTGGTGCTTGTCTTCAATTATGCAGAAGAACATATCTTGTTAAAGACAAGGAAGACGGGCATGAATTAGAGATCGATCACGAATACATCATGTCGCCGAAAGATCTATGCACCATAGGATTTCTTGATAAAATATTAAACGCAGGAGTAAAAGTTTTGAAGATTGAAGGCAGAGGCCGATCACCGGAATATGTAAAAACGGTTACAAAATGTTACAGGGACGCCGCAAATTCAATATGTGAAGGAACCTATACAAAAACAAAAATAAATAAATGGACGAAACAACTTCGTTCCGTTTATAACCGCGACTTCTGGGATGGTTATTATCTTGGGCAAAAACTTGGTGAATGGACAGAAAAATATGGTTCGCGCGCTACAAAAACAAAAATATATATTGGCAAGATCACTAATTATTTTACAAAATTAAAAGTTGCCGAAATAAAAATAGAGACAAATGATTTTAAAATTGGCGATGAACTATTGATCATTGGGCCAACTTCAGGCGTTATGGAAGTTAAAGTCCCTGAAATTCGTGTTGCCCTGAAGAAAACAAAAATTGCTACAAAAGGAGATCATTGTTCTATCCCGATTTCAGAGCTTGTACGAAAAAATGATAAAGTTTACAAACTCATAATCTCAAAACAATAATTAATCCGCTTATTCAACCACTAATTGTTTAGAATCAGATATTTCACCGTTCGCATTGCGAACGATCACACAATACAATCCTTTCTGAAAATTTGAAAGATCTAATTCTGTGCTATTGCTTCCGTTTTGCAACTCAAGTTTTCTTTTGCAAATATTTTGTCCGAGATAATTATATACTTCCAAATTTGATTCGGTTTCACTGGAAGAAGTTATCGAACATGTAACTTTTCCAATAGCAGGATTCGGATACAAAATCAGCTGATTCTGTGATATTGTTTTTATTTCAGGGACAGAAGTCGTCGTGCAATAACTTGATGACCAGATCTCGCAAATATATTCGGGATGATCAATAAAGGGATTTCGGTTATGTTGAGTAGTATGATAATAAATATTATTATTTCTGTCAATTTCTTTCTGGCTCACGGGATCCTCATTGCTCCACTTGATCAGCATATCAATGAACCACTGCTTATAATTATTTCCTGTTGAATTTATTACTTCGCTCGATTCCGAAGAGGGATACGAAGTAACCCAATGGCTTAAAGAATCCATATATCTTGTTGCAAGATACAACCAGGCACGGGCAAAATCGCCTTTGTATTCATCGATAGGTTCAAACACAACTCCTGTGGTTCCTCCTGTCCAGGAACAAGGACCAACCTTGCTTCCATTTATTGACGTGTATGTTGGATTCGTTACTTGTCCTATCGGATGGTTAGATTTTTCCTGATTTACATATTGATCTGCCGGAAACAGATGATTAAGATCCGTATATTGAGGATGATTTGCATCATCAATTCCGCCCCACCATGAATTTGGCATACAATGCTCGCGTGCATAGCCCTTACATTCTGCTGAAGTTCCTCCTGTGCATTGACCTGTAATTACGGTATAATTACAATTGGAATACATATCCCATACTGTTGTGCCACCAGATATTGTTACATCAGTAGTTTTAAACGAGGTATATACATTTGCATATGACAATTTAACCTGTCCGGTTTTTATGATATCACGAAGCGCCGCTCTTAATGCATCTCCTGTTTTTCCGGCAGCATTATCATAATATCCCGAAGGGATCTGGCAAAAACCGCTTATGGCAATGAGTAACATTACCAATAAAGCAAACTGGATTTTAATTATTGATTTCATAGCCTTAAAAATTTGACATAAAATTTATTTTGATACCCAATAATTTTAAGTGCAAATTTTTAAGTCGGTTTCAGCAATGCTGTTTTGGTGGGAAAATCAGTAAACAGCATTCATCAAAGGTGCTCAACTTAAAAATACCAAAAAGAACCTTTATTGATTTACAAATATAATATAGGATGCAAGCAAAAGCAAGTGTTTTGACAATTTTTAGACAAATAATATTTGTGCTGCGATTAAATAATTGAAATTTATAGATGTATAAAAAAGAGGAGCCGTTGGGCGACTCCTCTTGCCGGAAATCCTTTATTTTTATAAAACAAGCAACATGAGACATGGAAGGAAATCAGGGTTTCACGGTTTAATTTATTTTTAACCCAGCATGATTGATAGTACAATAATACTTATGATAAAAGCCGAGTAAATCAACAAATAAACATTTTCTTTAACTAGTGTTTTCATGGCTTTAGGTTTTTTTGTTATTTAATATTTTTTAGGTTTTATATTGAGTTTATTCATTTCTGTTATAAAATTACATTTTCATTATTTGTTAATCAATGCAGAACCAGTTTAATTCATTTTATAATCAGTTAACGGCAGGATTTTTCAAGTTTTCGGTTGGTTGGATTTACTATAATTTGTAACATTGCATTGTTATTTATAAAATGAAATACTTTAACTTTCATACTCATACTTTATATTGCGATGGGAAAAATACGCCCGAAGAATTTGTGTTAGAAGCCATTCGCAAAAAAATGACCGCAATTGGGTTTTCAAGTCATTCTCCTTTGCCATTCAATAATGACTACAGTATAAGGGAAAGCAAACTGGAAGAATATAAGACTGAAATAAAAAACCTTCAACAAAAATATAAAGACAGGATTGATCTTTTTCTTGCCCTTGAGTTTGATTATGTTACCGGAATATCAGAGAATTTCGATATTTTAAAAAAGCAACTGGGGCTTGATTACTCAATTGGTTCAGTGCATTTGGTTAAAAGCAAATCTTCCAATTCATTATGGTTTATTGATGGACCCGATATTAATTACATTCACGGCTTATCTCATATATTTCATAACAATATCCGACTTGCTGTTGAAAGTTATTTTGCTCAAGTTCAGGAAATGATCATCACGCAAAAGCCTGATATTATTGGGCATATCGATAAAGTGAAAATGAATAACAAAGGAAGATTTTTTTCGGAAGAAGAATCGTGGTATAAAGAACTTGCAAAAAAAACACTCGAAATTACGGCAAAAACAAATTGTATTATTGAAGTCAATACACGCGGTATATATAAAAAAAGAAGTGATTCACTTTATCCTGGAATTTTTTTATTAAAAGAAATTTTTAAAATGAATATTCCAATCACACTTAGTTCCGATGCACATTCTGTTGATGAATTAACGGCATACTTCCCTGAAACAATAAGCATTCTAAAAGATATTGGGTTTAAAAAATTAAAGTATTTTACAAGTAAAGGCTGGGTTGATCAGGTGATCTGATTACTTTTATATTCCATATAAAAGTGTTTTATTCCAGCTTCTTCGAATGGTTCACCAATTATTTCAAAACCATTTTTCAAATAAAGATTCACTGCCGTATGTTGAGAATGAAGGTAGATCTGTTTTGATAATGGAATTACATCTTTTAAAACTTCTTTAAGCAAATACGTTCCAATTCCTTTGCCTCTGAATTCTTTAAGTGCAGCAAACCGTTCCAGCTTAATGCCCTTTGATGTTTCCCTCCATCTTGCAGTAGCCAGTGGTATCTCATTTTCAAGAAGCAGGTAATGATGAGCAACTTTATCGAATTCATCGCATTCAAGCGATGGATCAATATTTAGCTCATCAACAAAAACAGTAGTTCTGATATTTATTGCTTTTTCAAATAGATCTTTTTTTGATTGACCGAAACGCGCTACAGTATACATATAATTAATCTTTT
>Ga0224523_1000477_pt1 | contig 20736 bp, 18 predicted proteins | sample CFST50metaG_FD_182732 | JGI IMG/M metagenome (GOLD analysis project Ga0224523, IMG submission 182732) | Peat soil microbial communities from Stordalen Mire, Sweden - C.F.S.T50 | ecosystem: Environmental > Terrestrial > Soil > Wetlands > Peat | place: Sweden: Norrbotten County, Stordalen Mire...
GGTCGCGCCGGAGTCCGCCGACGTATAGATGTAGCCATTCCCGACCACCGCGACCAACTTGGTCCCGTCTGCCGACGACGCAACCGAGAGCAAGTCCTCAGAGTAAATCGACGAGAAAGGAAGCTGCTGTTCCCTCCAGGATGCGCCGGAGCTCGCCAACGTATAGATGAAACCACCGTCTGCGACCGCGACTAGTTTGGTTCCGTCCGCCGACGACGCAACCGAAACCCACTTCTGTTGATCGGCGTTTCCCTGCGTCCAGGAGACGCCGGCGTCCGTCGAGATATAGATGTAGGAATGGCCCTGGTTGTCGTTTCCGACGACCGCCAACTTGGTGCCGTCCACCGACGACGCGACCGAATTCCAGTTTCGCTCATCGATGTTTCTCTGCGACCAGGAAGCGCCGGAATCCGTCGAGACCAGGACGTTGCCGTGATCTTCGTGGGCAATATCGCCATTGCTCACGGCGACCAGCTTGATCCCGTCCGTGGACGACGCAACCGACGTCCAGTAACCCCATGGGCCTCTCTCGGTCCAAGTTGCGCCAGAATCCGTCGAGGTGTGGATGGTGCCATCTCCGACGGCGACGAGCTTGCTCCCGTCCCACGACGACGCGACCGAAGTCCACGGCACGGGCTTCCCCTTGGCACAGCCCAGGGTGAGCAAGGACAGAAGCAGAGCTGAAACCCAAATGCGCTTCATGGGTTCACCTTCACCGGCTCCAGCATGAATGGGGGACCGGGTTCCACATTCTTGCGATTTCCTAGCCAATCGAGCACGTAGCAGCCAACGGCCAGTACCGCCGACGAGATGGCCACCGCCTGCCCGATGGTTTCCATCTTGGAGAAACTGTTGTACTCCGGCGAGCCGGCGTACCTTCGGTTCGCCATGACGTGACCGCCGATGCCGGCGGCCTCGCCCAGCACCCCGATGACGACGAAGGTGGTGCCGAGCCCGCGCCAGCCATGCGTCTTGACCGGCTTGAGATCGACCTTCACGGAGACGTGATCGCCCGCAAGCAAGGAGACTGCACCCTCGGCACCGCGGTAACCATCGTGCTCGATGGCCACCGAGTAGAGCCCCGGGGCAAGAGTGAGCTTGACCGGGCTTTGCGATCCCACCGTCGTCTTGTTGACCATGATTGTGGCTTCGCTCGGGTTGGTGAGCACTTCAACCTGGGCTTCGGCGCGCACCGGTGTGGGCGGTGCAATCAAGGCGGTCGCCAGTGCCTGTTCCGGCCCCCCGGTGATCGATTCGGCGCGGGGTTGGGTGGCCGTCACGGGCGACGCCACCGCGGCCGACGAGTCACCCGGCAGCGCCGGGGTGCCAGGTTGGGGCGCGCTCGGCGTCAACCCGGGAGATGGCGCGACCGCTGCCCCCGGTGCAGGTGCTGGTGCCACCACCGGTTTCGATTCCTTTTCCTGCTCGATCACCAGCGTGATCTCGCGAATGAACTTCTCCACATCCTCGCGGTTGGGGGCGTCCGGGGCATCGCGCAGGTAGTTTCGATAGAGCTGAATGGCTTCCGCGTATTCCCGCAGCTGTCGGTGGCACTGGGCGATATTGAAGAGAAACGTGGCATCCGGCTTGAGGTGGTAGGCTTCCTTGAATTCCTTGATGGCCGCGCTGTACTCGCCCAGTTGGTAGTGGGCGCGCCCCTCCTTGTAGTGAGCCTTGGCCGCTGCCGAGGCATTCTCGTGAGCTTGGGCCCAGGCACTGGTGGCGCTGCCGGCGCCGCAAAAACCGATAACGAGAGTGGCTAGCAAAATTCGAGGGAAGGTGCTCATCAGACTCCCTGCTGCGCACGATTCGTGTCGCAGCCGCAGATCAAGCCATTGTCGCGTTTGTGCACCGCAAATGCAATATGGAGAGAATCCAGGTGGCGTCGCGACTTTCTTGACAGTCGTCGTGAAAACGCGCTTCGAATACCCCATGCGCTGGCTTCTCGGTTTGCCTATGGAACCCCCGGTGCACGCGCTTGCTGTTGTCTGCCTCGCCGCATCGACCATCCTGGGCTGCGGCGGCACGCATAGTGCCACCCCAGCACTCTCCTCGGGCGGTACGAGCCCGGTTGCCGGCGCGGGCGTCGGCGGAAATGCTGGGGCGGGTGCCACCGGCAGTGGCGGCGCGACCGTCGGCGGAGGTGTGGGCACCACGGGTGCGAGCCGCGCATCGACGGGCTCATCGATCGAGGCGGCCTGCGGCCCTGCCCCGGTCGGCAGCTTCGCACGCTGCACGAAGAATCCGTTGCTGCGCGCGGGAGCGACCACCGCTGATGGCAGGGTGGAGCTGTCGATTGGCGATCCCGACGTCTTCTTCGACGAGGACGAAGGTGTGTGGAAGGCGTGGTGGTCCACCGGAGTCGCGCCCGCGTTTTCGGCACCCGATGCGCAAATCCAGATGGGCATCAAGTACGCCACCAGCCAGGACGGCGCCACTTGGTCGGTGCAGCAGGCGCTCACCATCCAGGCAGAGCCGGGGTCGGGCGCGTGGGACCAGCTCAAGCTGGAAACACCCTCGGTGGTCAAGATCCCGTGGAATCCTTCGGAGCGGCGCTACCTGCTGGCCTACGCCGGTGCGCAAGCGCAACGCACAGTGGATCTGGGAACTTCCCAGCTTGGCGTACCCTGGTACCAGCTTGGCGTCGCGTTCTCTGCTGATGGAAAGACATTTGCGCGACTGCCAGCCGCCGAATCGCCCTACGCCAATGCCAGCACCGGCTTCTCGGACGTTGCTGGCCTGGTGCTGCTCGGCAAGGACGCCTTCCCGGATCTGCCGGATGTCGCGGATGGCTTGCTCGCGGATCCCGAGCTTGTGGTGGACGGCGATACCGTTCATCTCTTCTTCTCGTCGATGCCCGTGAACGCACAGATGCAGCCGCTCGCCTACGGGGTCAGCCACGCGACTTCCAAGGATGGAATCCACTTCACCCCGCAGCCGAACAATCCCCAGGTCTCGGGCGCTGCGCAGCCAAGCGTGGTCAAGGATCCGTCGAGCGGTGTCTGGGAGCTCTTTTACGTGAGCGACACCGACCAGGAGAAAGCGACCGAGCCAAGCACGTTCAATCCCTTTCTCGGCGTCTTTCGTTCGACCTCGCCCGACTTGAGCACCTGGTCGGCCCAGCCTGCACAGCGCTACCTGACCTGGGATCCAAACGCGCCAGGGGAAGTCTACGGGCTCATCGCCGCGGGTGACATGGCCCTGCGCGAGGGAATACACCGCTACTACTACCCGGGGTGGAGCAGCAAGGACGTGCCTGCGGGCTTCGTGTGCCCGTTGCGGGACGGTAGCTATCCGCCGGCTGTAATCGTGTTGGACTTGGCCATTCGCAGGTGAGACGACAGTCCATGCCCTCTCTGCCCAGCTCAATCCTTCGCCGGCTGCGCGCGGCCGAGCGGGGTGTCGCCGTCGTGGCTCTGGGCTGCGTGCTCCTCTTCTTCGCTCTGCTCAAACTCTACTCGCTCAATTTCGTCAAGGGCGACGAGCACATGTACTTCTACATGAGCCTGCTCGTGTCGAAAGGGAAGTGGCCCTACCGAGATTTCTTCTTCTCTCATCCGCCCTTGCAGCTTTACCTCATGGGCGCGCTGTACAAGCTCTTTGGCTACTCGCTGGTTCTGTCGAAAGCCGTGCCTTCGCTAGCCGCCATGGTTTCGGGCATCTATGTATATCTCCTGGGGCGCCGCTTGGTCGGCCGCAGCGAGGGCCTGCTCGCTGTCATCCTTTTTCTGTTCACCTTCGATGTCCTGCGCGGCTCGTCCCACTTCACCGGGGCCAACTGCGCCCTGGCCTTCGGCCTCGCGGCCAGCTACCAAGCGCTCGTCCGCCGTCCCATCCTCGCCGGAGCGCTTTTTGCCATCGGCACCTTCATAGGCGTCTACATCGCTCCGCTCGTGCTCATGCTCAGCGTTTTGCTCGCCTTCCGTTCCTGGAAGGAATCTCTGCGCCTACTGGGCAGCGCCCTCGTCGTCAGCGTTGTCGTCTGCGCGGTTTTCGCCGGTGTCGCCGGTCACGCGTTCTGGTACCAAGTCTTCGGCTACAACCTCAACAAGATCGCGCTTCGCTATTCCTGGTTTGCCAAGACCAGGAACGTCGCCTACCTCAACACCGCAGTCATGATTGGCTTTGTGCCCGGCATGGTCTGGGCCATCGCCACCTGGGTATTGCGTGGTCGGGCGCGCGGAGAAACGACGTTGCCGGGCGCTGCTGGCCGGCTCGGCGCCTGGCTCAACCTGTGGGGCGGCGATCGCGTCGCGGCTCAGATGATCTTCGCCACGTTGATCTGCGGCTACCTGTACTTCTACTCGACGCGGGTCGACTACTACTCCTACTACTTCATGCTGATTATGCCGTGGATGGGGCTGATGACTGCGACCGTGACCGTCGATGTCCTTCGTTACGTAGGCGAGCGACTGAGTTCCGGCACTCCCGGTGAGCCGCCCTCGTCACGTGGCGAGCGTCGACGGCGCCAGCAGGCAGCCCGCAGGCAAGAGCGAACCGCGGGTTCCGCCCCGAATGCACCTCGCCTCGTCTGGCGGCTCTGGCCCCTGGTCGCCTGCGCCGCTGCCGTCGCCCTGGTGCTCGTCTATCGCCAGGGCATCGGCGCCGACCGCCAGGAGGAGGCAGGCGACGGCACCACGACCTACGCCTGGCGCGACAGTCCCTTTCTGCCGGGCGCCGTGAACGGCATGGTGCGAGCCCTCTTCTGGTCGCCTGCCAGCGACTCCACCCATCCGCCCAACGCCATTACCTACTACCTACAACACGAAACCCTGAGCGCGCCGACCATCGACAGCTTTGTTCAGGCGGTGCGCGGCCAATGCCGGCCCGGCGAAAGAATTTTCGGCGAGTACTCACTCGGCCCCTTTGCCGCTGCGGTTGGTTCTTGCGTGCTCGGGGCCAATCTGGCCGACACCAACCCGCACCGTTTCAAGGTTCACGAGAGCACGCCCGAGGACTGGGTGCGCGCTCTGGAGAAAGATCATCTGGATATCGCCATTGTGGTGCCCGGATCGTCCACGCTGAAGGAGCGCGTGATACGCGACTATCTGACCGGCACTTTTCCGCGCCTAGTCGCCACCTGGGATGACCCCTACGCGGGGCATGTCGAACTCCGCCGTCGCGCGGAGTAAGCAGTCCATTTTCTTCCCCGTCAGTCCCGAGGCAGGAAGGTGAAGTGTCCCTTGACGAGTTCGACGAACGATTTCACCGGTCTGCTAGCTCCTACACGAAGAGAGCACAGGAAACGCCCGTGCCCTCTTCGTGAAACAGCTAACTCTTCGCCTGACCCGCTTCAACGCGAGTGCGAGCTCTGGAGACGGCGCGGATTTCCTCGCTGTCTTCTCGGCCCGCCTCACGTCAGCGGCTGCTCCCTAGAACAAAACCGTTGTCGGCTTGGGAGCGTAGTCACATGTGCCGTTGCCGATCTCCCCGTCGGAATTCTCGCCCCAGCACTTGACCGAGTCATCGGAGAGGAGCACACAGGCGTGACTGCCTTGGTTCATGCTCAGCCCAACAACGCCGGAAAGACTTGGCACTTGGACCGGCAGCGGTTGGTTGGCTAGCTGTCCGGTTCCAAGGAACTGATTCTCGCCCCAGCAGCTCAACGTGCCACCCTGCAACAGGGCACAGGTGTTGCCCGAACCGGCTTTGATTTGCACAACGTTGCTCAGCCCGACCACAGTCACAGGCGACAATCGCGAGTTGAAGGTTCCGTCGCCCAAGTTGCCAGAGTTGTTCTGGCCGAAGCAACGAACCGTATTGTCCAAAGCTATGAGGCACGTGTGACTGTAGCCCGTCGCCACTGCGATGGCCCCAATGCTCCATGAATAGACAAAAGTCGAGCTGTTCACCTGTGTCCCGTTCCCCAATTGACCCACGTCATTCAGACCAGCGCACATCACATTGCTCCAGCTGTCGAGGATGCATGTGTAGTTGTAGCCGGCCGCAACTGAGCCGGTCGAGCTGCGGCTGAAGACCGGTGTCGGGTTGTAAGTCCCCGTCGTCCCGCTACCAAACTGACCATTCGAGTTGTCTCCCCAACAGAAAAGGTAGCCTCCGGCAGTAACGGCGCACACGTGGAAGGGTCCTGCAGCAATGTCGGTCACGAGGCCATAGCCCAGAAGCCCAGGAATCTGGACTGGCGTTGTGGCCCACCCGCCAACCGCAACGTTGGGGCCCAGGTTTCCTCCAGACCAATTGTAGCCCCAACACCAAACCGTGCCGTCGGTCTTCACGGCGCAGGCGAAAGTGTTGCCGGCCGCGATCGTGGCGACGTTGGTAAGCGACGGCACGGCTAGTGGTGTGAAGTTGTTCGAGACCCCCGTGCCTCCCCATTGTGTGACGGTCCCGTCGCTCATGCGAGCGTAGCTCGCCCAGATGCTGGTATACACCTCCGCCACGCTGGCCGAAAAATTGGCTTTGACCGTGACCGGACTGTTGGACCGGAAGTTCATCGCCACACTGGCGACGTTGCCGTAGCTCAGGGTCGCGCTGGCCGGATCCGCCACCCAGTTGGCCACTGTGGTACTGGTCACAGCCGAGCAAGCCACGTTGTAGGCGTTTGCCTGAAATGTCGCGCTCCCCACGGGCAGCTGGCCTAGGCTCAGACTGGCCGAGGAAGCGCCAGCCGCCACGGTCATGAGCGGTGGGTTGACGGTCTGGGTCCCGATGGTCACGACCACCTTTACGCATTGGACGCCGGTGGGGACCGTGGTGATGTCTAGCTGGGCCGATGTCACCGGGCCGCCTTGGCCCTCGTTGCCGCAGCCTAGAGTTGCCATCGAAATCATGGACGCAAACAAGCAAACACTGAACCTGGTCTTCATGGGTAACCTCCTCCTGATGTGGAGGTCGTGCTTTTAGTTCAGGGGGCGGTCCGAGGCAAGCAAAGTTGTGGTGATGGAGCGACGGCGATCGCGGCGTTCACCGCGAGCTCGGCCGATCAGCTTCTCGCGTGCGCCGAACGAAGAGAACGCCGGCGCCGCCGCCCGCGCCCAGGAGAAGCAGAAGCACGATCCATCCCTCGCTTCGATACTTGTCGGTTTCGTAGAGCCAATGGTCGACGCGAGCTCGTTCGTAGGTTTCCTTGGCGTCGATGTTAAGTCGCGTGTGACGGCGCCAGGGGGCATCCTGCGAGGCCCGTTTCCAATCGTGGCCAAACGGCACATGCCGGATGAGCCAGAGATGGCCGAGGATGGGCTGGAATGGGCCCAGCCACACCGTGGGATAGCTGTCCTCGAAACAGCCTTCGCAGAAACCACCCTTGTCCGCGGTCAGGGAGGCGCTGCGATTGGGCAGACCGAGCCAGCGGCTGCGCACGTCCAGCCCGATGCGAATGAAATGGTCCCAGTAGAAGGCATTGCCCAGGAGCTGCACGCAAAGGCCGACCACCAGCAGCGCGACCGCCAGCCAGCGCCCGGGTCGGCGCGCGGCAGAGAGAAAGGCGATGGCCGGAAGCAACAGCACGGGAACCGCAAAGACCGCGTAGCGCGGGCCCCAGGCGAAGTCGCCCGGCCAGGAGGGAGAGCGGCAGTAGAACAGTAGCACCGGCGCGACGGTGGCGAGCATGGCCAGCACGCTCCAGCGATGGCTGCGCCAGAAACCGCGCAAGCCGAGCACAGCGAGCAGCAGCGGTGGCGAGTAAAGGAAGATGCTCTTGCCCGGCGAAAACAAGAAGCCCCACGCGCCGACCAGGACATTCTCCACCATCACATCGCCCAGCTTGGAGTAGCCCGTGTTCGTGACCGAGCCGAAGCGAAGGAAGTTGTAGAGCAAGACCATGAGCAGTCCTGGCAAGAACCCCAGGCCCGCACTGAGCAGGGTCCGGCCCAGGGAACGCAGATCCTTCCGATGCACCAGCACGACTAGCAGCAACGCGCCCGGAAGCGACAGAGCGTAGATGTACTTGGTGTTGAGCAGCAGGCCGGCCCACACCCCCGTGGCCAGGGCCGCGCGTCGGTCGAGACGCTGCAAGAGCTGCGAGAGTTCGAGGAAGAAGCCGGTGAAACAGGCGATCTGAGCGATCTCGCTGAAGGGATAGCGGGCGTAGACCCAGACGATGGTGCCAACAGCGAGCAAGATCGCTGCGAAGCCAGCCACGCGCGGCGAGGCGCCGTGGCGCCGGCACAGGCGGAAAAACAACCACGCCACCAAGCCTCCCAGCAACGTGCCGGCCACATGGCAGGCAAAGGCCGCCAACAAGTGCGCCACCTCTGGGCCGGGGTGCAGGTACCAAAGGACGTTGCGCAGGGCCGCACCCGGCAGGTGCAGCAGCGACGGCAGCCAAGGCTGGGGTGCATAGAATCGGCCCCCGCGGCCCGGCGGCGCATCCGAAGGCCAGCGGTTGGGCACCGCGATGCCTTCGCCGTGCACCATAGACTCGGCCACGTCGTAGATGGGCCGCGCGTCGCCCCAAGGCACTTCGCGACTCATGCTCGCGAAGTAGACGCAGGTCACGGCGACAAACAGGTACACGCCCGGGCGCCATCCCGAAAGCGCGCCGACCACGCGGTTCCATCGACCTGGCAGGCCGCTCATGGAACTCCCGCTGGAATCAGCCGGCCGTAGGAACCCAGTGGACCGCGCACCGGCCGGCAGGGCCCATCCCGACGAAGAAGCGCGTAGCCGCCTGCCTGCGCGACCATCTTGTAGCGGCCATCGGCGAGTTTCTGTCCTGGAATCAGCAACGCATAGTTGGCCACATCAAGACCCGGCCACCACAGCAGCGGCACGCGGCGATGCAGATAACTGTAGCCTCCGGTCCAGTATCCGTTCACGTTGGGCATGACCAAACCACAAAGATCGGCGCGGCGTCCAACTTCAGCCAGCAGCCGATTCTGTTCGTCTAGGCAACCCCACACGCTGGTCGTCGGGGGACTGATCTCACCCGGAATCTGGAGTCCCTGGCCAATGTCCTCGAAGGTCACGCGGCGAGCACGCAGGCCAAAGGCCGCCAGAAGCACCAGCCCCAGCACCGCCGCGCTGGCCGCGGGTCGGGCGCGCAGCAAGGGAAGCTTTTCAATCAGGACGGCCAGCCCTACCGCGGCGCAGGTGAGAAAAAGCGGGAGCGCGGGATAGAGGAAACGGAGCTCCTTGTGCGGGAACAGGGAATGGATCGCGAGGAACAGCAGGGTCAACAGAGCCACAGGCCAGGTGCGCGCAAGCCCCGCGAGAAAACCCAGCACCAAAGCCAGCAGGGCCAGCCCATTAGTGGCCAGCATGGTTTGCAGATAGAAACTCCGCGACGAAACGCCCCACAGCTCGGAACCCTTCTCGATCAAGTTGAAGCGCAGGTACTCGATGGTTGACTGGAACGGCTTGCCCCAGGTGACCCAATCGAGCAGGCCGCCCAGGAGCAAAGCCGCGAAGCCGCCCGCCGCCAGAGTGATCGCGGCGCGCAGCCGGCAGCGGGCCAGCACGATGAGGACAAGTGCTGCCAGCAGAGCGCCATTTTGGCAGCGCAGCACCGTGGCCAAGCCGAAAAGGACACCGGCGACCAGCAAACGCCAGGCGGTCGCCCGCGCTGCGCCGGTCTTGGCATCGGGCCCTTGCGCTAGCGAGCGCGAGGCGAGCCCGCACGGCCACAAGATCCACAGCGACCAGGTGATCAAGGGCGCACACGCCACCTCGGCCAGGGCGCGGCTGCTGTACAGGAGGCTGGCGGGAAATGCGATGGCCGCGATGCCCAACAGCAAGCTTGCCGCCGCGCCACCCATGCCATGTGCCAACCGCAGCATGGGATAGAAGGTGGCCGCCGCGCCCACCGCAAAGAGCAGTTTTGTGCCGACCACCAGCCCCAGCCCCTGGTCGAGCCCAAGCTTGGCCAGCAGTTTCATGAAGCCGCCGATCACCCCGGGCAGAAGCCAGGAGCGCGCCCCGGACTGGTATTCCCAGGGCACGAGTCCATAGCCAAAGGCCAGGCGGTGTCCTTGCTCCAAGGTTTGGAAGATCTCGTCGGCCCAGATCACGCCCTGATCGTGCACGGCCAGGTAGGCGCGCGGAGCAAGGATCGCGACGCACAGGCCGAGCCACAGCCAGACGGGCTTGCGCAGGTTGACCGGACCGTTCACTCGGGCAAGGATGCCCTCTCACCTTCGTCGGGTCCAGTGCGACGGCCAGCCGTCACTTGAGTACGCTGAGTCGGCTGCTGCGCTTGCCGGTGCCGGGGTCCGGCAGATTGAGCACCGACAGCGCGCAGGCCACTTGCTGGGCGATGCTGACAAATAGCTCAGCCACCGGCGATTTCGGTTCGGCCAGCACGATGGGTATTCCCGCATCACCACCGCTGCGCACCCCGGGCAGAAGCGGCACCTCGCCCAAGAAGCGCAGGCCTTCGCGTTCGGCCAGCCGGCGGCCCCCGCCACGCGAGAAGATCTCGTCGCGGTGCCCGCACGACGGGCACAGGTAGTAGCTCATGTTCTCGACCACGCCCAGCACCGGAACCTGCACCTTCTTCCACATGGCCATGGCCTTCTCGACGTCGAGGATGGAGACTTCTTGTGGCGTGGTGACCATGACCGCGCCTGTGACAGGAATAAGCTGCGACAGCGAAAGCTGCGTGTCGCCGGTACCAGGCGGCAGATCGACCACCAGATAGTCCAACTCGCCCCACTCGACGTCCTCGAGAAACTGCTGCAGCAGTTTGTGCACCATGGGCCCGCGCCAGATGATGGCGGTGCCGCGCTCGACGAAGAAGCCCACTGACACCACCTGGATGCCGTGGTGGACCGCGGGCTTGATCGTCTGGCCCGCGCCGATGTCCGGTGGCACCTCGGGGTTGCCCATCATCTGCGGGATGGAAGGCCCGAACACGTCGGCGTCCAGGATGCCCACCCGGGCCCCTTGCTGGTGCAGGGCCGCGGCCAGGTTGGTGGCCACTGTGGACTTGCCTACGCCGCCCTTGCCCGCCGCGATCGCGACGATGTTGCGCACGCCTGGCAGCCTCTCTCGCTGCGGGCCCAGCCGTCGCGCCACGTCGGCCGAAAAGACAACCTCGACCCCGGCCACGCCGGCCAGTCGTCCCACGGCCTCGCGCACCGACGCTGCGATGGCGTCGCGCGAGGGGCAGGCGGGTGTGGTCAACTTCAGGTCGATGCGAACCTTACCGTTCTCGACGCCCACCTCGCGCACCATGTTCGCCGCCTGAAAGCTGCGGCCCAGCGCCGGGTCCTTGACTTGCTCTAGAGCTGCGTGAACTTCTTCGAGGGTAGGAATGACGATCTCCTGTTTGGGCGCTAGCGTTTGCCGGACTTGGGTACTGCTCGAAGCATAGAAATGGGGTCGGGCGTATCGGATGCATGCGCGTCGGGATGGTGGCCCATTTTGTGGCGCTTGACCGCCAGGTAGCCCGCGTTGTGCTGATTTTCTCCCACCCAATGGGAAACGCGATCCACGACCTTGACCCCGGCGTCTTCCAGCCCCTTGACCTTGAGTGGGTTGTTGGTCATGAGCCGCACCGACAACACGCCCAGATCGCGCAGGATGGCGCCTGCGATGTCGTAGGAGCGTTCGTCGGCTTCGAACCCCAGCGCCAGGTTGGCTTCCACGGTATCAGCGCCGCCCGACTGCAAGGCATAGGCGCGAATCTTGTTGCCCAGCCCAATGCCGCGGCCCTCCTGCCGCAGATAGACCAGAACCCCGGCGCCTTCAGCCGCGATTTTTTCCAGTGCCACGTGCAGCTGCTCGCGGCAGTCGCACTTGAGCGATCCCAGGACCTCCGATGTCCAACACTCGGAATGCACGCGGGTCAGCACATGGCTCTTGCCCTGCACGGGCCCACGCACGATGGCCACGTGCTCCTGATTCGAATTGGCCGAGCCCGTGCCTTTTTCGTCGGCCGACTCATGGTACACAAATACCCGAAACGGTCCGTGGACCGTTGGCAGATCGGCTTCGGCATATCTCACGAGCTTCATGGAAGTGAAGCGAGCAGGTTGGCTAAGCTACGAATGGGATCCATGGTTGTCAACGCGCGGGCGCCGCGCATGATCCCGAGATAGCCGCAGAAGGTCGTGGTCTTGGCCGTGGTCGGAGCGACCGTCCGGCCCTGGCTGCGGGCTCAAGCTGCGCCGTCGCGTCTTGCTTGCTCCGTCGTCGGATGTCATCCTTTCTGGCGAGATGTCCATTCTTCCCATCCTACATTTCCCCGACCCGCGCTTGCGTGAGGCGTCGCGTGACGTCACCAACTTTGATGCCGAACTGAAGCGTTTGGTCGCGGATATGACGGATACCATGTACCTGGCCGAGGGCGCCGGATTGTCAGCCATCCAGGTCGGCGTTCCGCTGCGTATCTTCCTGGTCGACCCCGAGGCGGCCGGCCGTCAGGCCACCGACCCACCCCTGGTTTTCATCAATCCCGAGATCGTCCGCTTGTCCGACGAGGCGCAGACCGGGGACGAGGGCTGTCTTTCGTTTCCCGGGATATTCGTGCCCGTGAAGCGGGCCATGACCGCTGAGTTCAGGGCGCTCGACGTCGAGGGCAAGCCCTTCACGGTGGAGGGCAGTGGCCTCTTCGCACGGGCCATGCAGCACGAAAACGACCATCTCGCGGGCCGCTTGCTCATCGACATGGTGGGCCCGGTCAAGCGCCAGATCATCAAACGCAAGATGCGCAAAGAAGCCGAGGTCGAGGCACCTTGAACGCAGGAACTGCAGCGGGCAAGCGGGCTAGTTGATGCCCACGCTTGTGCTGTCTCGGATCAGCTTCGAGGCGCGCCATGGCGCGACCCCTGCGGAGCGCCGGTCTTTGCGCCGGTTCGAAGTGGATATTGAGATCGATGCACCTCTGGAGACGGCCCAGTCCACCGATCGTCTGACCGACACCATCGATTATCGGCAAGTGGCCGAGATCATCGTGGGCATCGGGACGGGCGAGACCCACCATCTTCTGGAAGCCTTGGCTCGCCACATGATCGACGCACTCGCGGCCCACCTTCCCAAGGTCACCCTGCGTCTCGAACTGCGCAAGCTCAACCCGCCCGACTGCCCAGGCCAGCCAGCCCATGCGGCAGTTCGCATGGCGCATCTGGCGGGCGAGTAGAGAGTCGGCGACATGGGCAGCTTTGCCGGCTTGCTCCGGCAAGAGCACCAAAGTGCGCGACAGCCGGGTCGAGTTCCGGCTGCAATAGCGGCCGCGGAGTTTCGAGGCACGGCCATACAACTTTCCCTTTCTGAAGCCACGGAGTGTTAGTACGACATGATGCAGCTTCCTCGAATCCTTCAGAACCGCGCTCCGGTTTGGAGCGTGCTCGCTATTGCTGTTCTTGGCATTGCGTCGTGCTCGTCCGGAGCGTCCAGTCCGCCCCACGCAACCGGCGGCCACGGTGGCACGGCTGCCAGCGGCGGGGCAGGCGGGCAGAGCGGAGGTAGCAGCGGAAGCGGAGGCAGCGCCGTCTCAGGCGGGCAGACAGCAGGCGGTGGGAACGCTGCTTCAGGTGGGCAGGAAGTTGGCGGGGGCAGCGCCGATACCGGCGGGCAGGCAGCCAGCGGAGGTAGCATCGTGAGCAGCGACAGCGGAGGCTCCGGTGGGACGGCAGGAAGCGTGGGCAGCGGAGGTTCAGACGCAGCGTCGGAGGACAGCGAGCCTGCCGACGATGGCGGGATCGTGGATGACGGCGGGGGAACGAGTGAAGCTGGCGACACAACCAGCAGCATTGGCGACGACGCCGCAACCGAGCCAACCGATGCCGACCGGTGCGTGGCAATCGGCGGAACCTACACCGACGACAAGTGCGTAATTGATTGCAGCGCTGCCGGCAGCTGTGCATCCGTGGTCGTTTGTCCTTCCCAACTCTCTTGCCAAATCACCTGCGGGCAAGACGGATGCGCAGGCGGGATTGAGTGTGGTGAGGCAGCCGGTTGTGACATCGCATGCACGGAGTCGAATTCGTGTGCGGGCTCGATCAACTGCAAGGGCAGTTCGTGTACCGTGGCTTGCAGTGGAACGAAAGCCTGTAGCAACGTGGCCAGCGGGGCTAGCAAGAGTCAAATCACCTGCAGCGGCGACGGCGCCTGTGCCTCGGACCTGACTTGTTCAGGCGATTCGTGCACATTGACCTGCTCGGGGAATGGGTCGTGCGCGGGCGCCCTGAGTCTGTACGGAACCACAGTCACCGCCAGCTGCACCGGCCCGAATTCGTGCCAGGGGAGCGTCGTCTGCGCCGCCTCAACCTGCGGGATTGATTGCACGGGCTCACAAAGCTGTCCCAAGAGTGTCTGTTGTTACGCGGGAAACTGCACGCTTCAGCCCTCCACGCTCGCTTGCAAGCACTAGTTGACCTGGCTACTCGTCGCGGCCGACCCCGGCCCGCAGCGCCTTCTTGGCGCCCTGGGCGTGCTTGTCGGCCAGCATGCGGTTCTTGGCCCGGCGCGAGCGGCGCCGCTTCTGCCGTCGAATGCGCTCGCTCTCTTGCTGTTGCTGGCTTAGCCGACCGAGCCGCGCGGCCTCGATGCGATCGGCCAGCAGCTTGCGCGCCAGGTAGCGGTTGAGTCCCTGCGAGCGTTCCTGCTGGCACTTGACGGAAGTTCCGGTTGGCCGGTGCACCAGCACCACGCAGGTGGAAACCTTGTTCACGTTTTGCCCGCCTTTGCCGCCGGAACGCACGAAGGTTTCTTCCAAGTCCTCTTCCTGGATGTGCAACTCGGCCAGCCGCGCGCGCAGGGCATTGGCCTTGTCAGACGAAACCGGGAACAAGGCCCCGGTGTTGCTCACGTCCCATCCTCGTCGTCGCTGGACTCGTCGTCGTCGCCGTCGGTGGTGCTGACGTCCTCCCAAAAACGATCCCACGCCTCGCTGGTCGAGGTCAGAGCGATGGCCATGCCCGGCGACAAAACGCCCTCGTGGCTGCCTTCCAGATCGGAGAAACAACGGACCACCACGCCCACGGCAAACACAGCCTCGCCACGCGGGCCGAGCACGCGCACGCGCAGCAAGGTTCCCACCCGTCGGGTTTCGGCAGACGCCACGAAGAGGCCTCCCCGGCTCACGTCCACACTGCGGCCCAAGAAAGTGCTGACCATGTCCGCCAGCTGCATCCGCACCTGGATGGGATTGCGCCGCGAGGCACGACGCTCGGGCACGACTGGCGAGGCGGGTTCTTTGGGAGACACGGGGGCTACTCCGTCGGCGCTCCTGCGGCGCCACCAGCCTTGCCGGCCTTGGCCGATCGGCCGGCCATAGTCTCTTTGAGAAAATCCTTGGCCTCTTTGTCCCACGCATCGCCGAAGGTCTGCGCGTAGCCCACGGCCTCTTCGCGGCTACCCGCGGTAGCGGCTCCCAGGTTGGTCGCCTGCGCGGGAACCCGGCCCAGAAGGGCCGTGCCGAAGTGGGAATTGGCGTCGAGAGCCCGCAGCATCGCGGCCTGGGCGGCGGCCCGATCACCCGCGCCAAAGTGGGCCAGACCCAGGCTCATGAGGGCGCGTCCGGCCCCGTTTTCTGACTTGCTGGCCACTTCCAGAATTGGCACGGCGTCGGCCGGCCGCTTGAGCTTGAGCAGGCCCGCCCCAGCGATGAGGCGGGCCTCGGTGCCCACCGCGTCCTGGTCCACCGAATACACACGTTCGAGATCCACCAGAGCATCCTGGTAGCGTTCCTGGTCGAAGGCCAGACACCCGAGAGCGTGGCTGGCGCGCAGGTAGGCCTGCGCCTCCTTGCGGGAAAACGCGTCTTTGGCCCCTGACTCGCGCAGTTCGGCGGCCAGTTTTTCGGACACGCGCAGCACCTCGTTGAATTCCCTACGTGCAGCCTCCTGGTCGCCCGATCGCAGGCGCGCCAGGCCGATGGCGACCAGCGCGTCCGCCCAGTCAGGCTTGAGCGCCAGGGCCGCGCGGAACTCTTTCTCGGCAGCCGCCGGCCTGCGCTGTTCAAAAAGCCGCCAGCCTTCGGCGAGCATCTCGTCAGGGTCAGGTGTCCGGGGCGGCGCCAAAGCGGCTGCCTCGTCGTCGGCCAGGTGGCACTTCTTGTACTTCTTGCCGGAGCCGCAGAAGCACGGATCATTGCGTCCGGTGCTGGCCACACGGGCGCGCGCGGCTTCGACCTTTTCGTCTGGTTTGCTTTCTTGTTTCTCAGGCTTCGCAGTCACCGGCCTAGTTTACCGATCACGGCCCCGGTTCGACAGGGGGAATTGTCTTATCGCCCGAATGGACTTAGCCGGGCGACTTCGGCCTGCAGGCGCGCCAGCACGATCTTGTCCACGTCGGACAGGCGAACCCCGAGTCGGTGTTCTTGCTTGGCCACCACCTTGCCCTTGCCGGTAAACAGCGCATGACCCTCGAAGCTCTCGATCACCACATCGAAGACCGCGCCCAGGGGCACGTTCTCTTCGCAGGGAACCACGAAGCCGCCCAAGCGCATGTTGAGCAGAGGGTTGTTGGTGAAGTAGCCGACCGTCGCGGGCGTGAGCTTGACGTGGAGGTCGCGCCCACTGACCAGCAGGCCCGGTTGCAGCGTGGTGGCGCCCCGCAGAGGGCTGTATTGGGATGACACCCCGGGGCTGGAGGATGACGAGGCAGTGGGCGCATTGGCGAAGTCGAGCGAAACCGCGGGCGAGCGTCCTTCCTCTTCGTTCACCTGAACGATGCGGTCGAGGAAGCGGCGGGCCTCTTGGTCAAGCTCACGGAAGCGCACCCCCATGCCCGCGACGGGGTCGCTGGTCACGCGCACCACCTCACCCTTGCCCCGAAGCAGCGAGAGGCCGTCGGCCAGCGCCAGCTCGAAGTCGACGATGGTGCCCACCGGCCGTGGATCGGCAGACGCCAAGAACATGCCCGAACGGCTGATGTTGACCGACTGGGTGCCGTGAAAATCGAGAATGCTTTCGTAGCGGACATTCACCGGCACACTGACCGCCACACGTGGATCGCGCGCATGCGGGTCACCACGCTGCGAGCCACCTTCGGCTGTGAAGAACGAGCCCGTAGGCCGCCGCACCGGCCGTTCGCTGGTTATGGGAATGGCCCCCGTGTTGCGGCGTCCCTTGTCGTCAGGCATGGCGAGCTGTCACGACTTGGGTGCCACGAATTCGGGTGGGTTGCGGCCACCCGCACCGAAGAAGAACTGTTCGGCCTGCTCAAGCAGAACCTGCTGCCCCACGGGCGAGGTTAGGTCGAGACGGAACTCGTTGACGATTCGCTTGGAGTATTCAATCCACTCCATCCACGCCTGCTGCGAGACATGGTCGTAGATCCGTTGCCCCAGTTCGTTGTTGAACGGCTTGTAGCTGACCCCGGGCAGCTCCCGCCCGAGTCTTGCGCACTTGACCATGCGAGGCATTGGATCGAATCGTCTCCGGAGGACACTATTGTAGCACCACCTCCGTGCTGCGCTCCTCGACTCGGTCTGTGCTGCGACAGGCTTCCCTGTCCTCTCTTCGGGACAACACAAAAGGTCCCGAGCACCCGGTCGACCAGCTACCGTTGCTCCCTTCCGGGCCTGGCGGGGTTCGCAAGTATTCCGTCACCCGGGACCAGCATTCTTTTTGGCATAGCCTGCGGCCGGGCGCCAGCGAGAAGATCGGGCCAGGAAGAAAGCGACGGCTTGACCTGGGCGGCGGCGGGCTAGTGCCTCCGGTCAGAACTTCGGCCACGTTTGGGCGGCCGATCCATCCCGGCCGGCTGCGTTGCTCCTCGGTTACATACGTCGAGTATGCGCCCTCGTCGCGCCTTGCCGTCCGGGCGTCTCGTCCACCGAAACATGACCGCTCTTCTGACCGGAGGCGCTAGAGCACCGAACGGTTTGCCTCCCGTTGTGAAATCGCGGATTTGTGTCGCATCCCTTCGTTGCTCGTCGGTCAAATACGTCGAGTATTCTCCCTCCTCGCGCCTCGGGCTGCTCGCAACTCCGCAATTTCACTCGGTCCGGCAAACCGTTCGGTGCTCTAGAGGGTGCTGCCGGCGGCCCTGGTCGTGCCCATGTGCGTGCGGGCTGGAACCACGCGCATGATCTTGCCGCTCAGATCCTCAAGCACCAAATTCTCGCCGGCCTCGTTGTAGCGCTGGCTCGGCTTGCCGTCGATGGTCATGATCCTTGTATCCCCTGCCGTCGCAGAAAGTCGACGTAGTACTCCACCGGCTGCCGTTCCAGCAGGTCGCCGCGTTCAATGGCGTCTTCGCACAGCTTGCGCAACTCACCCACCCGGCGCGAGGGCGGAATGGCAAAGGCTTCCATGATGGCGTTGCCCACCCCCGGTGGCAGAGGTGGCACACGGGCGTCGAGCTCGCGCACGGCCGCGATTCTTTGCAACAAAGCCTCGATGTTGCGTGCTGCTTCCTGGCGCCGGCCGGGCCGTGCCGAGGTGACGTCGGCTCGTGATAGCTCGACAAGCTCGGGGAGCGCATCTCCCATTTCATGATCGAAGCGACGCACGGCTGCGTCGGTCCATTCCGGCTCGTAGGCGTTGGCGCGTAGATGGTTGACGATGAGAAAGCGGATGCGCTTGCGCTCGGCGCGAGGAAAACCCAGGCGGCGGGCGAGAGTCTCAAACAGGCGCGCGCCCACCTCGGCGTGGCGGTGGAAAGTCACCTTGCCTTCGCTGAGCATGACCCGGGTGTCCACCTTGCCGATGTCGTGCAGCAGGGCGGCCCAGCGCACGATGGGCTGCGCTGGCGACTGCATGACCACCTGCTTGGTGTGTTCCCACACGTCCTTGTGCCGGCGTCCTGCCTCCTGCGAGAAGTTCACCGTCGCGTCTAGCTCGGGCAGCACCTGCTCCAGCGCGCCGGCTTCGTGCAGCCACTGCAGGCCGTCGTCGGCATGCGGGCTCGTGATGATTCGCTCCAGCGCGCCCCGGACCTCGTCCGGCGGAAACGACCCCAACTCGCCGGCCACCGCACGCGCTGCCTCGGTAATCTCCGTGGGAAGCGAGCCTCCGCTTTCGGCCACCCGGCAGGCGATATCGAAAACCCCAGCGGGCGTAGCGCCAACCGGCACGACCTCGGAACTTCGCGCCATCCAGGTTTCTGTCCTAGTGCGGGGTGATCTTCTTCTTGTCCTGGTCCCACTTCCGCTGCAGGTGGTCCAGGACAGGCTGGGCCTGCTTGAGACGTCCCTCCAGGGTTTTCTCGCTGATCGGATAGTTGGTGCCGAACTTCAGTCCTTCGTCGTACAGGAGTGTGCCGACCTCCTCGTCGTCGACGAACATGGGGATCTTCTTGCGCGCGTATACGGCCTTGCGCAGGACAACCCAGCGGCTGTCGAGCCAGGCCACCAGATCCCTGCCGCATGCCCGATCGAGCAACTCCAACTCCTGGCTCAGGCGGCTGAGATCTTCAGCGAAGCGTTCCCGGAACGCCGGCGCCCCTTCGCCTCCTTCGGTCAAGATCTGGCGCAGGGCGAGGCGAAGCACCAGCACGTCCTCGCCATATCGGATGTACGGCTCGATGTTCCCTTCGCGGGGCGCGATGATGTACACAACCGCAGCCGCTGCGACTTCACGCGCGCTGTGGTCCAGATTGGGGTCGGACACCGCTTCGAGCAGGATCTTAAGGTCGAAGGGGAGCGAAACCAGGGTCCGTGCAAGAATCTCCAGGAAACTGCGCTCGAGGTCCTTCTCCATTGTCGTCAGGGGGCAGGGGGTTCTTGGGGTTTGTCGGCCAGGCCCGGTCGGACCTGGTAGCGGTCAACGGGGGACATACTACCCAATTCTCAGCCGATTGACAGGGGGCTGCCGCTCCTCAAAGTCTCGCGATAGCCGCACAAGGTCGTGGCCCTGGCCGCAGCCGTTCACTCGCGTGGGGAGCCGGCGAGCTTTGCTCGCCGTGTACCATCGCGGGAGGGCATGGGAACCCTTTCAGGGTTCCCATTTCAGACGGACCCGCAAAATCAGCGACGAAGGGCCTGCCGGCACTTGCCTCCGCCTGCGGCTTGACCGAATCTTGACTCATGAAGATCACCCTACGTGAGGCCAGGGACGAAGCGCGTCGTTTTCGCCGCAACGGCGATCACCCACACGCCTTGCACGCGTACCAGAGAATTCTGGCCGCGCTTCCGCTTGACTACGAGACCCGGCTTGCCATCGCAGACGTGCTGGCGGAAGCCGGGCAGACCGACGCGGCGGTCGAGGTCTACCGGAGCGTGGCCATCCACAATGTTCGTGGCGGCCACCCCCTGCCGGCCATCGTCGCGGCCTATGCTCTCGGCAAGTTGGGCCAGCCGGTGGACGACATCTTCGCCCTGCTAGTCAAAACCTACGCGTCGGGTTCGCCGCTGCTTGCGCGTTTTGCGGTACGCACGGCACCGGTCGATCCGTCGACCGTCTTGGAGGTCGAGGATATCGGCCACACCGGTTCTCTGGCGCATGTCATGGAACAGGCGCGCAAGACCGCGCTCGATCTTTCGGTGTTCGTGGGCTATCAGGAGCAGTATCACCCGTTGCCCTTCCTGTCCGAGCTGGGCCCCGAGTCGCTTGCGGCCGTGCTGCGCTCGCTGACCGTGCTGCGCCTCACCGACGGGCAACTGGTCGTGCGTCAGGGCGATGCGGGCGACACGCTCTTTCTGGTGGCAGACGGCGAGCTGAGGGTTTTTGTCAACACACCGGCCGGAGACAAGGACGTGGCGCGCCTCTTCGAGAACACGCTCTTCGGAGAAATGGCGCTCATCACCGGCCAGCCGCGCACCGCCTCGGTGGCCGCGGCCGGCGATGCCGACGTCATCGGGGTCAGCAAGGCGGCGTTGGCCCTGGTCGTTGCCAAGCTGCCCACCATCCGCGCCGCGCTCGATCAGTTCTCACGCGAGCGCTTGAT
>Ga0224523_1000478_pt1 | contig 20633 bp, 13 predicted proteins | sample CFST50metaG_FD_182732 | JGI IMG/M metagenome (GOLD analysis project Ga0224523, IMG submission 182732) | Peat soil microbial communities from Stordalen Mire, Sweden - C.F.S.T50 | ecosystem: Environmental > Terrestrial > Soil > Wetlands > Peat | place: Sweden: Norrbotten County, Stordalen Mire...
TATTTACTTTGTATTTTAATGAACGATTTATCGCAGACAACAAAGGTTTCAAGAGGAATATCTCCTGAAACCTTTGTGCGTTTTTCGCTCCCCCTGCAAGACTTGAACTTGCGACCCTCTGATTAACAGTCAGATGCTCTAACCAACTGAGCTAAGGAGGAATTTATTTTTAAAATAGGAATGCAAAAATAATAGGAAATTTTGAATTCTCCAATATTATTTTTAAAATTTGCCAAAATATATTTTATGAAATAGCCATGAGCAATAAAATGATTATTTACATGGCGTATTCCATCTGACCTTAAAAAAAACAAAAAAATATACAGATGAAAAAAGTAATTGGAATAGGAAATGCATTAGTTGACCTAATGACTGAAATAAAAAATGATTCGCTACTTGCTGAATTAAACCTTCCTAAAGGCAGTATGCAGCTTGTCGATAAAAATGTTTCACGTAACATTATCGAAAAAACAAAAAACTTTCAACGCACTATTGCAAGCGGAGGGTCTGCAGCAAATACAATTCATGGTCTGGCCCGCCTGGGGATAGAAACAGGTTTTATCGGGAAGATCGGTAAAGATGAAATGGGAAAATATTTTAAAGCTGATATGGAGAAAAGCAATATCAAAACATATCTTCTTGAAAGTACTTCGGATTCCGGGGTTGCTGTTGCCCTTGTCAGCCCTGACGGTGAAAGAACGTTTGCAGTGCATCTCGGAGCAGCCATTGAACTCATTACCGAAGACCTTAGCCCATCATTCTTCAAAGGATATGACCTGCTTCATATTGAAGGGTATCTTTTACAAAATTATTCACTTATTGAAACAGCCTGCGATATGGCTAAAAAAAATGGATTAAAAGTATCGCTTGATCTTGCAAGCTTCAATGTAGTTGAAGCTCACCGCGATTTCTTGACATATATCAGCAAAGAATTTGCAGATATTATTTTTGCGAATGAAGATGAAGCTAAGGCAATGACAGGACATGATCCCGAAGAAGCAGTAAATCATATTGCCCAATGGTGTGATGTTGCAATAGTAAAAATAGGAAAAGAAGGTTCTTTGATTAAAACGGGGGGGGAACTTTTTAAAATAAATTCAGAAAAAGCAAATGTGATTGATACTACCGGTGCCGGCGATCTTTATGCCTCAGGTTTCCTTTTTGGCTTGTTAAATGAAATATCTATCAATGAATGTGGCAGAATAGGTTCGCTATTAGGCAAACATGTAATAGAACAAATTGGGGCAAAAATTTCTGATAAGGAATGGGAAAATATTAAAAAGAAAATATAAATTAAAAAAATCCAAAGTAAAGTTCTTTAAAATAAAAGAAGCCGCTCTAATGAGCGGCTTCTTTTATTTTAAATTTTAAGATTAGTTCAATATTAACTTCTTATAACCTACATTTCCATTACCTGAATATTTCATTAAATAAACTCCTTTTAAAATATTAGATAAATCAATATTCTTTGTAAAAGAAGTACTGTTCTTTTCAATAACATCTGTAAAGACAACTTGTCCCAGCGTATTTAAAATTTCAAATGTATATTTTCCATTGATAGAATTATCAATTGATACTGTAATATTTTTAGAAGCAGGAATTGGATAAACACTAACTGTATTGCTAAAAACATTCTCAGTTGGAAGAGCAGTGGCGCTTGTAATGGTAGTGTTTATTATTTTCGGATAAAGATTAAAGCCGGTTACGGTTAATGTTACTGCTTTTCCTAAAGCTAGGGTATGAGTTATTGTTACATTCCCTGAAGCATCAGTATATCCTGAGAATGGCTGATTTGCTCCATCCCATATTGATACCAATGCATTTGGAAATACAGCTCCGTTTACTTTTACGTTCGTAGTAAAGAGACCAGCAGTAATTGTAGAATCCGATAATGTAATATTTTTGGGAGTATCTGTTCTAACTTGTAACGATGGGTCGCCAAAAAGACACCAGTTTAGCATTTCAGCATTTGAAGCAGTACTATATTCTGTATACATTAATATTTTCCCATTTAATGTAATGGAGCCGAAGTGTGTTTTTTGATGGTCGGGGTGTACAGGTGCGCTTCCTAGTGCATAATTATATCCTCCGACGAGAATATCAGCCATATAATCTTGTGCGGCCATTGGAGGATCCCAATCTTGATTAATTGTTGATCCCAGAAAAGCTATACCTCCACCGCCTGATTTTTCCAACCATGATTCAGCAAAACATACTGGGGTTTGATAAGATCCAACAACACATGATACAGAAATAACAAATGGTAATTTATCGCCATTTGTCAAGGCATTTACATTTGTAACAGAAAAACTGCTTTGAGCCCATTCGGTTTCGGCACCATCTCCGCTAAAATTAACAACACCAACTCCAGGGTTAACAGCACTAGAAACCATGGCGGGTGTAGCATAACCGGCAGGATTATCCCAAACACTATCACATTTATTATAAGTATAAGGACTATACCTTCCTCTCCAAATATTCCCTATATGTTGATAATCTAATTCATTATCATCACCAGGTCCTTTGTTAGAAGCTACACCTAATGCTGTTTTATACCATGTTCCGCCAACAGTTGGCGTTTTTTCGTAAGTAATAGTTTTATTAACTTGTGTTGTAATATGTGTTGTACCTGAGTTTGTACAAAATCTTCCAACAATAATATCGGGATAATTATCCGTTCCAACTACACAGCCTACCATAGGATCCTCTGGCGAGCTACTAGATGTAGCGCATTTAATATCAGCCCAACCGCCAACTAATAAAACATAAAAAATTGAAGGGTCGGATGTATAAGCATTTTTAACATTGGTTACGATATTTGTTCCTGTAGCAACCACTTGCTTTGTAACTTTATAACCCATTTGTCTTTTCCACAAAATATAAGGGTTTATAACAGCTGAATCGCGAGCAGTACAAATAACCAAAATGCTACCGGTTTCGCCTACTTCATTTGTCCAACTGGTTCGGGTATTAGTATTAAAATTTATAAATGTTGATTTGTATACATCAATCATTTCATTATTAATCTTCTTATTAACGTTTGTAAGTGGGTTAATTGGAGTCGTAGTGTTTTCGGTAAGTTTAACGTTTATTGTATTGTAAACGCGTAAAATCTTTTTTGCAGCATTATATTGGATAGGGTAAACATAGACACTCGTTCCTCTTACATCTCTAATAATAAAAGGATCAACCATAGTAGCATTATCAACCGGATACCATGCATCAACAATAGAAGCAGGGTCAATTTCATAAGAAATTTTTGAAGGATCCTGATTACGGTAAATCGAGCCTCTTGAAGGCAAAAGCGGATACTGTAAATTATAATCCGTATAGCTTCCATTTTCAACTGTCATGGTAACATTTTTATCGGGAGCTAATTGAATAGAAGCACTAAAAATAGGTAATTCAGCATATCCCTTTTTATAGGTAACTGCTCCTTTAAAATAATTCAGAGAAGAATAAGTAATTCCACCTTCGGTTCTTTCGGTGATTTTAATATCACCGGTTGTAAAAAGCAGATTCATGTCATTGCCTTTTGCCTGGCTGTATTCAACAGTAAAATTTTTTCCGTCTTTTTTAATTTGGGCGCTACTTTTGAATCCAATCAAACAAAGTATACTTATAGCAATTACGGCTATAATACTTGAATGTAAAAAGGTTTTTTTCATATTGTTTAGGGGTTTTGGGGGTTATAGTTTTAATAATTTCATAATTTACTTAAACAAAGAAGAATACAAATATATGATATTCCAAACCTCTTTTCAAAATAAATTGAGAAAAAATAATATTCACGAAAGGCAATCATCCTCGCTAAGCAGCAGTAACAGACCTTTTCATTAATATTAATTCTATCTTGTAATTACCAATTTTTGAACGAAAGTATTATTATTCGTTGTTAAAACGCATTGATAGATTCCAGATCTGTATTTTTCAGCATCAAATAAAACAGAATATTTTCCTGGCTGTTTATTTTTCTCGCTTACAAGTGTTGCTATCTCCTGCCCTACTATATTATAAATTTTCATTGTTACATTACTTGTTTTTTCAAGGCTATAATTTATCAATGTTGATTGATTAAACGGATTTGGAAAACAATTTAATGAACTATTGTTACTACTTATTTCAGGAACCGATACTCCTTTAAATGTCATGGGTGGAAAAATAATATAATCAATCCAGGCACAATCGCTACCTGCACTATTTGAAGCATCTTTTGCATAGGACCATTCAAAAGTATGGAATCCTGTAACTACAGGAACAGCAACTCTCACCCAGCCACCGCCTACTCCGGATGCCGTGTCTTTTAAAACACCATCAATAGAGAAATTAAAAAAATCATAATTGGATTCTGAAGAGACTTTCCGATAAAAAGAAATGGTATCATTAAAAAGAACATTAAAAGTAATGCTGAGATCCGATGATTGACTATCTGTAATTGTACCTGATCTGGCAGAATATATTCCCTGGAAAGGCGCGGCATTTGTGATGGTCCAGGGATATGCTCCCTGCGCCCATGGAAATTTAGTAAATGTTACTGTTTCCCAATCTTCATCAACAAGCCCTATTAATAAATTGATCGGTTTTTGAACCGAATACAAACCCGATTTCAGTGTGTTTGTAAATGAAGCAATGCTGCCAATTACGGCAGAAGGACTAACAGTTACATTGAATGTTGCATTTGCCGCTCCTGTATTAGCACTCAATGTTCCAAGGTTTACCGAAACATTATTTATTGTAACACTTCCGGAATCATAAACTAAATTACTAATTGTATTTAGTGCATCTGAAGTACCTATATTCTTTGAACTAATTATAATATCTGCTGTTTCGCCGGGGTCAAGCTTCCCGTTTCCATTACCGGAAGCGTCATTGATTGTAATACTTCCAATAGAAAGCGCTGGTGAATTTAATACAACATTAAATGCTCCAGACCATGAATTGCCGATGCTGTCAGTAATAGCTAATGTGAAATGAGCCGGGTGCTTGTCGGGAACATAATCAGCAACTGTAAATGCATAAGCATTATTTTGTGTTGAAGAACTATCACTCATTATATTTCCCCAAGATTGAGTGCTATCAGTTATTGTTACAAAAGCATCATTCGTTCTTAATTTTGCCAAAACATTATGTGCAAGAGATAATCCAAGATTTTTTAAATTTACATCAAGTGTAATCTTTTCGGAATAATCTGCTTGTCCATTATTATTCCCGGAAATATCATGAATCAATTCAGAATTATAAACAACATATGGTCCTGAAGGATTAGCCACATAAACAGAATCAATAAATGGTGACCTGTTTTGCTTTGTTGCAACTACGCTAGCTGTGCCAGGTATAGTGATAGGGTTAAGAGGAACAATTGCAACACCTGATGAATCAGCCAAAGCAGCACCATAAAGCACACCGCTCATTGAAACGGCAACATAGGCATATGGCTCCGTATTGACAGTAAAAGAATTCGTTCCTATTGGCAACAGGCTATTGTAGGTTGCAGTAAGCGCAGGCGGTACACCAAAATATATCATCAAAGATGGATCGCCCATTAGACAATATATTTCCCAATAATATTGCATAAGACTTGATCCCGATTGAGTAACTGCAAGATTTCCGGCAAATATCATTTGATCCATTGTTGTAAACCAGTCGCCAAATTTCTCACTATGATCATGGAATGTTCTGTCATACGCACCAAGCGATGTCGCACTATATGTAGGATTCTCCACAACAGTTCTGTAACCTGTGGCGAACCAATAATCTTCATCCCAATATGAATAATTTGATGCGCCTATATATCCAACAGCTCCTTTGCCACTTGCTCTTAACAGCGCTTCACCAAAACAAACACTATTATTAAATGTATTTGTTTGACAGCAATTACCTACCATTAGCGGATATTTGTGATTATTTTGTAAACCGGCAACATCTGAAACTGAAAATGAAGGATTGTACCAACCATCAGGACTGCCGTGAGCTGTATAGTTTGCGAAACCAACACCCTTACTAATATCAGCTATTATCGAGGAAGATGCTGTTGAACTATTTGATGTCGGCCATAAATATGTATCTGAATTAAGACCATGTGCCAAATTAAAATAATTTGAAGTACCATAGTTTATCTGACCATTACCATATAATTCCGAATTTCCGCCATCAGCTTGTGATCCATCGTCAACACCAGCAATCATAACAACTGAATCCAGAAATGCAGGATCGGGCATAAGGTATTGTTCGTATTCTAATGTCTTATCAATTTGTGGTTGCAAGTCAGCTACAGTGGAAGCAGAAAATCTGCCATAATATATTTCAGGGATATAATCGCCTGTATATTCACAATAATATAAATCTGTAACATGTCCGCCTCCGTTTCCTGTTCCGGCAAATGCGGGAATTTGCGCCACATCACCGACAAACAAAACAAAAGAAGGAGCCGGATTGCTTGCTGTTCCGGCATTATACAATCCTTCCAAATAATTTTTTATGGAAGTTGTTGTTGTTCCAACTAACGAATCATCTGTATATGCCTCAACAACAGTAAATCCTTTTTTTGTTTTCCATTGAATAAATGGTTGAAGCGCTGATTTAAAAACAGAATCGGAAACAATCACATATTTAACAGGATATTTTGTAACGGTATCTCTTACATCAAAAGTTCTTTTATAATTTATAAGTTGATTATTGAACATGCTTTCAAAGTAAGGAGAATACTTTTCTTTTTTTAATTTAGCTGTGCCGGCAATATCAGCACCCTGAAAAGTTATTTCAACCTCAATATCATTAAACACTTGGATTGTATTGGTAACCGGATTATACCGTACAGGAGCAATATCCAGTCTTGCCAGCCTTACATTTCGCATGATCCCGATCACATCAACAGAAACAAGTTCATCGGAATTAAATTGATTGGTTGAGTAAGTCGCTTTGTTGTACTGAAATTTCGGGGCTTTATTATTTAAACCTTTTGAAACAGGAGGCTGCGCGGGCATCAATTTATATTTCACACCATAATCGGAAAGGTTGTATTCGGTCATTGAATAGCTTATCACTTTTACTACAGGTGTTGAGCCAAAAGGGATCTCAATAAATTTTCTCGACACAGGTAGTTTCGGATCCCCTATCTTGTTTGAATAACCATAATCAGGAATTGATAATTCAGTAAACAAATCTTTATCTGTTTTGACAGACCAATATTTAAGATGATCGAAACTATTAGAAAATTTAAAATTTGAATATGTATTTTCTTTAACCGTTAATTTTGCGTCAGCGGATTTTGTCTTTACCTGAATATCACCGGCTTTTAAGGATAAAGCCGAACAAGCGATTATTATTATAAAAATATATTTGTAATAATATTTTGAGATTTTATTTTTCATACAAAATGAGTTTGAACGAAAGTAAATAACAAATATAATGAAAATTTATCTTATTTAATAATATATATATGTTTTTTATTAAAATGTATTCCAAATACCACGCTATCATGAACAGAAAAAAGATGTTCAAACAACAAGAATTCGTTATTTTTTATTTTTTGAATCTGTTGAATTTGGTGCGTTGTATTCGCTTTTCTTTACTCCATTTTTGTATGTTACAGAATAAACTACCATTCCTTTTTCATCCCAGTACGTCCATGTGCCTTCCTTAAATCCATTGATATTACTGCCTTCTGCCGATTTCTGTCCGGAAGCATAATATGTTATCCATTTGCCATTGGGAATACCATTTGCAAATTGCTGCTCTTTTGCCATTACTCCATGCGCGTCATAAAAAACCCAGGAGCCATCTTTTTTATCATCTTTATAATATCCCGCATCCATTGTCAATCCTTTATCATTCCAATCTGTCCAGGCACCATTCATCAAACCTTTTTTAAACGAGCCCTGGTACATTTTATTTCCGTTCTCAAACCAATAAACAGCAGAACCATCTTTTGAATTTTCAGCATAATTTATTTCGTATTTTTCTTTTCCGCTTTCATACCAGCCTGTCCACAGGCCATCCATCAATCCTTGTTTAAATATACCAACTGTTTTTTCCTGTCCGTTGCTATACCAACTTGTCCATTTTCCTGTTTCCTTTCCATCAAGAAAAGCACCTTCATGTTCCTTTGTACCGCTTTCGTACCAAGTAGTCCAGAGCCCTTCTTTTTTCCCATTCACAAAATTTCCCTGTTTCCATTTTTCGCCGGTTTCATACCAATATGTCCAGGTGCTGTCTTGCTTCCCGTTTATGAATTTTCCTTTGCTCCCGATCTTTCCATTATCATGATAAAATATCCATATACTGTCCTGCAACCCTTTATTGGATTTCCCTTCCATATCTTTGTTCCCGTTTTTATGCCACCATGTTGCATATCCTTGAATTGAATCGTCATGATAAGTTCCATCAAATTCTTTCTGTGCATTTTCAAAATAAGAAACACTTTTCCCTTCTTTCATCCCATTTTTATAAATTGTTTCTTCTTTGATCTGACCGCTCAAGAACCATGTTGTCCATTTCCCATCCATTTTCCCATTTACTATTGGTCCTTCATTTTCTTTTTGTCCCGACTCGAACCAACTGGTATTTGTGCCATTTTCATAATAAGTATCGCTCTTTTTTTTCCCGCTTTCAAAATAGGAAGTCCAATGCCCGGTTTTATGTCCCGATGTATATTCCCCTTCGTTCCATATCTGCCCGTTTTCATGCCAGTACGTCCATTTCCCATTTTTCAAACTATCTTTATAATTGCCTTCGCTTTTTTTACTTGCCTGTCCGGCAGGCAGGTTTTTATTGTTCCAGTATTCCGTTTTCACCTGTGAAAATGAGCAATTCCAGAGTATCAGCAGAATTAATACAGAAATGATTCTATTCATATTTTTTAATTTAATTTTTTCTTTCAACAATAAATTTCACAAGATTTTCCAATGATCTTCTTGTATCACTTTCAGGAAAGTCAAGAAGAATATCCAATGCTTCCTGTTGGTATTCCATCATTTTCTGCTTGGTGAAAGGGATACCGCCGCTTTGGTTCACAAGCTTTATCACTTCAGCAACTTTTTCAGGATCTTCGCTGTGATTCTTAACAATATTAATAACTCTTTTCCTGTCCCCACGTTTCATGGTGCGCAACATGTAAATAAGGGGCAATGTCATTTTTTGTTCTTTAATGTCAATGCCGCTTGGCTTACCTATCTCAAGGTTTTTTTCATAATCAAAAAGATCGTCTTTCAGTTGAAAAGCAATGCCTGTGGCTTCACCGAACTTATACATTTTCTCCACTGTTTCTTTGTCAGCCCCGGCTGACGAGGCTCCGCAGGCACAACAGGAAGCGATAAGCGTTGCGGTTTTTTTGCGAATAATATCGAAATAAATATTTTCTTCAATATCTAAATTACGCGCTTTTTCAATCTGCAACAATTCTCCTTCGCTCATTTCTTTGACAGAATTGGAAACGATCCTCAGCAATTCGAAATCATCGTTATCAAGCGCAACAAGCAAACCACGCGACAGCAGGAAATCTCCGATAAGCACTGCGATTTTATTTTTCCATAAAGCATTTATCGAAAAAAATCCACGGCGCTCATTTGAATCATCCACAACATCATCGTGAACAAGCGTTGCAGTGTGCAATAATTCGATCAATGTTGCTGCCCGATATGTCGGTTCTGTTATTCCTCCGCAAAGTTCGGCTGTAAAGAAAACAAACATCGGACGTACCTGCTTCCCTTTTCTTTTCACAATATAACGCGTGATGATGTCAAGCAGGGAAACCGAACTTTTCATGGAATTCCTAAAACGCTTGTCGAATTCGTCAAGATGCTTGTCAATAGGAGCTTTTATGTTATCTATATCAAGTTTCATAGTTTGGTTGCTCATTCCAAAATTAAATAATTATTGCATAAAAGCCATTTCGAATCAAAAATAAAAGTTAAACATTTGAATAATAATTATAACCAAACTGGATTTGTGTTAATTTTGTATTTAATATTTTTATTTAATTTGCCTTATGACAATTTTATTTGACAAAGTGGTTTTTGGGCCGGTTCACAGCCGCCGACTTGGGTCTTCGCTTGGAATTAATCTTTTACCAACCAATCATAAATATTGCTCTTTTAACTGTATTTACTGCGAATGCGGGTTGAATACCACCGGAATAAATGACAAGATCGTATTTCCAACTGTTGCAATTGTACGGCAGAGCCTTGAAAACAAACTTCGCGAAATGCAGGAGAATAACGAATTGCCGGATGCTATTTCATTTGCCGGAAACGGCGAACCCACGCTTCATCCCGATTTTGCCGAGATCATTGATATTACCATTGAATTACGAAATAAATTTTCGCCAAAAAGCAAAATAGCTGTTCTTTCAAATGCTTCAAGACTCAACAACCAGGCTGTTGTTAGCGCTTTGAAAAAAGTGGATATGAACATTCTGAAACTGGATACCGCAATTGACGAAACATTCAGAAGCATTAATAAACCACAAAAAAATATTTCGATACCGGAAATAATTAAAAATCTTAAACAGTTTACATCAAACCTTATCATTCAAACCCTTTTCATTCGCGGTGAATACAACGGAAAGAAATTCGACAATACCACAGAAACCGAAGTGAACGAATGGCTGAAATATATTAAAGAATTAAATCCTGAACTGGTGATGATCTACCCGATAGCAAGAGAAACTCCGGTAAGCAGTTTGGAAAAAATAAGTTTGAAAGAACTTGAAGCTATCGCTGAAAAGGTTATGAATATTGGGGTTAAGGCTGAAGTTTATTATTAAAGTTATAAAGTTAAAAGTTGAAAAGTTTTTAAAGTAATGATCTTGGTAAATTATAAATGATTAATTTTAAATGTTGAATTTTAAATAAAAATAAATTTTCTAAGTCTGGGCTAAGCTGCGAGGTCTGAGCGAAGCCGAAGACAAGCAGTTTAATTGAAATAATTTTTAATGTTTAATTCTAAATTACAAATGAAAAAACTAATTCTTCTTTTGCTAGTAATAACGGCTATCTTCACGGGTTGCAAAAAATATCCTGACGGACCATTGATTAGTTTACGCTCTGCGAAAAGTAGGCTTTATGGCATATATACACTTACTCAATATACAGTTAATGGTGTTGACTCATTGAACCATTATTATGACAGTCTTAGTTTAAATTTTCATTTTTATTATGAAGATGTCTATGGCTATGATGATTGTGATATGTCAGGACAAAGAAGAGATGGTAATATAAGTACATTGGTCTGGTCATGGGAATTAACAGATCATAATAAAATTTTAAAAATTACTTCATCGGGAACAAATTTTAAAGGTTGGAGTTCCGGTCCATTTAGAAACAATGTTTTACCCGAATGGAAAATACTTCGTTTAACCAATAAAGAGACAGAAATGGAAACAACTTATAATGGCAAAGAATATTTTATTAAGCTTGAAAAACAATAAATTTACCAAAACATTTTTTGCTAACAACTACCAACTAATAACTATAAAAACTACGAACTAAGCATGACCGATTATCCTGTAAAAGTTTTAGTCGCATTTGCCGAAGCGCTGGATGGAAAAGATAATTTTTACCAGTGGCTTTTTAAAAATGGTTATCCCGAACTGTCAGCATTAACAAGCGCTATAAAAGGAAATGCCGAAGCTTTCGACTGGCTGATGAAACGAAAATTTCCACAATATGCAGCATTTTCAAATGCCCTTGATGATGATGAAAAAGCATGGAAATGGTTAAAGAAAAACAAATATGATTTCCTGGTGATACTTGCCGAAGCCAGCTTTAATAAACAAGAAGCCGTAGACTGGTTAATCAAAAATGAGTTGCAGGTTTTTGCCGTGATAGCAAAACGGATCCATGAGATCAAAGCCCAGCTAGGCTTTGACTACGAAGATTACCACAAGATACATTTTTAGCGAAGTTGCACGAAACGATAATATTGAAAATTGAGAAAACTTGATATTTAAAAATCTCTGTGCAACTCTGTTTCCTCAGTGTGCTCTGTGTTGAAAATCTTTTTAATTATTTAACACAGAGTCCACAGAGTTAAAAATGAGGAACACAGAGAAAAATTTTAGAACACTTTTTTATTTTGATATTTATTAATTGAATTTTAATTGAAATCTGGAAATTGTTATTTAATGCTTATTTCAAATAGTCATTAAAATAATTCTCTATCTTGTGAAGCAGATGTACCCTGTCTTTTCCGATAACATTGTGTTCGTGTTCGGGATAAACAAAGTAGTCAAGTTGCACTCCTTCATCAACACACTTTTTTACGAACATAAGCGAATGTTGCCAAACCACAGTAGGATCAACGGTTCCGTGAATGATCAATAATTTCCCTTTTAAATTTTTCACATAATTCAAAAGGTTTGCATTATCATAGCCAAGCGGGTTTTCTTCGGGAGTATCCATATAACGCTCGCCATACATCACTTCATAATATTTCCAGTCGATCACAGGACCACCGGCAACAGCCACTTTGAAAATATTTGATTGTTTAAGTATCATTGAAACGGTCATAAATCCGCCAAAGCTCCAGCCATGAACGCCAATGCGGGCGGTATCGACATAAGGAAGTTTTTTCAGATAATCCACGCCAAGCATCTGGTCTTCTAATTCAATTGTTCCAAAATTTCTGAAAACAGCTTGCTCAAAGGCAAGTCCGCGATCTCCGGAACCATGATTATCAAGAGTAAAAACCACATAACCTTTGGTAGCAAGGTAATGCAAAAATAAACCGGCATGACCAAGCCACGAATCCATGATCAATTGTTCATGAGGACCGCCGTAGACATAGACTATCACAGGATATTTTTTCTTTGGATCAAAATCAGTAGGCTTTATCAAACGGCAATAAAGATCTGAACTGTCTTTCGCTTTAATAGTAAATATGGACATTTCCGGCATTTTATAATCTTTTGTCGTGTTCACATTTTTTAATAATGTCTGTAAAATTTTCCCGTCTGAAGTTTCCAGATTATATTCGCTTGCCATTGTCGTGCTTGAATAATTATCCAACACAAACTTCCCGTCGTTGCTGATCTTTGCACTATGAACGCCATCGTTTGAAGAAATTTTTACAGTCTTATTATTTTTCAAATCAACTGAATAAATGTGTCGTTCCAGCGGATTTACAGCGGTTGAGATATAAAATGCTTTTGTGTCTTTTGCGTCAGTGCCAAGAAATTCAGTAACTACCCATTTTCCTTTTGTAATTTGTTTGAGCAGTTTGCCGTTGATGTCGTACAAATAAAGGTGATTATAGCCATCGCGCTGACATTGGTAAATGAACTCATCAGGTTTGGTACTCAGGAAATACAGTGGATTCAGCGGTTCCACGTATTTTTCATTTACTTCTTCAAAAAGTGTTTTCACGAAATCACCTGTCGTGGCATCGTATTGATTAAGTTTCATGTGGTTTTGTCCGCGATTTAAAACCTGTATGAAAATGTATTTTTCGTCTGGACTCCATGTGATGTTTGTCAGATATTGTTCGGCCGGTTCACCTGTTTTTAAAAATATTTTTTTCTGAGTCAGTGGATTAAAAATTCCTACAGTTACGTGGTGGCTTGTCATTCCTGCCATCGGGTATTTTATCATTTCGGCTTCGGCTATCCTGTTGCTCACTCCGTCAACATGAACTATAGGATAATCAGTAACCATGGTTTGATCCATGCGGTAGAATGCAAGGTAATTCCCGCTTGGTGACCAGAATGTTCCTTTTTTAATTCCGAATTCATCACGATGCACTGATTTGCCATTCACAATATTTATATTCGAATCGGTGGTTACGGCATATTCTTTTCCTTTTGCAGAAATAAAAAGATTATTTTTTACTGTGTAAGCGGCATATAATGTTTTGACTGAAATATCAGTGTTTTCAGCCTTCTCATTTAATTTAGCAATTACCTGAATTTTTTTTGCAGCGAGATCATACGAATAAATCTTGTTGTTCTCGTTGAAATAAAATGAGTTCTCGTTTTTCCAGTTGATCTCAGGAAAAGCACTAATATCATTATCTCCAAGCTTTTTTACGGCATCGTTCAGTTCCGATAATTTTATAAGGGTATCGCGTTTTTCATTCTCAACATTTCCTATTAAAAGCTTATTATATTCAACATAAGAAAATGTATTTGTATTCAATATCCATTGCAATTGCTTCATGGTCTTAGGGTACAAAGCGTGCGAGCCATAAGCATCTTCAATAGTTAGAACTTTTGTTTGCGCAAAACAATTTGCAGCAATCAAAAGAAAGATCAGCACAAAAAATCTTTTCATTTTTTTCATGATATTGAATATTTTAAAAAATAGATTATTAAATTAGATGCACAGCATCGGCAATATTTTCAATAAGCCTTATATTTTCTTCAATGGCATTGCCAACAACAACTATGTCGGCGCCTGCGCTACATACATCATGCGCTTTTTCGGGGGTGCGTATTCCGCCACCAACAATTAGCGGAATGGAAATATTTTGTTTTACCTTGGCTATCATTTTTTCGGAAACGGTAAGAACCGCACCACTTCCGGCATCCATGAAAATAAGTTTTAAGCCGAGCATCTCTCCTGCCATTGCCGTGCATAAAGCAATATCATCTTTATCGGCAGGGATGGGCGTGGAATTACTCATGTATAAAGCGGCTGTCGGTTTCCCACTTTCGATCAGCATATAACCGGTAGGAATTATTTCAAGTCCGCTGGCTTTCAAGTATGGAGCAGATATTACATGTTTGCCAATAAGCATTTCGGGATTTCTTCCCGAGATAAGCGATAATAATAATATGGCATCCGCGTTTTTATTTACCTGCATGGTATTCCCGGGAAACAGCACTACCGGCACATTGCAATGATCCTTGATGGTTTTTATTGTGAGCTCCATCGTGTCATTCGTGAGAAGACTTCCGCCCACAAAAAAGAAATCAACATCATTCTTCGCTGCAATTTCAATGATGTTTACAAGTTTCTTGGTATCCGTTTTATCAGGATCAACAAGAACAGCAATTTTCTTTGATTTGTTTCCTTTTTTTTCGGAAATCGCATTATAAATATTCATATTTTTTTCAAATTTGAAGTTCAACAAACCTACATGAAATTTAATAAACAAACAAAAGCTTTCTTATTTTATTACCCAGCCGTATAGACCAACATATAATCCTGGATCTTTTCATAACATAAAGTAAATTCTTTTTTAAGATCATCGGTAATTATCAATCCGCTTATCTCGCCTTTCCCTGCATAGTTAAAAGGTTTAATCAAAATATTTTCCTGAAACAACAAATTTCTTTTTCCGTAAAGCTTATACAAGGCTTCCTTTGCGCCCCAGCAGACATATAGCGAATCCGTATAATTTTCGGAGGAAATATTTTTCACTTCTTCCTCCGTAAGAAATTTATGAACGATCTTATGTATCTTGGGATGCGTAATTTCAATATCGATCCCGACAAGAAAATTTTTATTGATAATTGCCGCTGAAAATTTACCCGAATGCGAAACGGAAAGATGGTGTGAGTTGTACTGAAGATAAGGCTTTCCGAATTCATCATAATTTACATGCGAATATTCTTCAGGAGGAACAAGCTCTTTCAAAAGATTTCTGTAACTGAGCCAGTGACGCTTTCTCAGATCATTCCTGAAACCTTCATATAATTCTTTTTCTTCGGAATTAAGTTTGATCTGCGAAAACAAGTCATCTGCGGTTTCCGTGATCTCCCACAATCCTATTGTTGAATTATTAATATTCCTTTTATAAAAAATTCCCATCAAATTTAATTATGAAGCAAAGTTACAATTTCAATTAATATAAAAATGAATTATGCGTTTTGCATTTGAAACAATTAATTTCTTCATAATTTTCAAAAATATATTATGATTTCTTTTTTATTTTTCTTAGGTTTGTTACTTAATATATATTCATTTCTTGCTTCCTGTAAATAAATATTAAATCAACTAAACTTTATTCAAATGAAAAGAATTTCTTTTTTTATACTGTTGAGTGTTTGTATTGTTTCTTCTGTAAATGCTCAGCCATGGCTGGATTCCACTTATCTCGGAAAAACTAAATCACAGGCAGGTTTTTTCGATATTCAAAAAGCCTTTTATAAATATTGGGGTGATAAGTCTTTTGAAAATCCTAACGACAAAGCCGAAGAAAGCGAAATTGGCGGTTATACACAGTTCAAGCGTTGGGAATATTTTATGGAACCTCTTTCATACCCAGATGGTATACTGCCTCTGCCACTTAAATACTGGAATGAATACCAAAAATTTATTATCAATGAAAGCGCAGAGAAAAAAAGAAGTGTCTTAACAAATAACTGGACACCATTGGGAATGACAAACTGGGTAAATGGAAATAGCGGTTACAGCCCGGGAAATGGGAGAATAAATGCAATAACAATTGATCCAAATAATGCAAGTGTCATTTATGTGGGTTCTCCTTCAGGTGGACTTTGGAAATCAAACAACGGGGGAGCAACATGGAATACAACTTTCGATTATTTGCCAAGAATAGGCGTTTCAACAATAGTCGTTGATAAAAATAATTCAAATATTGTTTATATCGGGACAGGAGACAGAGATGCCGGCGATTGTGACGGGATAGGCATCATGAAGTCAACTGATGCCGGTGCAACCTGGAATATGACGGGAATGAATAATACATCAACCGGATATGTCGTTTGCCGTATGCTCATAAATCCATTAAACTCAAACAGCCTCATTGCTGCCACTTCTTCTGGTATATGGAAGTCATGCAATGCTGGCGCAACATGGACAAATTGGGCCGGCAGTACTGCTAAATATTATGATGTGGAATATAAGCCTGGCGACACAACAGTAGTTTATACAACAACCTCAAATTCTTTTTATAAATCTATAGACGGCGGAAAGACATTTACAAAAATCACATCTACATTACCCACAGGTAGCACCAGATATGAAATTGCAGTCGCTCCGTCAAATCCAAATTATGTTTATTTGGTTGCTTCTAACTCCAGTTACACTTTCGGCGGACTTTACAGGTCAACTGACAGCGGCGCTAGTTTTTCAGTTAAATCCACAACACCTAATATATTTGATTATGCCACCGATGGAAGCGGTAGTAGCGGTCAGGGTTGGTATGACCTTAGCATTGTTGTTTCGCCAACCAATGCCGAAGAAATTTATGTCGGCTCCATCAACCAATGGAAATCAACAAACGGAGGCATTAACTGGACAAATCTTACCGACTGGACTTACCCGCCTGCAACTGCCGGACAATACACTCACTGTGATGAGCATGAATTAATTTATCCGGCTGGAGGTAGCAACCTTTATACGGGAACAGATGGCGGAATATATTATTCATCCAATGGTGGCTTGGCATGGACAAATATTTCTTCAGGTTTAGGGATTACCCAATTTTATAAAATGGGGGGCACAGAAGCAGATGCAAATCTTATTGTAGCGGGAGCACAGGATAATGGTGTTGTTAAATATTCCGGAAGTTCAACATGGACTCAATTATATGGCGCTGATGGTTTCGAATCGGTAATTGATTTCACAAATAAAAATGTTATTTATAGTGAGGTTTATAATGGATCCTTAATGAAATCAACTGATGGCGGGGATAATTGGGCAACAGATATACAACCGGCAGGTCAAACAGGCGCATGGTGCACTCCATACATAGTTCATCCCAAAAATCACAATTTACTTTACATGGGGTTTAACGATGTTTATAAAACAAACGATGGCGCTTCAAACTGGACAGCAATATCAAGTGGTTTAAGCAGCAATAGTTTAACAACATTAGTGTCGGCACCAACAGATTCCAATTATATCTATGCCGGATACGAATCAAGTTTATACATTACTACGAATGGCGGAACAAATTGGGTAACAAAAACGCCCAACTCTTCAATGTATATCACAGGAATAATTGTTGATGATAAGAATCCATCAAAATTATGGATTTGCGGAACTGGTTCAAGCACCAGTAAAGTATATATGTCAAAAGACGCAGGCAATAGTTGGGTTGACATTACTGGGAACCTAACAAATTTAGGATTCAGGTGTATCACACACCAAAAAGATGCCAATGATGGTTTATATTTAGGAACAGAGGTTGGTGTTTTTTATAAGGATTCTTCCTCGACAAATTGGGTTTCTTATAACAGCAACCTTCCAGATGTAAGAGTAACCGATTTTGAAATAAATTATACGACAGGGTTAATCAGAGCGGCTACTTACGGAAGAGGCGTTTGGGAATCGCAATTGTACAATACAGTAAATGTAAACGAAAATGAACTGAATAATTCTTTGTCAATATATCCTGTTCCAACTAAAGATAAATTTAATGTATTATTAAATTTCAAAACAGAAAAAAACATAAGGTTAACATTATTTGATGTAACCGGAAGGCTTGTAAAATCAATTGTTTTGGGTAATTTGAAAAACATAAATTATTTATTCGACATTTCCGGACTTGTTGAAGGTACTTATTTTATTAAGGTCGAAGCCGGAGATTCATATATTGTTAAAAAAGTTTCAAAGATTTAAATGATTTTTAAAGTTCAAAGTCATCATTCAAAAGTTTGAAACATTTTCTTCTATCGGAAATCGATTTTATTTATCTTTGCAATCTAAAAATAAAAAAATGGAAAACACATTAGTGGAAAATATGTTGAAATATAAAGTTGCCGACATTTCTCTTGCAGAATGGGGCAGAAAAGAAATTGAAGTTTCCGAAAAAGAAATGCCGGGCTTAATGTCATTAAGAGAAAAATTCGGGAAACAAAAGCCATTGAAGGGCGTTCGTATTTCCGGTTCACTTCACATGACAATTCAAACAGCCGTTTTAATTGAAACGCTAACCGAACTTGGCGCTGATGTGAGATGGGCAAGTTGTAATATTTTTTCCACGCAGGATCATGCTGCGGCTGCTATTGCAAAAAGTGGCATTCCGGTATTTGCTTGGAAAGGCGAATCATTGGAAGAATACTGGTGGTGCACAAAACAGGCATTAACTTTTCCGAATGGAAAAGGTCCGCAGATGATAGTTGATGATGGTGGTGACGCTACTTTGCTTATTCACAAAGGATTTCAGGCCGAAAATGATGCTTCCATTTTAAATGTAAAACCCTCAAGCCACGAAGAAGCAGTTATTCTTCAGGTATTAAAGGATACATTGAAAGAAGATCCAACAAAATGGCATCGCACAGTTGAAGAATGGATGGGCGTTTCAGAAGAAACAACAACAGGTGTTCATCGTTTGTATCAAATGATGGAAAAGGGTGAATTGCTTATTCCTGCTATTAATGTGAATGATTCCGTTACCAAATCAAAATTTGACAATTTGTACGGATGCCGCGAATCCCTTGCTGACGGCATTAAACGCGCTACCGATGTAATGATAGCAGGAAAAGTTGTTGTTGTTCTTGGTTACGGTGATGTTGGTAAAGGCTGCGCGAAATCAATGAAATCATACGGTGCAAGAGTTATCGTTACCGAAATTGATCCTATTTGTGCACTTCAGGCTGCTATGGAAGGTTTTGAAATTACTACTGTTGAAGACGCTTTACCCGAAGGAAATATTTATGTAACAACAACGGGAAACAAAGATGTCATCACCATTGACCACATGGCTAAAATGAAAGATCAGGCTATTGTCTGCAACATCGGGCATTTCGATAATGAGATACAGGTTGACAAACTTGAAAAATTCCCGGGAATTAAGAAAGTTACTATTAAACCTCAGGTTGATAAATATATTTTCCCTGATGGTCATGAAATCTTTTTACTTGCCGAAGGCCGTTTGGTAAATCTTGGCTGTGCTACTGGTCATCCTTCATTTGTAATGAGCAATTCATTTACGAACCAGACATTGGCACAACTTGATCTGTGGAAAAATCGCGGAAAATATGAAAAGAAAGTTTATCGTCTTCCTAAATATCTTGATGAAGAAGTTGCCCGGTTACACCTTGAAAAAATTGGAGTGAAACTTACAAAACTCTCTAAAATGCAGGCTGAATATCTTGGTGTTCCAATTGAAGGACCTTACAAAGCCGATCATTACAGATATTAATCAAAATATCATTTTGAAATAAAAAATCCTCTGTAAACAACAGAGGATTTTTTATTTAGTGTCTTTATTCATATTAATTAAAAACGTGAAGAATACCTGTACTGCTGTCAAAAGAAGTTTCGTATTGTTTCAGCACTATCGTAGCTGGACCTTTTACTATCGACCCATCATACAAAAGAAACTTTGACCCGCAACAGGAATCAATGGCAATTACGCCTGATTTATCAACCTGTATCTGGGCACAAGTATTATTAGGATAATAAGGGCAATCTCTTTCATAAGCCATAAACTCATCACTCGATTGCCGATAAATAATAATCCCCCGTACACCACCCGACACATATACATAACCACCAATATTATTCAATCCTAAATATTGCGTAGTAGTTGTGTTGATATAAAAATTAACATATACATATGGAATTGTACCTTGCTTGTCTTTCTTGCATTGAGGAGTAAAAAAGATAAAAAGAAAAGCAAATATTGTTACAATTTTAATGAATGGCGATTTCATAATCAACAATTGAGTATACAAAATTACGAAAATTATAATGTAAACGAAAGATTTAGTGTTGTTGGTATAC
>Ga0224523_1000479_pt1 | contig 20582 bp, 11 predicted proteins | sample CFST50metaG_FD_182732 | JGI IMG/M metagenome (GOLD analysis project Ga0224523, IMG submission 182732) | Peat soil microbial communities from Stordalen Mire, Sweden - C.F.S.T50 | ecosystem: Environmental > Terrestrial > Soil > Wetlands > Peat | place: Sweden: Norrbotten County, Stordalen Mire...
GGTCGCTGGCACGCTCGCCACCGGCGGCAGCAAGGGCGGGGGCGGCGCAGGCAGCGGCGGGACGACTGCGCCCAGCACCTGTGGGCCGCGCTGGGTGGGCCGGGTTGACGCCACTGACCCCAACGCGGTTCGCTTTGCCTGGCAGGGCGCGGGACTGGTGGCCACGGTTAACGGAACCTCTATCGCCGTGAAATTGAGGACCGAGGGCACGTCGACGGTATATTTCCAGCCCGTCATCGACCACCAGATTGCCACGCGATTCAAAGTCGATATGGGTGCCGATCAAACCGTGACCTTGGCTTCCGGGCTTACCGCCACGGACCATTTGGTCGAGCTGTATCGCGACACAGAGGGAATGTATGGCCTGAGCACGTTTCTTGGTTTCACCAGTGGCACGGTCAAGGGTGCCCCTGCCGCCAGCGGTCGTTTGATTGAAGTGGTGGGCGACTCAATCAGTGCTGGCTATGGCGATTTGGGCACTGAGCCGCACCCCGGTTGGGTGGCCAACCCTGCGTGCCATTGGACCGCCGACAATTCAACCTGGTACCAGAGTTATGCCGCCGTGGCCGGCCATGCCTTCGGTGCCGAGGTGAGCACCATTGCACGCTCCGGCTGGGGAATGTGTCGCGACCTCGGCGGCAGCACCACCGGCGTATTGTCGAGCGTGTACGCCAACGCGCTGGGAACCGACAACAACGCTGTGTGGGGTTTTGTGCCCAAGGCTTCGGTCGTGGTCATCAACTTGGGGACCAACGACTGGGGGGCTGGCGATCCCGGTACCCCCTACGAGGCGGCCTACAAGAGTTTCATCGCCACGATCCGTAGTCACTATCCCGATGCTTGGATATTCCTAACAATTGGATCGATGCTCAGCGATCCAGCTCTCAGCCAGGTCAAGACCCGCCTGGCCAATGTGGTGGCAGCCTTCACCGCCACGGGAGACCAAAAGCTGGCGACTTTCGATTTGGGCACGCAGAACATGGGAGCCGATGGCTCTGTGCCCACGGGTTGCGACTGGCATCCCAATGTGGCCGATCATCTGAGAATGGCGGGCATTCTGCAGCTGCAACTGTCGGCGAAGCTGGGTTGGCAGGTGCCGTAGGCGCGGACTAGTAGATGGGGACAGACACATGAAGGGTCAGCGTCGGAGCGGGCGGCCGACATCCGGCGCTGCCTCGGGTGGCTCGCGAGCCGCACGCCAGAAGATCCCGGGCAGCGAAGCGCCTGGGGATAACCGACCGGGCGGCGGCTCTCGCAGCGCCGTTGGGCTGGTGGTGCTGGGATTGCTGGCAGCCTACGCCGTTTGGCGCGTGATTCACCTGGCCTGGACCTGCGACGACGCTTTCATCTCTTACCGATACGCGAAGCACCTGATTGAGGGGCAAGGGCTGGTGTTCAATCCGGGGGAACGGGTCGAAGGCATCACCAATCCCTTGTTTACGCTCATGCTGGCGGGGCTGATGGCCGCCGGGCTGGAACCGCGTTTCGCCTCGATGGCGTTGGGAGCCGTCGCTTATGTCGTCGTCGCGGTGACGCTGGCGTGGTGGTCGTATCGTAAACGACCGACGACTGGCCTCTGGCTGCCCCTGGGGGCTTGCCTTTGGCTCGCCCAGGACGATCTGCACGCCTGGGGAACAGGCGGCCTCGAGACCACGGTGTTTGCGGCGCTGGCCCTCGGAGGAATGGCCTGCCTGTCGGCCTCGCATCGCCTGCGCGGCGCTGTGCTGGGCGGGGTTCTGCTTGCGCTTGCGTGTCTCACCAGACCGGACGGCATTCTCTTCGCTGCCGTGGGAATCGCAGTGCCTTGGCTGTTGCGCTCCGACCCTTTCCAGAGCGGGCCGCGGCAGACCTTCAGGCAGATCGTTGCGGTCGCAACTCCGGTGCTCGTCTTGTGTGCCGGTTTGGTGGCCTTCAAGCTCATCTACTACGGCCGCGTGCTGCCCACCGCGTTCTATGCCAAGTCCGCCACAGACCCCTACTACAGGCAGGGCCTGATGTACGTGGCGCTCTACGGGGCCAAGCACTGGGCCATGTCCTTGTCGCTCGTGCTTCTGCCCCTCGTGGCCTGGTGGACAGGGCGGCTGCGGATGTTGTGGGTCCGGCGGGATGCCCTGCTGGCCCTCGGGACCTTCGCTCTCTTCACGACCTACGTGGCCCATTCCGGCGGCGACTTCATGTTTGCGCGCCGACTGGTTCCAGCGCTGCCTTTCCTGTTCGTCTTTCTCGACGCGGTCCTGTCGGCTCTCACGCCCAAGCTTGGCCTCGCGTTCGCGCTATCGATCGCGGCTGGCAGCTTCCTTCCCTATCCGCTCTTTGGCCCGCATCGACCTGAATTCGTCCATGGCGTTTCCGACGAGAGACTGGGCTACCCGGAGACCGTCGTCGCCCAGCGTCGCGCTCAGGCGCAGGCCGCGCAAGAAGTTTTCCAGGGTCTACCGGTTCGCGCCGCGTTTGGCGGCGGCATGTGCATGTTCGCCTACTACAGCGGCCTTCCCTATCTGGTCGAGCCCAACGGGCTCACCCAGTACTGGATCGCCGAACAGCCTCTGCCCACCCGCGGCCCCAAGGTCGGCCACGAGAAGCTCGTGTCGCGTGAGCAACTGCTCGCCCACGGGGTCTCGCTTATCTTCCACCACGACCACCCTCCGCTGCAAGACCGCTCGCCCGGCCTCAATCGCCTCATCATCGACGATGCCCTGATGGTTGAGATGCTCACCTACGACGATGCCCTGATGGACAAACTGCGCGCAACCGGGCGCGTTCGCTTTCGAGCTATCGACGACATCCTGCGGACAGCCACAACTGACATACAGGCAATGCCCTGCGCTGACGCTGGCGAGGCCTTCGCAGGCCTGTCGGGCTACTACCTCGACGCCCACCCCGACAAAGCCGGCCCGCTGCGCGAAGCCATGACCCGCGCCTGCAACCGCTGACTGGTCCCTACTTCAGCGCAAACAACGCCAGACCTTCGCCCTTGGCCAGCAATTCCACCATTGAGGAATCGTCCAGGAATTTCCACAGCGCTGGTGGATACGACAACTGCCCTTCTCTGGTCGAATACAGGATGTGAGTGATCCCTTTCTCTCTCAGCCGCTCTCGCACCTCCCCAGGGGAAGAACACGGCGCCAGCCAATCGGCAATCTGCGAGGCTTCAAAGAAGCTGTCGGCAATATACGCCCGATCACTGTAGAAGCCGAAATTCGTATTCAAGAACAGCAGCCTTGCGTTCATGGGTAGTTCCCGATTCATGAAGGCAAACTCCCCAGGTACCGCGGACTTCAGCACGGCTTCTCGATCCTTGCCACCATACCTACCAGCGACCTCTGCCGCCTTGGCATAACTTCCACTCACCTCGGCCATCAGGAGCGCAGCCGCCAGACAATAGACGGCCGCAAACCCGCCCACCGCGACAACCTTCCGCGCAAACAGCCGGTCCATCAACCCTCCCAACGCAAGCGCGGCAGCGATAGCCAACACCGGAATGATGGGGATGAGAAACCGCAATTGCTGGCTCGCGCTCGCCCAACACACGAAATAGATCCCGGACACCACCAGACAGGCACGCACGGTGCGGTCCCACAATGCGGCGACTACCGACAGCGGCAGGAGTGCAATCCACATTTTGTTGAGCGATCCGTCGAAGTGAGCATAGCCCTCTCCGGCAGACAGAATCACCCGAAAGGGCAGCTTGATGTAGTCCAGAACCGTGCGCCCCATGCCCACGGACGATTGCCAGTGTGCAAACTGCCGCCAGCAGTCCTGGCTCCAATCTGGACCTCCAAACACATCGTAGAAAAACGGATACACCGGATTCCCGGTAAACCAGACGGACTTCACCATCCAGGGCAATACCAGGAACACGATGGGGGGCAAAAGGCAGGTTGCCAGCTCGACCGATGCCCGGCGAAGGCGGTTTCCAGCAGGCAAGCTGACGAAATACCAGAACACGATTGGCACCACGCTAAGCAAGCCGTTGACCTTCATACCGGCCATGATCCCGCAGCTAATACCCGAAAGAACCAGACACACCCGCCGCTGCTCGGGCTCATGGTTTACGCGCATCATGAAGATGAACGCCGTTGTCATGAAGAAAGCCTGGATGATGTCGACGTATGCGATGGCCGCTTCCAGCATGAAGGTATGGTTGAAGAGCACAAACAGCACAGCCATGAAGCCATACCAAGCCGACTTGCGAACTCGCACGAACTCGAAGATCGCGTAGGCCGTAAAGACAGAGAAGATGCACTGAACCGAGTTGGCGAGAACATGGTCCTTCAGGAGCATCGCCAGCGTGAACACCATCTCGCCATCGAGCGGCCAGTTGGAGTACACGTTGAACGGAATTCTGAAGAACCCGCCGTGGGCTATGTACAGCTTGGGAATTGTCAGGTGATAGACGCCGGCGTCTCCCTTGAGCTCGGGGTCCATGCTGCACACAGCAGCTACCGCAAGTGCCAGAACGATTGGCAAGAGGCAACCGGCCGCCGCAGCGACCTGAGCGGACCGGAGGCCACGCGAGAATCGAGGAAAGCGAGGACGGGCGAAGGCAGCTGCCCCGGCTGCTGAGGCCAGAACCAGTGCCCCGACCGCTGGCAAGGTGAGGATTTGGGCCGCGCTGAGAAAAAAGATCGCAGCCATCCAAAACGCGGTCCCAAGGCACAAGCGAGTCAGGCCCCGGTGGGGGAAGTCTTTCGTCTTGCGAAAGGCCGCCCGCTCAATGGCAAATCCCGGCAGCCAGAGCAGGCCTGCCAGGAGAGCCATCGTGACGAGGTGTATGAGTAGGTCTGTCATGCCGATTCAGTCATCGCGTTCTGGAAGTTCTCCCGCGGCCAGGCCAGCGCGGCGAGCGTAACATGCTGACCGTTCTACGGGCTCGATTCCTCGGTCGTGGGAACCAGCCTGCCCGCCCGCATCGAACATGCCTCTGCGCGTTGTGGAGTCTCTGAGTCGCAGACCCAGGCTCCTGTCAGTGAAATGCGTTGAAGCTCAGCTTGGCCACTTGCCCTTTGCATAGGCACGGGTGGCACCGAATGTACACACGATCACTAGGTCTTCTTTCGGGTTTGCTGTTGCTATTCTTGACTGCCTGCTCGGGCAACTCGGCAAAGGATGCGGGGGCAACTGGCGGCAGCGGAGCAACGACGACCGTGAGTGGCGGGACGAGAACCGTGGGCATCACCGGCGGCTCGGTGGTCGCCACCGGCGGCGCTGTCAACGCAACCGGCGGCTCAATCGTTGCCACGGGTGGCGCGGTCATCGCAACTGGCGGCGTAGCGATCGCCACAGGTGGTGGTACGGCTATCACAACTGGCGGCGCGGTCGTTGCTGGAAACACCGGCGGTAGCACCCGAGTAATCTCTGCTACCGGCGGCGCGGGCACGGCCGGCGCAGGCGGGACACCGACAGGTGGCTCCGGCACAACGCCAGCTGGCGGTGCAACCGCCGGCTCCGCGGGAGTTGCAACGGGCGGCTCGACAGCTGTTGCAGCCGGCGGCTCGTCAGGAGGCGCAACCGGCGGCTCCATGGGCGGCACGGGCGCAGGGGGCACCGGCGGCACTGTCTTTCCACCGCCCGCCAACCGGGTGCGCACGATCATGTCCTTCGACCGGGACTGGCTGTTCAACTACGGCGACGCGTCCGGTGCCGACGCCACGCTTTTTCCGGATACCGCCTGGCGCAAGTTGAACATCCCTCACGACTGGGCCATCGAAGGCCCGACTCCGCCGGCCAGCCCATTCTCCTCAACTGCCGCGAGCACCGGCCGGGGTGGCTATGCGCCGTCGGGCATCGCCTGGTACCGCAAGCATTTCACGCTCCCGCAAATGCCGGCGGGCCGCAAGGTCTTCATTGAGTTCGACGGCGTGATGGGCAACAGCACCGTTTCCGTCAACGGCACGTCTATCGGAAACCATCCCTATGGCTACGTGAGCTTCCGCTACGACATCACATCGAGTGTGAAGTTCACCGGAGACAACGTCATCGCGGTCAAGACCGACACCACTGTGCAGCCCGCCTCGCGTTTCTACGCGGGGGCTGGGATCTACCGCCACGTCCGCCTCGTCGCGACCGATCCCGTGCATCTCGATCAGTGGGCCACCGTCGTAACCACGCCCGCGCCAACCACCACGTCAGCCACAGTGAAGGTTCAGACCACGGTGGTCAATGAGGGCACGGCCGCGGCGAGCGTGAGTCTTGAGGGTCTTGTCACCAACCCCGACGGAACCGATCGTGCACCAGTCACCACGACTGCTCAGACTATCGCCGCCGGGGCCTCGGCCAGCTTCAGCTTCGATGTCCCCGTCGCCAATCCCAAACTGTGGGACACCAAGACGCCGAACATGTATCAACTTGTGACCAAGGTCCAAGTCGACGGCAACGTGGTGGACGACGAGGCCACCCCCTTCGGGATCCGGGAAATCAAGTTCAGCACGGGAATGACCCTCAATGGCAATCCCGTGAAATTCCAGGGCGTGTGCCTGCACCAGGACTATCACGGCCTCGGGTTGGCGGCCCCGCAGCGAGCCATGCAGCGACGGCTGGCGCAGCTCCGGCTTCTGGGAGTGAATGCCATTCGCACGTCGCACGAGCCGCCCAGCCCGGATTTCCTCGACCTGACCGATCGCATGGGCTTTCTCGTGCTCGACGAATTCACCGACCTGTGGGCTGGAAGCAAGTGGGGCGACGTCGGCGACTACTCCAGGTATTTCAACAAGACCGCCACGACTCCCACGGGAATGCCTGCGGTGCCCATAGTGACCGGCGTTACCCCCACCGGCGCCCCGTGGTGGCAGGTGGACTTCACCGGATGGATCATGCGGGATCGCAACCATCCCAGCGTCGCTCTTTACAGCATGGGCAACGAAATCAGCGATTCGTTCAGCGTGAGAACTCCCATTCTCACGAAGATGATCGCGATCAGTCACTTCCTCGATCCGACCCGCAGTGACACCCAGGCCCTGCTTTCCTACGGCACCGACACCATCGACGTCGGGACAGCGACCAATACCCTGCTCGACGTGTGGGGCACCAATTACAACGTCGCCACTGTGCTCAAGGGCATGGTCAATGCGCCGACGAAATCCGCTTTGATCACCGAAATGGGTACCGAAACCGGCACCTGGGCTCAGGTCACCGCGAACCCCGGGTTGACGGGCGAGTTCATGTGGACTGGCGTGGACTATCTTGGCGAAGCCGACAAGGCATGGCCCACGGTTGGCGCCACCGCCGGGCTGATGGACGAGCTGGGCCTGGTGAAAACCATCGGCTATTCGTGGCAGACGATATGGGGAATGCCCAAGACCACCTTCAGTACGGGCGTGGTAGCGGGCAAAGTGGTACTCACGGCCGATCACACGGCGATAACCACGGATCTCAACGATGTCGCGTTCGTCAGGGCCGCAGTCCCGACCGCCACGGCTCCCGTGACTTTCTCGCTCACCGGTCCCGGGACTCTGGTCGCGGTCGACAGTGGCAGCATGACCCAGGAAACCTTCCGCGGTGATACCCGCAACGCCTTTGGCAATCTGGCCTACGCCATCATCCAGGCGACGGGTTCTGGCGCCATCACGGTGACCGCCAAGTCAGCGGGACTCACCGATGGCACCGCGACCATCACGGCCACCGAGGCCACATTCGCTCCCTGCGCTGGCACCTGCGACTAACGTTGCCCTCGGAGAGTCATCCCGCAATCGCGGTGGTCCGCACCTGGTCGAGCACGCCCATCAACTGGCTCAGCTGCGCCGAGCTGAAGAGTCCTTCAGGACCACGTGGCGTGATGTCCGTGAAAGGCGACTCGTAGAGCAGCCCAGCCTCCATCACCCCGTGCTCGGTGAGGTGATCCACGATCAGGTTCACGAACTCGATCTGATTCGCGCCGAGCGACTTCCCGGCCAGGAATCCGCCCAAAGCCGCCTTGGCTGCCTCGCGGTCGAGGCCGACTAGCGAGCGCACGAACAGCCCTAGGCCGTGCGACGTCTCCTTGGCGCGGCTGATGTCCTCGGGGCCGCCAATCTCGCTTTCACCCAGCATGCGTTCCAGCTCGGCCACATCCGCCGCCGTGAGCGCGCGGTTCATGCGCAGCTTGTGAATGGCGACGTGATCCTGATGGGCCCGCAGGAACGCCCTCGCCTTGGCGCGAAACTTCTCGAATCCGTCGCCAGCAGTGAAACCCGGCAAGTCCACACTGCTCGCGGCGCCGATTTGGTCCACGAAATCAGAATAGACCGGCTTGCGACTTTGCTTGTCGATGAACTGGACCAGGTCCCGCAAGCGCCGGCGCAATCTCTCAAGCATCGGCGTGGTGACGTCCTGCCACCATTCGTCGGTCTGCACGTCCGCGATCAACTCCATTTGCGCGCGCACCATGGGGATAGCGGACTTCTCCTCCAGCAATCCCGCGAGGGCTTTCACTTGGTCGCGCAGGCGCTCGAAGCCCAGCTCGGATCGCAGGAGCGCCAGTTGCAGATTCAAGACGAGCAGGTCGAAGCGTTTGGCCTCCTCTGGCTCGGGTTCCAGCTCGGATGGCAAGCCCGCCACTTCGCGCGACAGCTCGGCCAGCGCCTCACCCGACAGCCGCATCCAGGCTTCCGGCTTGGCGTACTTTTCCACTGCGCGCCGTTTGGGCCGCACCACGAAGTTGTCCAGGTTCATCGCGGCGACCTCGCCGTGCAACATCCCAGCCACGGCAATGCGCAGCTCGGCCTCGTTCCGTGGATCACCAAAGACGGCCGCCGGCTCGGCCAGGGCGGTAGCGCCGAGCTTCTTGTCCAACTCGCCGATGGTTTCCAGTCGCCGCTTGAACAGGCGTTTGCCCAGCGATTCACCGGCCGCGCCGTCCACTGTCGCGGGGTTCTGGCCGAAGAACTCCAGATTTCCGCAGTAGTCGAAGATCTGGAAGTACTCCTTGTGCTTGCCCGGCCCGAACAGATCCGGGCACAGTCGCGTGCCGCGCCCAAGCATCTGCCAGAACTTGGTCTTCGAGCGCACCACCTTGAAGAACACCAAGTTGACCACCTCGGGAACGTCGATGCCCGTGTCGAGCATGTCGACGGAAAGCGCGAGGTGCGGCGGTTTGTCCTTGATCGAGAAGTTGTCGATCAGGCTCTGCGCGTACTCGACCTTGAAGGTGATGACTCGCGCGAACTCGCCCTTGAAATGTGGGTAGTTGGCGTCGAAGCGCTCGGCGATGAAATCCGCGTGCGCCTGGTTCTTGGCAAACAAGATGGTCTTGCCCAGCCGATCGCCGCCCGCGACAGTCAATCCGTGGGTCGTCAGGTGGGCCAGCACCTTGTCCACTGTGTCCTTGTTGAACAACCACTTGTTGACCGCCTCGGCCTCCACGCGGTCAGGCACCCCGCCCTCCTCGTTCCACTCGAGTTCGTCCCACTGTTCTTTTTCCTCATCGGACAAGTCGGCGTACTTGATGCCTTCGCGCTGGAATTTCAGCGGGACCGACACGGCCTTGGGCGGCACCAAGTAGCCATCCTTCACTGCCTCGTCCAGCCCGTAGGCATCGGTGGGCACGCCGTTCTCCAGGTCGAACAGCTTGTAAGTGTTGCGGTCCACCTCGTCCTTGGGCGTGGCGGTCAGGCCCACCAGCAGCGAGTCGAAGTAGTCGAAGATGGCGCTGTACTTCTGAAACACCGAGCGGTGCGCCTCGTCGATGATGACCAGATCGAAGTGCCCGACCCCGAAACGCCGTTGGCCGTCTTGGGATTCGTCGATCAACCCCATCATCGTCGGATAGGTCGAGACATACACGCGCCCTTCGGCGTCCTTTTCGGTGACCAGGTTGACGGGTGGGGAGTCGGGCAGAAATCTCTTGAAGGCACCCACGGCCTGATTGACCAGCGCCACCCGATCGGCCAGGAACAGCACGCGTTTGGCCCAATTGCAGCGCATGAGCAGGTCGCAAAGCGCGATCACAGTGCGCGTCTTGCCCGCGCCGGTGGCCATCACCACCAGCGCCTTGCGGTCGTGGTCGCGCTCGAAAGCCTCGCCGATGCGGCGAATACTGCGTGTCTGGTAGTAGCGCTCGACGATGTTCTGGTTGATCTCGGACCCGGCCAGCAATTTGCGCGTACTGCGTCGCTGGATGAGCAGCTCCAGTTCGGCCTTCTTGTAGAAGCCCTGCACCTGGCGTGGCGGATATTGCCTGTCGTCCCAGATCCAATGGTCGTAGCCGTTGGAATAGAAAATCACCGGGCGCTGGCCGAAGCGCTTCTCCAGGCAATCCGCGTACAGCTTCGCCTGCTGCTGTCCCACGCGTGCATCCCGCCGCGTGCGCTTGGCTTCCACCAACGCCAGGGGCTTGCCGTCGTCGCCCCACAACAGATAGTCGACGAAGCCCTTGCCCTGGTTGTTGGGCATGCCGTCGACCTCGAACTCGCGGTCACGCGGTTGATCGAGCTGCCAGCCCGCCTCCTTCAGCAGCAAGTCGATGAAAGCGTCGCGCGTCTCGGCCTCGGAGTAGTCGTGCGTGTCGGGTTGCGCGGTCGCGGCCTTCCTGGCATCGGCGACCTCGGCTCGCAGGCGCGTGAGTTCCGCATCCAGCGCAGTCTTGTCTGCCAGCAGTGCCGACAGCTTCTCGTCGCGCTCGCGCAGACCACCCTCAAGCTTCTGCAATTGCTCGACGGTCTGCTTGGGCAGCGGCGCGAATTTGGGCAGCGCAATTGTGTCGAATACCAGCCCCGGCGCCGGCTTCGCCCCCCGCGCGTACGAACGCGCCAGCCAGTACGCGAAATGGAACAGCTCGCGCACTGCAGTCACCGCATCCGACGGCTGGATCGGTCGATGACTGTGAACCGCCTGATTGCCAAGCGTGTTGATAAGCCGCACCTTGCTGAATACCGCTTCGCCCGCCGTGGTTTTGAAGGTCGGTTCGTGGATCAAGGCGCTAAGATTTTCCTGGTAGGGCAAGCGCAGAGCCGAGTCGTGCTTGTACATCCACGCCACCGCCAGCTCCAGCGTGCGCCGGGCGTAGAAGCAGGCGGTGCGCGGGTCCGGATACACAGCCCCCTCCGCCTTGTGGGCTGACTCGAAGACATCGGGCCACTCGGCTTGCAGGAAGGCGAAGAGGGTGCTCACGGTGTCACCCCTTTGCGCAATTCGTTGGGCGACAGCTCGTTCTTCTTCACCAGTTCCGCGACGATCGTCGTTTGCTTCTCGGCGATCATAGCCAGCCGATCCACCGCGGTTTCTGGCTTCTTTTGCTGAACGGCGAGAACCCAGACCTTGGCGGTGCCGGGTGTCATCTGGTGGCAGATGTGTTCCAAATGGCACAAGAGCAATCCGGTCGAGCGAATCGGGTTGTGTCCTTGCCCCTTGACGACGACGAGCGTCAGCCCCGTCTGCGACAGAACGGTCATCTCCTTCGCAAGCGCCAGCATCTTGTCGTCGTTCGTGATCAGGCCGTCCCACCGGCGTTGGTCGACGTGCAGCTCGCGTAGCAACTCCCAGTCATACACCGCGGCGAGGTCAGGCCGGATGCGACGAACCGGGATCAGCTCGGCGCCTTCGATGTACTGGGAAAGCGCGTCGACGATGGGTTCGGGGCAATTCTGGTCCAGCGCGAACAGCCGACGGGAATGCGCGGGCATCACGCCGCCTGTTTGAGCTTCAGGTTCTGATCGAGTTCCTGCTCCAGAGCGATCGCGTCCGCGACCTGTGCTTCGTTGAGGTACGGGTAAAGCTGAATGATCCGCTTGGTGTCCAACCCATCGTTTGCCAGCGCAGCGATCGCGGTCGTCTCCACGCGCGTGCCCGCGACGTGCGGCGATCCACTCAGTTTGCCTGGGACGATACGAAGTTCTGGCTTGGGTCGCACCAGGTCGGGGCCCTTCAACCCTTCCATGGAGGTAAAGGGCGCCACAAGATTGAGCAGCTCACCCCGCGCAAGCTGCCCCTGAAGGTCCTGCAACCCGGTGGGCAGGTCCAGGTACAAGGTTCCGTCGGGAACCACGAACAAACTGGATTTCCCTTCGCTCCACACAGGGAGGTCGAGAGCCCGCAATTGCTCCAGGGCGCGCCTCACCGCTGGCATGCCCACACCCGGAATCTCCGCGCCAGCTTCCAAGGTTTTCTGCCGGCGGAGCCAGTAGATGACCCGCAACCCCATGAGATCCGAGTACGACCACAGCTTCACCTTGGTGGGGGAAACGCTAGGACCAAAGATTCCGTGCCGGTCCCACCAGTGGATCGTGGACAGCGGCACCCCTGAAAGCGCCGAAGTGCGCCTGGCCGTGTATGCACCGGTGCCTGTCATGAACAAACCTTATCCTAGTATATCCCGAGTCAAGCAAGCAAACCGAGGCAAGTTGGCTCGCCGCAGAAACCCGTCAGCCCGGCCACGATGGCGTTGGTGATGGTGAAGCGCGGGGCGAAGACGGTCACGTCACAGTTCTCCCCGGAAAGCGCGGTGCTGGAGCGAGGCGAAGAGCGCGTCGAGCTTGGCGAGCGAGGCGCGGTGGGCGGATTTCAGTTTGTCGACGGTCTTCACGGTGACCTCAAAAATCGCGATTGTGGTCTTGGGAGGCTGAATAACAGGCAGTTCCCGAAGATCCTCCAGATTTATCCCCCGCTGGGCAATTCCCTTCACGTCTCCACCGATTCTCTTCTGAACTGAATCGCTACGCAGAAGTGCCAGTATGAACAGGGCCGAAGACACGTCGGCGTACGGGATGAGGGCCAACTCACGCGTAATGTTTCCTCCGGCCAGTTCAGCCGGGACCAGAGCACACCGTCCAATCGTTCCCCGAATGGAGATGACCAGTTCTCCTCCTCGAAGGACGGTCCGTCGGTATTTCTTCGCGATTGCTTCTGACGTTCTGATCAGGTTCTTGGGCGCGATTTCGCCTGCAACAACATCCTTGATCCGCACCAGTGGAACGCCGCCGCTGATTGCCTCGCCTCGTTGGACAACGCCGTAGCTTATTCCTCGCGTTCCGTCCACAAGGTCCGCCAATCGCCGAACCGGAAAGCCACCCATGTTCTGAATCGGGTCGCCGAAGAGGTCTAGGAAGATGGATTGGGTGAGGGTGTCGAGTTGGGCGAGGGCGGCGCGGCGCTTGGCCCGCAGTGCCTCCGCCCGGTCCAGCACCTCCGCAATCCGCCGCTGCTCGGGCAATGCAAACAGAGGAACGCCGATCCTCTCTAGTTCGCTCTTGCGTAGAGCCGGAACTGTGGTTGCCGAGGCTATGCGATAGAAGTCCACTGTCCGCAAGAAATAGTAAAGGTACCGGCTCTCGATCTCTGGCCCTGGAATGGCGGCCATTGCGTTGTTGTCGATCAACAAGGGGCAGCCGGCAATCACACGGTGGTTTTGGCGAATCGCCTCGCCAATCTTTGCAAAGAGAACGCTTCCTGCCGGGATTGGTTTCGCACGGAGCCGTTCCAAATCGATCTCGTCCACGAAGTGGTCTGCAGATGAGAGGACCGCTTCTCCCGATCGACCGCCCCGCGAGATGTCACCAACCTTTGCCAGCGGATACTTGCCATTGGATCTACCCTGGAGATCGAGTGGAAACCCAACGCCCGCTTGAAGAGCTGCCACCTCACCCAGCGGACGAACGGTCACGCCATTCATCCGACCATCCCCTCCAGCTCCTTCATCCCCTTCTGTATCTCCGTCTCGATCTTCGCCAGCTCGGCCAAGATCTCCTTCGGCGCCTGGTGCTCCACCTCCTCGTGGACCACTTCCTTGTAGCGGTTGAGGCTCAGGTCGTAGCCCTGGGCTGCGATGTCAGGTTTGGGGACGCAGAAGCTTTGGCTGGTTCGCGGGCGTTTACGTTCGCTGCTGTCGCGTTTTTGCCAGCGGGCGAGGACGTCGGGGAGGTTGTTCCTGTCGTGCTCGTCTTTCGCCAGCGATGCCTTGGGCACGGGGCCGAGTTTGTCGTCGGATAAAAGCGGCGTGCGCTTGTCGTCAAGGCTCCAGCCGTCGGCTGCCACGTCGTAGAACCAGACGCGATCCGTGCCGCCGGAATTGGTCTTGGTGAAAAGCAAGATCGCGGTGGACACGCCGGCGTAGGGCTTGAACACGCCGCCGGGCAGGGAAACCACACCGTCCAGCTTCTGATCTTCCACCAGCATGCGGCGCAGTTCCTTGTGCGCGTTGCTCGATCCGAAGAGCACACCGTCGGGCACGATGACGGCGGCGCGACCGCCAGGCTTGAGCAGGCGCAGGAAGAGCGCCAGGAAGAGCAGCTCGGTCTTCTTGGTTTTGACGATGGCCAAAAGATCCTTGGCGGTGTTCTCGTAGTCCAGGCTGCCGGCAAAGGGCGGATTGGCCAGCACCAGGGTGTAGGCTTCCTCGTCGCCAGCGTGATCCTGCGCCAGCGAATCGCGGTAGCGGATGTCGGGGTTGTCCACGCCGTGCAGGAGCATGTTCATGCTGCCGATGCGCAACATGGTGTTGTCGAAATCGAAGCCGTGGAACATGCCCTGGTGGAAGTGCTTGCGCAGCTTGCTGTCGTGCAAGAGGTTGGGCTGGCGCTCGCGCAGGAATTCGCCGGCGGCGACCAAAAAGCCGGCGGTGCCGCAGGCCGGGTCGCAGATCAAATCGGTGGGTTGCGGCGCGGTCATCTCGACCATCAGGCGGATGATGTGGCGGGGCGTGCGGAACTGTCCGTTCTGTCCGGCGCTGGCGATCTTGCCCAGCATGTACTCGTAGAGATCGCCCTTGGTGTCGCGATCCTCCATGGGCACGTCGTCGAGCAGATCGACCACCTTGGCCAGGAGCGCGGGCGTGGGAATGGTGAAGCGCGCGTCCTTCATGTGGTGGGCATAGGTCGAGCCGTCGCCGCCCAGGTTGCGCAAGAACGGAAAGACGTGCTCGCCGATGACCTTGTACATCTCGGCCGGGGCGAAGTTCTTGAACTTGCTCCAGCGAAAGTCCTCGTACGACCGCCCGCGGTCATCCTTGCCCTTGGGAAACACCCGCCGCTCCATCGGCTGCTTCAGCCGCGCGGCCTTGTTTTCTTCCAGGGTGTGCAGGTCATCCAGGCGGCGCAGGAAGAGCAAGTAGGTGATCTGCTCGATGACCTCCAGCGGGTTGGCGATGCCGCCGGCCCAGAAGGCATTCCAGACAGCGTCGATCCTGCTCTTGATTTCGCCGGTCATCATGTCGGGTTCTTGTCCTCGCTGTGATTGTACAGGCGCCTGCCCCGAACGGGTAACTCTGGCGCGGATGACCGGCGCCAAGCTGGTGTTCCCGCGGTCACGGGACCAGGCGCCGGATGCCGTAGGCGTCAAGCCGGCCGTCGGAGCTGAGCACGGGGACGCCCTCAACCAGTGCCTGTGCCACGATCATCCGATCAAAAGGATCGCGATGGAGCAGCGGCAAGGCGCCGGCGCGCAAAGCATGGGCGACGGAGATCGGGAGCGGCGCGGTCTGGGTCAGTTCCAGTCGGGCTGGAACGTAATCTGTCGGCGCGACCGGCAGGGCGAGCTTGCCCAAGTGATACTTGATCCCAATTTCCCAGACGCTTGCCGCAGACAGCATCCGCACGGTTTTCGGATCCAATAGGAGAGCGCGTGTCCGGTCCGAAAACCTCTCAGGGCTGACGTTCATCCAGAGCCAGCACTGAGTGTCAACCAGCAGCTTCATCGGCGGCGGCGGCCCTCGAATTCATCCAGCACTTCGGCGGGCAAGGGCGCGTCGAAGTCCTCGGGAACCACGAACGTTCCCGCGTCGGCTCCCAAAGTCGGCACGGCCGTGGCCAGGTCGATCGCGACCAGCTTGGCCACGGGCTTGCCTGCCCGTGCGATGACCACCGCCCCTCCCCGCTCGACCTTGGCCAGCAGCTTGGAGAACTGTGTCTTTGCCTCGTGAACGTTGACCGACTTCACACCAGGAATGATGGACTAAGCTGTGGACTAAGGCAATGCCGATCACGCGGAACGTGAAACACCTGGGTCGGATTCGGGGCCTAGTCGTCGAGAACTGGTGGGAGGAATAGACGGCGTCGAAAGCAGTCTCGCAACGCCCACAAACGTAACCTGGGCGCTATCAATAGGCGCCATCAATAAGCATTGCCGCCGCGTTGCGTCCCGGGTAGAATTCCAATTTCGCTATCGACCTGCAGGCCATGCGACGAGTACGCTTCACTTCGTTTCCAGGTCGAACCGCCTTCTGCTTTGGAGGGAAGCCATGAAGATGATTCAGAAGACTCTTGTTCTTGTGCTGCTAGTCGCCACGCCTCTGGCTGTTGGCTGCAAGGGAAGCACCGGTGGCACTCCTAGTGCCGGTGGACAGACGGGAACTGGCGGTAGCATTCCTCCAGTCGGAGGGGGAGGCGCCGGCCAGGCTGGTGGCACGAGCGAAAACACCGGCGGAATCCCTGTGACGGGTGGAATCACTGAAATGGGCGGCGTCAGCGAAAACGGTGGGAGCACAGACACGGGTGGCATCGTCACGGGTGGCACCGTCACGGGTGGCATCGTCACGGGTGGCATCGTCACGGGTGGCATCGTCACGGGTGGCGCCACCGGAGGAGGAGGTGGCGTGACTGCGATTCAGCCGATCGGGAATCGGGTGCGAACCATCATGCCCCTCGACCGAAACTGGCTGTTCAACAAGGGTGACGCGAGCGGAGCTGATGGAGCGGCGTTCGCGGACTCTACCTGGCGCCCGGTGAACCTGCCTCACGACTGGAGCGTCGAGGGGCCGTTCTCTGAAACTGCCCCGATGACCGGCCGCGGGGGCTACCTGGCGTCGGGAATTGCTTGGTACCGAAATCATTTCACTCTTCCCTCAAACGTCACCTCGGGCCAGCAAGTCTACGTTGAATTCGATGGCGTCATGGCCAACTCCACCGTCTACATCAACGGCACCGCTCTCGGGACTCATCCCTACGGCTACGTGAGCTTCCGCTACGACATGACGAAGAACATTAAGTTCGGGGCGGAAAACGTGATCGCGGTCAAGACCGACACGACCACGCAGCCGGCCTCGCGCTACTACGCGGGCGCGGGCATCTACCGCCACGCTCGCGTCATTGCGACCGATCCGGTGCACATCGATCAGTGGGCCACCTACGTCAACACGCCCGCGCCGACGACTGCATCAGGGACCGTCAAAGTCACAACCTCGGTGGTCAATTCGGGCACGTCGTCTCAGAGCGTGAGCGTGCAAGGCACTGTCAGCGACGCCAGCGGGACGGCGCTCGCCCCCGTCACTGCGGCTGCCCAGACCATCGCTGCGGGCGCATCGGCCAACTTCGCGTTCGATGTTCCCGTCGCGAATCCCAAGCTGTGGTCCCCCGAGGCTCCGAACATGTATCAGCTCCTGACCAACGTCCAAGTGGGCAGCAAGACGGTGGACGATGACGTCACCCCGTTCGGGATCCGGGGCTTGGTATACGACGGCGCGACGGGGCTGAACATCAATGGCAAGAATTACAAATTCAAAGGCGTCTGCTTGCATCAGGACTACCACGGGCTCGGGCTCGGTGCGCCGGCGCGGGCCATGCAGCGGCGGATTGCCAAGCTCAAGCAGATCGGAGTGAACGCCGTCCGCACGGCCCACGATCCGCCCAGCCCAGACTTCCTCGATCTGTGCGATCGGATGGGCATTCTCGTCATGGACGAGTTCTTCGACGCCTGGATCGCACACAAGTACAGCGATGTTGGCGATGACGCCGCCTTCTTCAACAAGGCCTCGACGGAGCCGACCGGAATGCCTGCGGTGCCTGGGGGGACCAGCGGGGCACCGTGGTACCAGGTCGACGTGACCGGCGTCGTCTCGCGGGATCGCAACCACCCCTGCGTCGCCCTGTACAGTACGGGCAACGAAATCCGCGATTCCAGCACCACCCGCAATCCAATCCTGACCAAGATGGCCTCCATCATTCACACCCTCGACCTCGACGGTGTGGTCACCCAGGCCCTGTTTCAGCCCCAAACCGCTGGTGACGTCACCGGACCCAACCGCACCCTCTACGACGTTTTCGGCGGCAACTACCGAACCAGCGAAGTCGAGTCCGCCATGGCAATGTCTCCCAAGCGTGCCGGCGTGCTCACCGAGATGGGCACCGAAACAACCACTTGGAACGACGTCACAGGCAACCCGGCGCTCACGGGCGAGTTCATGTGGACGGGCGTTGACTATATGGGCGAGCACGACGGCGGATGGCCATCATTTGGGGGCAACGGGGCGCTCATGGACGAACTGGGTGGGACCATCAGGGCCAACGGTCTTGCGTGGGCGAAGATATGGGGCGCGGCGGTGACATCGTCTCCGCCCACCGGAGCGGTGGCGGGCAAGGTCACACTGACGGCGGATCACACCGAGATAGTGACCGACTTGAACGACGTCTCGTTCGTCAAAGCCGCAGTGTCCACCGACACAGCGATAACATTTTCCATCACCGGGCCAGGCACCATCATAGCCGTGGACAGTGCGAGCATGACGCAGGAGACGTTCCGTGGAAATGTGCGCAACAGCTCCGGCGGCCTAGCCTACGCCATCGTTCAGGCGACAGGCGCGGGAACCATCACGGTGACGGCCAAAGGGTCTGGGCTCACCGACGGCACCGCTACCATAACCGCCACCGAAGGTGCTTGGGTTCCCTGCTCCGGAACCTGTGACTGAGAAGGCTCGGCCTTCGTTCACGAGCGCGGCGCGCGGACGCCTGGTTTTGCTTGCCTTCGCGCCCGCCCTGGTCGCGTCGACATCGCTGCGAGCAGAGGACGCGGGCACCGCCCGGGTCGGGGACAGCACGCCCGCAGCCTTGCGTGAAGGCATCGAGCGACTGGTGGCTGATGCCCTTGCGCAGGGAAAACTCCCTGGCTGCGTCGTCGCGATCGGCCGACAGAGTGGCATAGTCTTCGCACGCGCCTTCGGTTTCCGTTCTCTGTCGCCTGACAAAGAACCGATGACAGAAGACACTGTCTTCGATCTCGCCTCGCTGACCAAGCCCATCGCCACCGCGACGTCACTCATGGTCCTGGCCGACCAGGGCAAGATCGATCTCGACGATCGAGCGTCCCGCTACGTTCCGGAGTTCGCAGCCCGCGGCAAGAGCGCCATCACCATTCGACAGCTTCTCACCCATGTCTCGGGACTGCCGTCCGAGACGGCCCTCGGCGACTACGAGCACGGGCGCGCCGAGGCCATCCGGCGCATCGCTGCCCTGTCGCTCAAGGCAGCGCCGGGCACGCGCTTCACTTACTCCGACATTGGCTTCCTCATGCTCGAGGAAGTCGTCCGGCGGGTTACAGGCTCGGATCTCGCCAGCTTCGCGGAGGCCGCCGTGTTTCGGCCGCTGGGCATGAAACAAACCGGCTTCCTGCCGTCATCCACAGATCGCACCCGCATCGCCCCGACCGAGCAGCGCAAGGGCGCATGGATTCGCGGCGAGGTCCACGATCCGCGGGCTTTTCGTCTGGGCGGCGTGGCCGGAAACGCGGGACTCTTTGCCACCGCCCAGGACCTGGCACGCTACGCACGCATGCTGCTCGGTTCCGGGGTGCTGGAAGACGCTCGCGTTCTCTCGGCCACTGCGACAGCGAAGATGCTGGCTCCCCATGACGTGCCAGGGGGAATTCGCGCGCTCGGCTGGGACATGCAAAGCGCGTATTCGAACAATCGCGGGACTTCGCTCTCGCGGCGGGCGGTCGGGCACGGAGGATACACGGGGACGTCACTTTGGATCGACCCCGAGCAGGACCTGTTCGTGATCTTTCTCAGCAATCGCGTTCACCCCGACGGCAAGGGCTCGATCAATGCATTGGCCGGCGCGATTGCAACGCTGGCTGGGTCGACCCTCGGGCGCGCAATGAGCGAGCCGCAGTCTGCCGCCGGCCCACTGACTGTAGGAATCGACGCCCTGGTTGCCGAGAATTTTGCTCCTCTGCGTGGCCTGCGCTTCGCCCTGCTCACCAACGACAGCGCCCGCACCCGCGATGGCAGCCGCAGCACGGATGTACTGGCCGCACGTCGCGATCTCGCTCTGGTGGCCCTGCTCAGCCCCGAGCATGGTCTATCGGCAAGCCACGACGAATTCGTCGACGACGGCATTGATGCCAAGACTCACCTGCCGGTTTTCAGTCTGTATGGCGGATCGCGTGCCCCGCGCAGCAAGTCCCCGACCGGCGCACGGCCGGTGACTCTGCCACCGGACATCGACGCCGTCGTGATCGATCTGCCTGACGTGGGGGCGCGCTTCTTCACCTACGCCTCGACGGTGCACGCGACGCTGAGAGCGGCCGCGCAGCGCGAGCTGCGGGTCATCGTCCTCGATCGACCCAACCCCATCAATGCCATGGACGTGGCCGGCCCCATGCTCAAACCCAGTGAGCAGTCGGCGGTGAACCACCATCCCCTGCCGATTCGCCACGGCATGACCATGGCTGAGTTGGCCGAGCTGATGAATGCCGACGAGCATCTGGGTGTCCGTCTCGCAATCCTGCGCATGCTTCGCTACCATCGGAGGTCCTATTTCGACGAAACCGGACTGACTTGGTGGCCGCCGTCGCCCAACCTGCGCACTGTGGATGAGGCCGTGCTCTATCCCGGCATCGCCTTGCTGGAAGCGACGAACGTTTCGGTGGGCCGGGGGACCGACACGCCCTTCGAGGTGGTGGGA
>Ga0224523_1000483_pt1 | contig 20475 bp, 17 predicted proteins | sample CFST50metaG_FD_182732 | JGI IMG/M metagenome (GOLD analysis project Ga0224523, IMG submission 182732) | Peat soil microbial communities from Stordalen Mire, Sweden - C.F.S.T50 | ecosystem: Environmental > Terrestrial > Soil > Wetlands > Peat | place: Sweden: Norrbotten County, Stordalen Mire...
ATGAAACCCAGTTTACAGTTAGTGTCGACCTGAAAGGCAAGGAGACCTCGACAGGAGTTTCAGCAAAAGACAGGGCTCTTACTATAAAGGCACTCGTCGACCCTCTGACAAAATCCACCGACCTTGGAAGACCCGGACATATATTTCCGCTAAAGGCTAGAGAAAAAGGAGTTCTCAGAAGGGCCGGGCATACCGAAGCTGTTGTTGACCTTACCATGCTCGCGGGACTTCGTCCCGGAGGCGCACTGGTAGAGATTATGAACGATGACGGTACCATGGCCCGCCTGACAGACCTCGTGAAAATCAGGAAGAAATTCGATATAAAGATAATCTCCATCCGCGATCTTATTCGGTATAAGCTCGACAGGGATTCTATCATTGAAAAAGGTGAAAGAGTCAAACTACCCACGGTATTCGGTGACTTCGAGTTTATACCCTTCAGGCAGACGAGCAACGGTATTGAGCATAGCGCGCTGGTAAAAGGTACCTGGACAAGGGATGAACCCGTGCTGGTCAGGTTGCATTCATCATGCTTTACAGGAGATATTTTCGGATCAATGAGATGCGACTGCGGACCACAGCTTCACAAAGCAATGGAGATGGTCGAAAAAGAAGGCAGAGGTGTAGTGATCTATCTGAGCCAGGAAGGAAGAGGAATCGGGCTGCTGAACAAGATAAAAGCTTACCGCCTCCAGGATGAAGGAATGGATACCGTGCAGGCAAATCTCAAACTTGGCTTTGGCGAAGATGAAAGGGATTATGGCGTTGGAGCCAGTATAATGAGGGAATTAGGGCTCGGGAAAATAAGACTGATATCAAATAATCCCGTCAAACGTGCAGGACTTGAGGGTTACGGAATCCAGATTGTCGAGACAATTCCGCTGATCATTGAGCCAAATCCTTATAACAAATTCTATCTCGAAACCAAAGCAAAAAAAATGGGACATAATCTTACTTGCTATAAGCATATTGTAAAGGATTAATAATTTTCATTAGTTTTAGCTGACAACTATTTCAAACCGTTTATGAAATCCCTCAGGATAGTCTTTATGGGGACTGCTGAGTTTGCAGTAACCACTCTTGGTTCACTTCTGATGAACGGCTTTAATGTTGTCGGTGTGGTAACAGCGCCCGATAAACAATCGGGAAGAGGAATGAAAATGTCAAAATCACCTGTCAGGGTCTTTGCAGAATTCAGTTACCTTCCCATCATGCAACCCGAAAACCTGAAGGATCCTGTTTTTATTGATTCACTTAAATTGCTTAATGCCGATGTTTTTATTGTTGTCGCATTCAGGATGCTGCCGGAGGCAGTATGGAGAATTCCTGCAACAGGCACGATAAACCTGCATGCATCACTCCTTCCCCATTACCGCGGAGCTGCTCCTATCAACCGCGCCATCATCAATGGTGAAACAATGACGGGGGTAACAACATTTCTTATTGATGATAAAATAGATACGGGCAAGATCCTCCTGAGAGAAGGCATCCATATTTTTCCGTTTGAGAACGCAGGTGACCTTCACGACAGGCTGATGAAATATGGTGCCAGACTTGTAATAAGAACGCTTGCCGGAATTGCCGATAAAAGCATCATTCCGCATCTTCAGTCTGATTTTCTGAAACCAGGGGAGTCGCCCAAAGAAGCTCCAAAAATATTCCCCGAAGACTGTAATATCGACTGGAATAAAGACCCGGTGAGCATCCATAACCTGATTCGGGGTCTTGCTCCTAATCCGGGGGCCAGATCATTTCTTAAAACAGATGACAAAAGGCTCTCCTTCAAGATCTTTGAAAGTTATCCTGAATATGTTGAACATAATTTCAAGCCTGGATTTATAGTTTCCGACGGCAAGCATTTCATGAAAATTGCAACCGGTAAAGGGTTTCTGAATGTTGTAAATCTGCAGGTTGAAGGCAGAAACAGGATGTTGACTATCGAATTCCTCAGAGGATTTAATATATCAGACTGCACAGTTGTCAGTTGACAGGTTTCATTCCTCGCAGCCATATCTTATCTCCCGGAGCAGGTTCAGCACCTTCGTTCATCATGTTATATTCATATAGCTTTTTCACCTTTATACCGTAAATCTGCGAAATCAGGTACATGGTATCGCCTTCACGGACAATATGAGTCTCCGTTCCAGGTTCTGCCTTGTCACGCTTAGGCTGAAGGTAAAGTATCTGACCGGCGACAGGCGTGAATGAGGCATTTAGCTCATTGTACTTTGCCAGCTCCCATTTAAGAAGCTGGAACTCATTCTCAATCATACTGAGGGTCTCTCCATCCTTTACAATTATATATTGAATCCTGTTATTTTCCATTACCCTTGAAACATGTGCCGGGACAACCGCACTCTCCTGACCGACAGGTTGAGCATACCCTTGTTTAAGCTGAGCGGAAGCAGTATCTATGGGTTTTTCATATTTCGGAACGACTTCCGCCTGTGGATGCAACTGGTTCCCTCTGTCGAAATTATAAAGGCTGTTTTCTTCTATCTTCTTTATCAGCATACCAGCATAATCCGGGTTTGTTGCATACCCTGCTCTCTTCAATCCATATGCCCATCCTTTATAGTCTGTTTGAGAAAGATTAAAAAGTTCCTTATATCGTGATGCTGACTTCAGAAAATCAGAATGGTCATAAAAAGAATCTTCCGGACGGGTATATTTTCTGAAACAATCATTTCTCCTGTCATCATCATGCCTGATTGTCGGTCCTGTCCAATTTTCATGACATTTGATTCCAAAGTGATTGTTCCCCTCCCGTGCAAGAGTGCTTCTGCCAAAATCAGATTCAATCATGCCCTGGGCAAGTGTTATGCTTGCAGGCACTCCTGTTCTCTTCATTTCACTTATAGCCAGGCTGCTATATCTGTTAATATATGCCTGTGCATCTAAATCAGAAGTATTAACTTTAGATGCAGTTCTTCCGGCACGGCAGGATGTAAATAGCGGAACCGACAACATCAGAAGCAACAGGTATGAGTGTCTGTGCATACGTCAAATTTTGCGTAAAAGTAGAAAAAAGTGATTAAAGTACTTAAAGTTATAATCATTATATCATAAACTCTAAGTGCTTCACACTCTGGCCCTCTCCAAACTTCTTTTTTCCCCAATAAATATTACCTTTATAACCCATAAGAGATAAGAGTGTTATGAGCAGAACAGAAAATATTTTATTTTCATACCAGGAATTCGATGATCAGGATGAACTTGGACCTTCCGATAAGGAGCTTCTGGCCATGGCCCGCAAAGCAGCAGAAAATGCTTATGCACCTTATTCCGGGTTCAAGGTGGGAGTGGCTCTCCGGCTTGAAAGCGGGAATATAATCCTTGGCACTAATGTTGAAAATGCAGCATTTCCATCGGGGATATGTGCTGAAAGAACCGCGATCTCCAGCGCTTCATCCAATTACCCTGGCGATAAGCCGGTTGCCCTGGCGATAGCAGCATTAAACAGGGAAGGTTACTCCGATGAGATTGTCTCTCCATGCGGCAACTGCCGGCAAGTTATAGCAGAAGAAGAATCCAGACATGGAAACAATATCAGGATAATCCTGAGCAGCAGGAAAAAGATCCGAATTATTGAAAAAGGAGGAGACCTCCTGCCACTCCAGTTCAGCAAAAATCACCTCAGATCTGCTCTTCGATGATTACCAGCTGAAAACCTGCTCCGTGAATGTTTTTAATGTTCAGCCTCGGATCTTCTGAAAGGAATTTTCTCAGTTTGGTCACATATACATCCATGCTCCTGGCAGTAAAATAGTCATCATTGCCCCATATTTTTTTCAATGCCATTTCCCGGCTTATAAGGGAATTGGGATTAGTGACCAGCAATTCAAGCAGCTGTGCTTCCTTCGGCGATAGCTTTTTCTCATCGTCACCTGCCGTAAGTGTCCTTAACCTGGCATTGAAGAGAATTTACCAAGTTCATAGATGTCCTTTGTGCCGCTCTGAAAATCACGGCGTGCAAGAATAGCACGGATCTTGGCGAGAAGGATATCAGTATCGAAGGGTTTTGTTATGTAATCATCGCCTCCTGCTCCATATCCTTTAAGAACATCTTCCTTAAGCTTTTTGGCCGTAAGAAAAACTATAGGAATCAGGTTGTTTATCTGCCTTATTTCGTTGGCGATAGTGAAGCCATCGACATGCGGCAGCATCACGTCAAGAATACAGATATCGAAGAGCCCCTTTCTGAAGTGCTCGACAGCATATTTGCCGTCGTCAACCCATTCCACGATAAAATCGTTAATTTCTAAGTATGATTTCAGCACTGAACCGAAGCTCAGATCGTCCTCGACAAGAAAAATCCTTACAGCTTTTGAACTCATTTCTAATTCTCCTGGTTAAATGGTAAAAATACGTCGAATCGGCTGCCCTTGCCCAGCTCGCTTATAACAATCACATTCCCCTTATGGGCCTCAATTATAGCACGGGCATAATTGAGCCCGAGTCCGAATCCCTTTACATCATGCACATTACCCGAGGTCTGACGGTAAAACCTTTCGAATATCCTGCTCTGAACGCTTTTGCTCATTCCAATGCCCTTATCTTCCACCGACATTATTATTCCCCTTTCGTTATTCTTTGTAGTTAAGGTAATATCGGGAGATTCTGGTGAATATTTAATTGCGTTGTCAAGCAGGTTGTTGACAAGATTCAGCAGGTGTTCCTCATCGCCAAATATAACCGGATTAGTAGCATCGAGATTCAGAATTATCTTCCCGTTTCGCTGCTGAACAAGTATATCAATCGTATCAACAGCCTTTTCAATTACAGAATGAAGCGAGACATTCTCAAACTTAAAGTCTATCTCCTTTTTATCGAGGGAAGCAATCTGGAGGATAGTCTCCACTTTCTTGTTCATCCTGCTGTTCTCCTTCTTTATCATACCTATGAAATGCCTGACACTCGGTTCGTCATTTATTACCTTCGGGTTTGTAATGGTATCAGCAGCAAGAGAAATAGTGGCTATGGGTGTCTTGAATTCATGGGTCATGTTGTTAAGAAAGTCAGACTTCATATCTGCAATCTTTTTCTGCCTGATAATAAAAAAGAGGCTCATCGCAAATGTCGCTAAGATGATTATTGAAAAAAGAAGTGAACCTCCAAGTATCCATGCCATCGATCCCAAAACATAATTAGCCCTTTCAGGAAAGACTACCGAGAGAAGCATGTCCTGCGAAATGATGTTATCGGCAAAGAGTCTCACCTTATATTTGCTTCGCAGGAAGTCATTCCTGTCCGATTTCTTATATGTTCCTTCAGCGACCTTGCCGTTTTTTATAACTGCAAATTCAAAAGGGGTCTGGATTCCGGTATAAAGAAGCGAGCGTCCAACCGCATTTTCAATCTCCCTGTTATCGACATCCATTGTTTTTTCCCACTGATACACCTCAGAAATCATCTGGTCGCTCATATTCTGAAACTCACTCGACCTCTTCCTTAACATATTTATAAAATCCTTCTGCGAGACTGAAACAGTGCCCGTACCTCCTCCAACTCCATTACCATGGTTTATTGTGATCTTTTTTTGCGGGTTATCTGGTGATGATAATGAAATGGATACCGAATCGGTCGTAAGAGTTGTATCAAGCGTCACAATAACCGGCTTTTTCCCAGGTTCCTGAGTAACCGATTGATTTGTAATCCTTACACTGACATTACCACTGTTGCCGACGGAGTAACTCTGGGTTGTCACAGAACGGCTAATATTATCGGAAGTATTTTTTGATAAATCTGAATCCGGTATCAGGAAATTATTGAAGAAGCTTATTTTTCTCGAAGATTCAATTTCTGCAGCTGCATCATGAAGACTTGAATTGACATAATAATCAAAATTCTCATTTCTGATCCCTATTGCATTTTTGATCCATATCATCTGAACCCAGATAATACCTATTATAGAGACGAGCATCATTATGATGAGACCAACGAATTTATTCCTGTTCATAACACAAAATTAACTTATCATACCATAATTCATCTATGTTTTAACTTTTCATTAACTGTTATTAACCTCAATTTAACGTCATTATACAGGTCAAAACCTAATTTTGAATAATATTTAAAACCCATATGCCATGAAAATCAACATCAGAAACTTCTTATTGGTTTTGTCAGCTTTAGCTTTGCCTTTATCATCTGCAACATGTCAGGATATTAAAACAGAAAATAAAATCAAAGTGGTATTGGATGATGGATCAGGTGCAAAGACTGTTATGGACACCACTATCACTAATGGTCAACTGCCTGATTCTGTGGTTCTCAAGAACGGCAAGGTGATTTATTTTGCTGAAAATATGAAAGAGGTTAAAGAGGGGAAATCTCCGGAGAAGTTATTAGTAACAGTAACCTCAACCGGCAGAGATGAGAAAAATAAGGAGCAGACAATCATAACGACATATGAAAACTCAGCCAGAACCAGCAAGGCCTGTAACAATGATACAAAACATTCCTATTCATATTCCAGTTCAGGGAACAGCGATGGAAAATCGGAAAGCCAGACAATAATTGTCACGGACGATGATAAGGATTTAACTGCTGGCAAGGCAAATGTCTTAATAATCAAAGATGGGAAAGTTATAAGAGATGAGAATGATAATGATTTCGATACTCTGGAAAAACTAGAAAAAAACGATAATCATGCTGAAATGACGAAATATGTGATTGCAAAGGATGGAGTTGTCGTTACTGTTGAAAGTAAGGATGAGGCTAAGGCAAAAGATCTGATAAAGGAGATTGAAAACAAACTTGGCATAAGTGAGGAGGATAATAAAAAGTAAAAGACTGTAAAAGCCCAGACCAGGGGAACAGTTAAAAAATAGTTCATTCCGATCAGGTGTTCATGTTCAATTGTGGAAATGAGTCCGGTATCCGGGCTCATTTTCTTGTTATACTTCAGCGTCCTTAAAAAGGTCCCAGATATCGCCATCCGGGAATGGTGCAGTAATGACTAACTTCTCTTTTTTCACAGGGTGAATGAACTCAAGTCTTCGTGCCAGAAGGCTAATGCTGCCATCCTCGTTCGACCTTGAGTAGCCATATTTCAAGTCGCCCTTTATCGGGCAGCCTATCACTGCCATCTGGGCCCTGATCTGGTGATGACGTCCAGAATGGAGCTCAATCTCAAGCAGGTAATATCTTTCAGAACGGCCCGCAACACGATATGTCAGGCTTGCTTTTTTAGAGCCCTTTACCTCCTTGTCATAAACATAAGTTCTATTCTGATCTTCATTCTTCTTGAGGAAATGTGTTATAGTCTGGGAATCTTCAGGAGGCCTCTCCTTCACGATAGCCAGGTAGGTCTTTTTTACCTGGGCTTCCCTTAACATTTCATTCAATCGCTGAAGCGCCTTGGATGTACGTGCATATAATATAACTCCGCTTACGGGACGGTCAAGCCTGTGAACGATACCAAGGAAGACCTCTCCGGGTTTATGGTACTTTTCGGCCAAATATTTTTTTACTTCTGTATCAAGTGATATATCGCCTGTTTTATCACTCTGTGAGAGATCGGAAGAACGTTTCAGGACAGCGATCAGGTGATTATCTTCGTAAAGTACCCTGATCATTGTCAGTATTGTTCATTTTCGTTTGGAAATTCCTGCGTCCTGACATCATTAATATATTTCTGCACAGCGCCTTTTATTTCCTGATAAAGATTATGATACCTGCGCAGGAACCGTGGTGAAAATTCCTGGGTTATGCCCAGCATATCGTGAAGTACGAGGACCTGTCCGTCTGTTTTACCTCCTGCCCCGATACCGATTACCGGTATCTTAACGCTGTTAGTGACCTCTTCTGCCAGTTTTGCAGGAATTTTCTCAAGAACAATTGCAAAGCAGCCTGTTTTTTCAAGGAGTCTGGCATCTTCCAGCAATATTCTTGCTTCCTCTTCCTCTTTTGCCCTCACCACATAGGTGCCGAATTTATGGATAGACTGAGGAGTAAGTCCAAGATGCCCCATCACTGGTATGCCTGCAGAGAGTATCCTTTCCACCGACTCAATCACCTGCTTGCCACCCTCAAGTTTAACGGCAGCCGCCCCTGTCTCCTTCATGATCCGGATCGAAGATGCCAATGCTTCCTTTGAATTGCCCTGGTAAGTTCCGAAAGGAAGATCTACCACAACCAGAGCTCTTTTTACACCGCGCACAACTGAGGCAGCATGATAGATCATGTTGTCGAGTGTTATAGGGAGTGTTGTGTCAAAACCTGCCATGACATTCGAGGCCGAATCGCCAACAAGTATGACATCAATTTCAGCTTCATCAAGAATCCTGGCAATTGAATAATCGTATCCAGTAAGCATTGCTATCTTCTCGCCTTTAAGCTTCATCTCATTCAGAACATGAGTAGTGACTCTTTTTACAGACTTATGTACCGACATAATTATTGGTTTGTTATTTTAAGTTCACAAAGTTACTATTTCTTTTGTTTTTACAGCCAGAGAGTATCTCTGCCGTTTTGTCATAAATTTCAAATGGCACAATCATTGCATTGTAATAATGTCAAATAAAAAAATTAATTATCATAAAATGGGAAAAATAATCGGTATAGATCTGGGAACAACCAACTCATGCGTTGCAGTAATGGAAGGCAATGAGCCTGTGGTTATCCCGAATAGCGAAGGAAAAAGAACAACTCCTTCAATTGTTGCATTTGTTGAGAATGGTGAACGTAAAGTAGGTGATCCGGCCAAACGCCAGGCAATCACAAATGCTAAAAAGACTGTTTATTCTATCAAAAGGTTCATGGGAGAACCGTATGAAAAACTTACTCAGGAGATAAAAAGAGTTACCTATACTGTAGTAAAGGGCGATAATAACACCGCGAGGGTACAGATTGACAACAGGCAGTATTCTCCGCAGGAAATATCGGCAATGATCCTTCAGAAAATGAAGAAGACTGCAGAAGATTATCTTGGACAGGAGGTTACCGATGCTGTAATTACTGTTCCGGCATACTTCAGCGATTCACAGAGGCAGGCTACAAAAGAGGCCGGCGAAATCGCAGGTCTCAATGTTAAAAGGATCATCAACGAGCCTACAGCTGCTTCGCTTGCCTACGGCCTTGACAAAAAATCACAGGATCTTAAGATCGCAGTATTTGACCTTGGCGGCGGAACTTTCGATATTTCGATCCTCGAGCTCGGCGACGGCGTTTTTGAAGTAAAATCGACAAATGGAGATACACATCTTGGAGGCGATGATTTTGACCATCTGATCATTGACTGGATGGCAGAAGGGTTTCTGAAAGATGAAGGTATTGACCTGAGGAAAGATCCGATGGCAATGCAGCGTCTCAAAGAGGCTGCCGAGAAGGCCAAGATTGAGCTTTCAAGCTCTACCTCAACAGAGATCAACCTGCCGTATATAATGCCTGTTGATGGAATTCCCAAGCATCTTGTAAGAACACTTACGAGAGCAAACTTTGAAAAAATATGCGATAAGCTTATTCAGGCTTGTATTGAACCTTGCCAGAAAGCCCTGAAAGATTCAGGCTTTAAAGTATCTGATATTGATGAAGTTCTGCTTGTTGGCGGATCAACACGTATCCCGGCCATCCAACAGCTTGTCGAGAAATTTTTCGGAAAAGTTCCTTCCAAAGGCGTTAACCCTGATGAAGTTGTGGCTGTAGGTGCTGCAATCCAGGGCGGTGTTCTTACCGGAGAAGTTAAGGATGTCCTTCTTCTCGATGTCACTCCTCTTTCACTCGGAATCGAAACTATGGGTGGTGTAATGACAAAGCTAATTGAATCAAATACAACTATACCTACCAAAAAGACTGAAGTATTCACTACTGCTGCTGACAGCCAGCCATCAGTTGAAATACATGTTCTTCAGGGTGAAAGGCCAATGGCAGTTGGCAATAAGACTATAGGCCGCTTCCATCTTGACGGGTTACCACCAGCCCCAAGAGGTATACCTCAGATTGAAGTCACATTCGATATTGATGCAAACGGTATTCTCCATGTTACTGCAAAAGACAGGGGTACAGGAAAAGAACAACGGATCAGGATTGAAGCCTCCTCAGGTTTGAGCGACGACGAAATAAAGAGAATGCGCGATGAAGCCAAAGCCAATGAAGAGGCCGATAAGAAAGCCCGTGAAAAAGTTGATAAAGTAAACACGGCCGACAGCATGATCTTCACCACTGAGAAGCAGCTTAAAGAATTTGGAGATAAAATTCCAGCCGACAAAAAGCAGCCCATCGAAAGTGCACTTGAAAAACTGAAGGAGGCTCATAAAAGCCAGGATGTCGACGCTATCGACAAATCCCTTGCTGAGCTTAATACAGTCTGGCAGGCAGCGTCAGAAGAAATGTACAAGACTGCACAGAATACCGGAAATGCCGGGCAGGGTGCTTCGCAACCAGGACCCGGTCCTGAGCAGCAGGGCGGGAACACAAAGCCCGGCAGTGATGAAGTCACCGATGTGGATTTTGAAGAAGTAAAATAAGATTATGTATACTGAATGAAAAGAGGTCTTTCCGGACCTCTTTTTTTGTCTTATTTTTGTACTTTTAAACCGATTATCGCGTTTCTCCGTTATGAAATACAAAATTATTGCAATAGCCTCGCTGTTAGCCATTTTTGCAAATGTCTACTGCCAGAATAACTCAGATATTGACAAGACTGATCAACAGGGTCGGAAACAGGGACAATGGGTAAAAAAAGATGCTGACGGAAATGTTTTGTATGAAGGAACTTTTAAGGATGGCCATCCTGTTGGTGAGTTTAAAAGATATTACAGCGATAAAACACTTTTATCACTTCTGATCTACAGCATTGATGGAAAAACTGCAGATGCAACAATGTATTATCCCAATTCATTTATTGCCTCAAAAGGCAAATACGTGGAAAAGAAAAAAGAGGGCGTTTGGAAGTTCTACTCGTCATCAGTCAATGGGTATCTTTTAAATGAGGAATCATACAATGGAAACTTGAGGAATGGCCTTTCAATCAAATATTTTCCTGACAGCACGGTTGCCGAAAAGATCAATTATATGAATGACAAGAAAGAAGGTGAATGGTTACAATACTATCCAAAAGCAAAACTTTTTCTGAAATCAAATTATAAGGGAGATCTTCTGAACGGGAAATTTGAAGTATGGTACAAAAACGGTAAAAGCCTGTTATCGGGTTTTTATAAAAACAATCTGCGGGAAGGAAAATGGGATTTTTACAATGAGGACGGATCACTGAAGTATGAGCTGAATTATGTCAACGGGATGACCAATGACAAGCAGATTGATAACGACGTATCAGATTTCTTTGATAATCTGGAAAAAACCAGAAGTAATATCGCTGACCCCGAAAAAACAGGGGTAATCAGATAATGAATAGATTAGCTTTTTTGCCTGGTAAAGGGGCATGGAAGTTCTTTATGCTTATCCTCGTTTTCATTCATTGTACTGTTAACGGGCAGGATACTTTTGATTATTTCTGCAGGGTCTATTTCAGGGATAAGGGAGCAAATACACCTTTGAATTATTCGTACACCGATCTGCTTTCCACAAGAGCCATCAACAGGAGGGCAAAATCCGGGGAAACCGCTCCCGATTATAGTGACCTTCCTGTTTTTAAAGATTACATCATGCAGGTTGAGGAGCTTGGTTTTACATTTCATTGCACTTCAAAATGGATGAATACTGCTCTTTTCAAATCCAAATCCATGCCCGATACGGCTCTTTTGAAAAGCCTGCCATTTGTTGCTGATGCAAAAATCGTAAAGAAACCGGTAGGAAAAAGCAGATATTCGGACAAACATGACCTGATTACAGCTTCTGCCGATCTTCAACCTTATAACCGCCCTCTCACAATGCTTAATGGCGATGTTCTTCATTCGTCCGGATATAATGGGGCTGGTGTTCTCATTGCAGTAATTGATGCAGGATTTACATTAAGTGACCATATCACCTCTCTCACTAATCTGAGAAACAGGAAAGGCATAAAATATACATGGGATTTTATTAAAAATGATCCTCTTGTATATGATTATCACGAACACGGTACAGCTGTTCTCTCGGTACTTGCAGGTCAGAGTGAAGGGAATATTGAAGGGACTGCTCCCGGTGCCGATTTCATTCTTCTGAGGACTGAAGATTCTTCGAGCGAGTTCTCTGTTGAGGAAGATTTCTGGGCTGCTGCTGCCGAGCTTGCTGACAGTGCGGGCGTAGACATTATTTCATCATCACTTGGATATTATAACTTTGATGAGCCATCGCTCGATTATAAATTTTCAGATCTTGACGGTAAAACTACCTTTGTCACAAGAGTTGCTGATATGGCTGCCTCAAAAGGGATATTGGTAGTTTGCAGTGCAGGGAATGAACGTAATACTCCATGGATACATATCATTGCTCCTGCTGACGGTGATGGCGTTTTAGCTGTTGGTGCAGTTGACGGAAACGGCTTGATTTCTTCATTCTCATCTGCCGGACCATCATCAGATGGCAGAGTAAAACCTGACAACACGGCAATGGGAGTTAGCGTGGCAACACAAACCAGTTTATCATCTTTCACCAGAATGAACGGGACATCTTTTTCGTGTCCTGTCCTGAGTGGTATGGCAGCAACACTGTTACAGGCAATTCCGGATGCAACAAATATTGAAATAATTGACGCAATTCATCATGCCGGAGACCGATATAGTGCACCTGATACACTTTATGGATACGGAACTCCCGATATGATAAAAGCACTTGATTATATCCAGAAATTACATCTTAAACTTCCGGATAATGGGATACTAACATGGCCCAATCCCACAACCGGTGAGTTTGAGATAAACTTCAGCGACTCACCGGGCAGCCTTATTATTGAAATTTTTACATTATACGGAAGTCTGGTTTACCGTAGGGATTTTTCTGAATATGCCGGACGCAATTTAGCAATAAGAGCCCTTTCGGATAAACCTCAGGGGATTTACCTTATTAAACTTAAGACGGGAAAAGGTACCTTTATAAATAAAATTATTAAGCTTAACAACTGATGCAGGACGATAAGCTCTCCCTTACTGAATTGCAGCTCATAATAAAGGATTCTCTTTATATTGCCCTTCCTGATTTCTACTGGGTTGTTGCAGAAATATCGGAAATGAAGGAGAATAGTGCAGGCCATTGTTATCTGGAACTTATCGAGAAGCTTCCTGACGAAAAGGATGCAAGGGCAAAGGTAAAGGCAATAATATGGGGCAACAGGTCAAGGTTTCTGAAATCATTTTTCGAGAACAGCACAGGAGAGACTATAAAGGAGGGAATGAAGGTCCTTGTCAGGGTAAAAATTGAGTATCATGAATTATTCGGATTGAGCCTTATCATTTCTGATATTGATCCATCGTTCACAATTGGGGAGATGGCTCTTAAACGTAAAATGATCATTAAAAAGCTCGAGGAAGATGGAGTTTTTTCAATGAATAAGGAGATTCTCTTTCCAGCCATACCCCAGAGAATTGCCGTCATATCATCCGGCAAGGCCGCCGGTTATTCGGATTTCCTGAACCACCTCTCCGAAAACAGCTATGGATATATTTTTTACACAGCTCTCTTTGAATCAGCCTTGCAGGGAACAGAGATGGAGAATGGTATCATTTCAGCACTTGACCGTATTGCTGATCATATCAATCTGTTCGATGTAGTAGTTATAATAAGAGGTGGCGGCTCCCAGAGTGATCTGAGCTGGTTCGACAACTATAGGATTGCATTTCATGTGACCCAGTTTCCTTTGCCAGTAATTACTGGAATTGGCCATGAAAAAGATCTTTCAATAACTGATATGGTTGCATTTCAATCGCTTAAAACACCCACTGCAGTTGCTGATTACCTTATTGATTCTGTTTCTGGTGCAGAAGATCGTCTTAAAGAGATTAGTTCAGAAATAAGCGAGTATTCAAAAGGAATCATTGATTACAATAAGGAGCGGATTGAATCATCAAGAATTAGGTTGATACCGGCAGTGAAGCTTTTTGTGTCAGGAGAAAAAGAGTTGCTCTCCTGTGAGATAATAAAAATGATAAATACCGGGAAAGAGTACATTTTAAAAGCAGGGATTGTGCCTGCTAATCATAAATCAAGGCTGGTATCGTCAGCCGGATTGTTTTCATCAGCTAAATACAAGGTTCTCGAAAGAATGAGTCAGGGGATGGTAAGCCTTACTTCCAATATTATTAGCCAGAAGAAGGTTAAAACAGATTCATTTGAAAATGCGCTTAAGATCCTTGATCCTGCAAATGTTCTTAAAAGAGGCTATACTATCACTTCTCTGGATGGGAAAATTATTAAAAGTTCAGGTGAAACATCCGAAAATGATATAATTGATACAAAATTCAGCGACGGTTCAGTTAAGAGTAAAGTAATATAAACCAGAAATATATGGCAAAAAAGGAATTTTCATTTAATGAGGCTGTCACAGAGATTGAGAAAATCCTGAAAAACATTGAGAGCGGTGATCTGGATGTAGATAAGCTTTCAGAATCAGTAAAGCGGGCTTCAGAGCTGATACGCCAGTGCCAGAAGAAACTCAGGACTACTGAAGAGGAGATCAATAGTATTTTTAAGGACCTGGCATAAAATAAATCAGGACCGAAGTCCTGATTTACTACTACCCTAAACCTAAATCCATGAAAAAACTCATGTAACCTTTTGTTACTACCTTCATAATTTAAACGAATGTCAGGACAGAATGTTTCATCCTATAAGGGAATTTTTAGCACAAAAACCCATTTTTTTGACGAATGAACTATTTTTCTATACCAAGGACCTCTTTGAATGCTTTAACAAAAGTTTCTTTAGGAAGTGCACCCATTGCCATTTGGGGCTGCCCATTAATCGGAACGAAGAGGAATGATGGAATACTCCTGATCCCGAAAGCACCAGCAAGCTCCTGCTCCTCTTCAGTATTTACCTTGTAAACATCCATCTTACCTTCAAACTCTGTCGCAAGCTCTTCAAGTATAGGCGCTACCATCTTGCACGGGCCGCACCAGTCGGCATAAAAATCAATTATGCAGGGTTTTCCGCCCTCGAATTTCCATTCTTTGTTCTTTTCGTAGTCAAAAACCTTATTCAGAAAGGTCTCTTTTGTCAAATGTTCAGTCATGATAACTTTTTTTTATTTAACAAAGGAATTCGATATTTGTTTAATATATCAACCTATATGCCGAAAGAGGGCATCGACAGTCTTCGATAAGAAATTGGTTAGAAATTGTAACTTTGCCAGAATGATAAAATAAATTGTCATATCTGCATATGAAGATATGTCTAAATAACAAGATATTCAGCCTGCTTTCTGATGTGGTAACGGATGAAAACGTTCAGGCTTTCGTAATAGGAGGCTGGGTGAGGGATTGCATTCTTAAAAGAGATCATCCCGAAAAAGATATTGATATTGTGGTACTCGGAAGCGGAATTAATATTGCGAAGAAGTGCGCCAAAAGAATTGACAGGAATATTAAAGTCACCGTTTTTAAGAATTTTGGCACTGCGATGTTCAGGTGGAATGATTATGAGATCGAGTTCGTCGGTGCAAGAAAAGAGTCTTACGACAGGGGATCGAGAAAGCCAATAGTTGAAAACGGTACTCTTGAGGATGATCAGAAAAGAAGGGATTTCACTATAAACGCTCTGGCAATATGTCTGAACAGGGATAGATTCGGGGAATTTCTCGATCCATTTGGTGGCATGCTGGATATTGAGAATAAGATCATTCGCACTCCTCTTGAACCTGATCAGACATTTTCTGACGACCCTCTCAGGATGATGCGAGCGATAAGGTTTGCTGCCCAGCTTAACTTTACCATTGAGAAACACACCTTAAAATCGATATCCGAAAATGCGTCGAGGATCAGCATTGTTTCTCAGGAACGGATTATAACGGAGCTTAACAAGATAATTATGTGCTTTCGTCCTTCAATCGGTTTCAGCCTTCTAGAAAAAACCGGTCTGCTCGCTATTATTTTCCCGGAGCTGGATAATCTTAAAGGTGTCGACAAAAAAGAAGGAAAGGGGCATAAGGACAACTTCATTCACTCGATAAAAGTCCTTGATAATATTTCCCTCCACACCGATAATCTATGGTTAAGATGGGCTGCCCTGCTTCATGATATAGCAAAACCTGTGACAAAAAAATATTCAGCTGAAACAGGATGGTCATTTCATGGACATGAGTTCATCGGTTCAAAAATGATTTCTGACATATTCAGAAAGCTCAGGCTTCCATTAAATGAGAAAATGAAATATGTTCAGAAGCTGGTCAGTCTTCACCTTCGCCCTATCGTACTCTCACAGGAAGAGGTTACAGATTCGGCTGTAAGACGGCTGCTTTTTGAAGCCGGCGATGATATTGACGACCTGATGATGCTATGTGAAGCAGATATTACATCAAAGAATGAAGTAAAGAAGGCAAAGCATCTCGAGAACTTCAAATATGTCAGGACCAAGCTGAAAGAGATAGAAGAAAAGGATGCAATAAGAAATTTCCAGCCCCCTGTTGACGGACAGGAGATAATCAACACATTCGGGATCAAACCTGGCAAGGAGGTGGGCATTATCAAAAACGCAATACGGGAAGCAATTCTTGACGGGATCATTCCAAATTCTCATGAAGATGCCCGGAAACTAATGATAAGGAAGGGTAAAGAACTCGGGTTGATCCTGAAAAAGAGATCTATTTCCTGAAAAGATCAAGAATCACCGGAAGGTGATCACTATAACCTCCCTGATACCTGTAACCGAGGTAAGTAGCAAACGGCCTTTCTCCAGGGTATTTTGGATCTTCCTGAAGGAGAAATGATGGTTTGAAAATTTTCAATGCTCCTGTTTCAGAACAAAGGCCGTTTTCAATAATAGGTTTTGAAACCAATACCTGGTCTATCATTTCCCATGTGCCGGTATATCTGTAAGTTCCGCAGTTGCCAGGAAGACCTGCTGAAAGATTAATGAGAGATATACCTGAGGGGTAACCAGCAGTCAGTAATCCAATTACCTGGTCGTCAGGAGTTGCATTAAAGTCACCTGCAATAATTATAAACGACTGATTCCCTGAATGAAAGGAAATTGAATCAGTCTTGCTTCTGACCATCTCTGCGATTTTAACTCTCAGCGTTTCTCCTGCCAGAACTCCTCCCCTCCTTGAAGGCCAGTGATTCAGAAACAGATGAATGGTATCGCCTTTCAGAATAAATTTCAGATAAAGGACACTTCTTGTCTTAAACTCATCCCTGGGTATCTCTTTAGGTATCAGGTACCTGTAATCGCAAATCCTTATGAGCTCCTTTCTGTAAATAAGGCAGACATCTATTCCCCTGGGATCAGGTGAATCTTCATGGATAATGCCATAGCCAAATTTAGCCAGGCTGGTCCCAAATACAAGGTCTTCGAGAACCTTCCTGTTCTCAATCTCATAAAGACCTACAATGGCAGGAGGAGTAAATTCTCCTGCAGCAAGAATTGTCTTGCAGATTGAGTTTATCTTGTTAATATACCTCTTGTAATTCCATCTTCTCAGACCTGAGGCAGTAAATTCATCATCATCAGAAAGTGAATCATTATATGTATCAAACAGGTTTTCAACATTATAAAACATGAACCGCACAGGATTCACGCAGGAATCCTGGGAATATCCCTTTATAATGAATAGCAACAGCAGCGTAAGGGTACACGTAATTCTTATTACGATACCTTTTGACATATAAGGACTGAAACAATAATATCAATATGCATTTATCCAGCGGTATCTTCTGGCGCTTTCGCCAAATTTAACCGCCAATGTCAGTTCATGTGTTCCAAAACTCTGTTTCCTGATCTGTGTTAAAGTAAAATCAACTGCATAACCAATATGGAACCTGTCGTACTTCAACCCTATCATAGCTATAATAGCATCACCAGTTCTATATGATAACCCGGCCCAGTAGTCTTCTTTATAATAAACTCTTGCAGTAAGATCCATCTGTAATGATTTAAAGAGCATATCGGATGATTTGATAAAGGCGGAAGGTTCAAGCGTGAAATCGTTGTCAAGAGGAATCTTAATGCCTCCTGTGAGGTAAAAATTACCAAGTTCAGTTCTTTTAGAGTTTGTAGTATCCGCAAACATTAGTGAACCTCTTAAAATATTTGTCATGGCAAACCCTGCATAATATTTAGAAGTCGTAAAACTTACCCCAAAGTTGAAATCAGGAATAAAGACTGACCTGTCGTAATTGTTGAGCAGAGGATCGTCGACATTATAGAGGAGCTGGTTAGTGGTATTAATGGCAAACTGGTACACAGTGAGTGCGAGACCAAAGGCCAGATCATTGGGGTATCCTCCAGTCTGACCCATTGAGATATGATATGAATATGCTGCTTCAAAACCAGTGCGCCTCATTATTCCATTATAGTCGCTGAAAATATATCCTCCGAGTCCTACCTTTCCTCCTTTTGTAGGCCTTATCAGTTTCTTCCTCACTGAAGTTGCTTTTGAAATATAGCTATTCTTCAGAATCCTGGTCTGAAAGCTGGCGGCATAGGTAGCCGGAGAATAATTCAATCCGACCCATTGCTCCCTTGTGGTAAGCGTGACGGTGGTGTAACCGTCACGCCCTGCAAATGAGGGGTTCACAAGGAAGCCATTCATAATATACTGGCTGTACATTGGTACCTGCTGAGCAGAAGTTATACCAAAGATGAAGCTCATAATAGCCAGCGGCAATAAACTTTTGAAAAATCTCATATCTCGTTAAATCAAATTATACTGGTTATTACCTTATTATACTTATTATACCTGATTTTGGATCAGATCCATCACCCAGATAAAGTATGTAATGATATGAATCCGTCGGCATCAGTTTACCTTTAAATCTGCCATCCCAAGGATTTGCAGAGATGTTTTTGCTGTGATATACAAGCTTTCCCCATCTAGTATATACATAAACTTCAGCATTCGGGAACAGATCAATATTCTTGATAATCCATTCATCATTATAAGTATCACCATTGGGTGTAATGATCTGCGGTATCATCAGGCAGGTTGAACTGCCAGTGAAACCGACGACAACATTAATTGACTTCGCACAGCCATTGGCATCCGTCACAACTGCACTAAAGGTTGCTGTATCCAGCCCGCTCCTGGTAAGGGAAGTCGGAGCACCCGGATCTGCCCAGAAAACAGTGAAAGGTGAAGTGCCTCCGGTAACATCAATGGTAATGCCTCCATCGTGTGCATCCGGACAAGTGGTTGGGGTAACCGAAGGATCAAGTACCATGAGTGAAGGTTCAGCTATTGTGATATTGCCGGTTGCCGAGCATAAGTTTGCATCAGTTACCGTGACTATATACGCTCCTGCTGCAAGTCCTGATGCAGTCGCAGCGGTCTGTATCGGGGATGAACTCCACGAATAGGTATAAGGCGCTGTACCTCCTGCCGGTGTCGCTGTTGCCGTTCCAGTGGATCCTCCGTTGCATAGAATATCTGTTTTCACCATCGCTATAGTAATTGCGGCAGGTGAAGTTATCGTTACAGTTGTGTTTGCCGAACATCCGTTAGCATCAGTCACTGTTATAATATATGCTCCGGCTTTCAACCCGCTTGCAGTAGCAGTTGTCTGAACTGGGGAGGTATTCCATGAATATGAATAAGGTGAAGTGCCTCCCGTTACTGAAGCCGTAGCCGTTCCTGTGTTTCCTCCGGAACAAAGAACATTTGTCTGCGAAGTGACTATTGCAATAGCAGCAGCAGGTTGGGTTATTGTGACATTTACCACAGCTGTACTCAGAAGAGCATCTCTTACCGTTACAGTATAAGGTCCGGCAGTCAGTAAGCTGAATGTACCGGATGGCTGGTAAGCCCCTGCATTTAGACTGTATTCATACGGTGCAACTCCATTAACGCCAGTAATTGTAACGCTACCTGTGGATGCACCAAAACAAAGGACATTTGTCTGAGCAGTTATTGTTCCTGAAAGTGCTACAATTGGTTGTGTTATTGTAACAGGAACATTGAATGGGCAGAGATTTGCATCCCTGACTGTGACAGTGTATAATCCGGCAGTTAGGGTACTGAATGTTCCGGAAACCTGGAAAGTTCCGCCATTTATATTGTACATGTAAGGTGCTGTTCCTCCTGATCCGGCAACTGTAACGCTACCATCATTTCCACCGAATACTGTAACATTTGTCTGCGCTGTAATACTTCCAGACAAAGCTGTTGGTTCCGTAACTGCCAGCGTGCCCGTTGCAGCTGTGCAGCTATTGACGTCAGTGATGCTCCATGCATAAGCTGCTCCTGCTGTTATCCCGCTGAAGACTCCTGTTGCATTGGTAACTGCATTGAACGTATATGACAGAGGTGCCGTACCTCCTGCTCCCGTAAGGGTGACTGTGCCAGTTCCTCCGTTGCAGAGTATCGGTGTCGTTACCGAAGCTGAGCCTGTGATGACTGCAGGTTCCGTAACTGCCAGCGTGCCCGTTGCAGCTGTGCAGCTATTG
>Ga0224523_1000484_pt1 | contig 20436 bp, 16 predicted proteins | sample CFST50metaG_FD_182732 | JGI IMG/M metagenome (GOLD analysis project Ga0224523, IMG submission 182732) | Peat soil microbial communities from Stordalen Mire, Sweden - C.F.S.T50 | ecosystem: Environmental > Terrestrial > Soil > Wetlands > Peat | place: Sweden: Norrbotten County, Stordalen Mire...
TCATGACGTCCCTCCGGGACTGAAAAAGAAAATGTATTTACAGATATTGGTTCCTGACCCCATTAATTCATAGCGTTTAAATAGAATGGAGAAAGTTTTGAAAGAAAGCCTAATTTTGAAAAAACATATTAAGATGTTTGAAAATCTGAAAAAATGGTTCATGGCGCTATTTCTTCTAAAAAATTCTGATCAAATGAAGAGACTATTTTATCATATTATAACTATTACCATTTTATTGTTTTGCTTACATTATGGCGCACTAGCACAACAGGATAGCATCATTAATCGTTATAGGGAGTACTTATTTAGAAATGAGCAGGCTGGGAATGTAGGTCAGTTAATAAACTCTTTGAATGAAAAGCATCAGTGGGCCGATGTTGATTACAATGATATTGAACCTGCAAAATGGAAGGTTTCAAATCATCTTTCACGTGTGCGTGCTTTGGCAATGGTCTGGGCAAATCCACGCTCAACTTATTATCATAGTGAAGCGGTTTGGAAAACACTCAGTCCTGCCTTGGATCTTTGGCTTGAAAAGCGTTATAAGAGTTCCAACTGGTGGCACAACCAAATCGGGGTTCCACAAATCATGCGGGATATCATCATCCTGACCAAAGATAAAATGACCCCTGATCAACTCAAACAATCTTTGGAGGTGCTCAATCAACACAAAGTCGCCGGTACAGGTGGAAATCTTGTCTGGAGTGCCGATCTCGGTATTCATTATACTGCTTTGATGAATGATACAGCTTTGCTGAGAAAGTATAGCGATTTGCTGATCAAAGAAATAAAAGTAAGTACCGATGAAGGGGTTCAGCCGGATTACAGCTTTCATCAGCATGGTCTGCGATTAGAGATTTATCAATATGGGAAGGCTTTTTTAACAAATGGCGTCAGACTCGCATGGCAATTGAGAGGGACCCCCTGGGCATTCCCGGAGCAGAAAACGGATATCCTGGCCGACTTTGTGATTAAAGGTTGGCAATGGATGGCAAGAGGGAAAAACACCGTTCCGGGGACAATAGATCGCGCCGTCAGTCGCCCGGGTGAATTACAGGGAGCAGATCTTCGGGAGATGATTCCTTTTTTGTGTGAGTTGAGTCCTAAAAACGCAAAGGTGTTAAAAGAAATAGCGCAAAGACAAAATGGAACAGGTTCTTTAACCGGGTTCAAATATTTCCCCTATTCTGATTTTGCTGCATATCACCGAAAAGATTTTAGCTTTTTCCTCAAGACCATCTCGACCCGGACACTGGCTTCGGAGTCTATCAATCATGAAAACCTGAAAGGAAGGCTTTTGGATAACGGAGATGGTTATCTGATCAGAAACGGACAGGAATATTTTAACCTGATGCCTGCTTGGGATTGGGAACTTTTGCCGGGGGTCACAAACTTCGTGGGGAATAGCAAAATAGAAAAACAGAAATTTTCAGGGAGCGTGAGTGATAATGTATCGGGATTGACTGCGATGGATTATAGTGTGGTAGATGCTGGAAACAATAAAAGCCTTACCGCTCATAAGATCTGGGTTTGTAAAGACGATTTGGTTGTTTGTCTGATTTCTGATATCCGGAGTCAAAAAATTCAAGGTGATGTTTTTACTGCCATGGATCAGTGTCGTTGGCATGGGGATGTTACAGTAAATGAACCCGGTAATGTTTTGAAAGAAGGAAATCATCAACTAAAGAACGTCAGATGGATCTTTCATTCCGGGTTTGGATATATACCGGTTAAACCTTCGGATATTAATTTATGTTTAAACACAGTCACCGGCACATGGAATGCTATAAACGCTTCACAATCAAAAGAGCCGGTTACTGAAAAGGTCTTTAAGCCGGTGTTGATTCATCATTTGAATGACTCCGGGGCTGAGGCATCAGGATATGTTTTGGCTGATTGCAAAACGACACAAGAGCTGGGAAAACTTGTTAGTAATCCTTCATGGAAAATTTTGTGTAATGATAAAAACTGTCAGGCGGTTTCGTTTAAAGACAATACAATTGCGATTGCATTCTTCTCAGCCGGGTTATTGAAAATTAGAAATTCGGAGTTGTCGACGGATAAACCTTGTCTGATTCTTGTTTCGGGTGGAAAGATGTATGTCAGTGATCCCAATCATATTGGTGGAATAACAACGATCATGTTTAAAGGGAAAAAGCTGGTTATTGATGTACCTGAAAACGGGTTAACAAGTAAAGGTATACCTTTTGAAATGGAGAATTAATGGCAAATTAATTCTCCACAAGGAAAGATTGAATTACCACAAATCGAAAAGAAGATATTGACAAATTTTATCAGATAGTTATAGATTGCAGGACAGGTTAAAAATGGGGTATGCTGATATTTCTAAACGGTTGCATTCAGGCTCGGTGTTGAACCAGCTGATATGGATGGCAATTCCGGTTATCGGGACATCGTTTATGGCGATGGCTTATAACTTTATCAATATCATTTTTGTTGGAAGCCTGGGAAGTCATGCCGTTGCAGCTGTTGGGACTGCGGGATTGTACATGAACCTGAGCTGGGGTTTGTCTTCGCTTTTTACGGTTGGGGCGGGTATAAAAGTATCGCATGCAATAGGAAAAGGTGATTTGCATCTGGCAAGGAGTTATGTAAGAAGTGGTATATTGGCTTCAATTATAGCTGCTGTGATTTTCGTTTTCCTGTTAGCGTTCACAAGAGATTTTTTGATTGGTTTGATTCAACTTCATAGCCTGTTTATCGAAAAGGAGGCTTCTTCTTATTTGCTTTTAGCCGGGATAAGTGTCCTCTTCTCTTTTCAAAACCTGTTCTTCACGAGTGTATTTATTGGTTCGGGCGATAGTAAAACACCTTTCAGAATCAATGCAACCGCACTGGCAATCAACATTATGTTTGATTATATCCTTATTTTTCCGGTTGGATTGGGAATCAATGGTGCTGCTATTGCTACTATTCTTTCACAGGGTATCGCTTTGATATTATTTTACATTAAACTTAAAGGGTCTGCTTCATTGAAACCCAGTGGCGTTTCTTACAAACCATTGCTCCTTAAAGAGATTGTGGGATTAGGAATAAGTCCTACATTGCAGCGGGTATCCTTCACTGTCATTGCTATCATGATGGCACGGATCATCAGTACCTGGGGCCCTACGGCGATTGCAGTTCAGAAAGTGGGGATACAGATTGAAGCCATTTCTTACATGACGATAGCGGGTGTGTTGTCTGCTTTAGCTGCTATTTCGGGACAGGCATATGGCGCCAAAGACTATGCGAAACAATGGAAGGCATTTAAAGCCGGGATGCTCCTGGCTACAATTATTGGCGTTTTCACCTCTACTTTATTGATTGCTTTTCCGGGAACGTTGTTTTCTATCTTCTTACACGATAAAGAAAGTATCGTAATGGGTAGGGATTACCTGATTATTCTGGGTTTTTCGCAGTTGTTCATGTGTCTGGAGAATACGGCTACAGGGGCATTCTTCGGATGGGGCAAGACGAATGTCCCTGCTATTTCCGGGATAATTCTAACGGTTATGAGAGTCCCGATGGCTTTACTCATGATTACGTTCTGGAAACATGCGCTTTCATCGGTATGGTGGAGTATCAGTATAAGCAGCATTGCAAAAGGAACACTGCTTGTAGTGTTATATGTTATTCTTTTTAAGGTTTTTATCAGAAAACAAGAGAATGAATTAAGTCTTTGAAAACGTTGTTTTTTATTTCCAGGTCTTCTCTCCGGCATTCATCTTGCGAAGAGTGTCTTCCATCCCCTTATATGTTTCAGCATCTTTTTTATCGGCCAGTCGCAATGCCTCTTTTTCATTGGTAATAGCTTCCTGCTTTTGTCCCAGTTTGTAAAGGAGGTTGGCATAGGTATCGAGATATGTAGCATTATTGGGTACAAATTCGAGCGATCGTTTTGACCAGGCGAGGGCGTTCCCGAGGGCGTTTTTGTCTTTTGTTTTTTCAAATAGGTCCCAGGCAATCTGGTTAAGACTTAGACCATGTTTATTTGCCTCCATATGTTCGAGCGTTGATCTCAGTTCGATTTTTTCTGTCGAATCGAGTTTGGCGAGGGGTCCTCTCTCACTCTTCAACATATTCTCATAAAATGGAAACAGTTTCTTATCATGAAGAATTATCGAATCTGGATTTATCTTCATGAGGTGATTGTTCCCGAAGTCGAGGGTGTACTTAACATATTTGTCGGTCTCGCCGGTAGTTGAGTAGTATTTCATGTAGACTTCATCTTTTTGAATGGTAGCGAAGTATTTTGGCAATGAATCATAGGCCGAGATAGCCGTGGCAAGTAGCTGCTCGTTTTTTGTTTTCGCAGCATCATAAGCGGTATTCGTTATTCCGTCTATGAGAAAAGTATTTGTAATACCCATAAACAATTTCTTATGGTTCTTAAGGAAATTTGCGTAGGCAAAAGAGTTGACTCTCATGTCGGGTCCTTCTTTAAGATACAGTTTTCCAACTATAGCAGAGTAACGTTCTTCCTCGGGGAGCAGTTTAAGGTATTCATCGAAGAGCCCGGCATTGGAAAGTCCACTTTTTGAACGTTTGTCGATATAATCCAATAAGAACTTGGGATCGTTTTTCTTTTCGACATATTCTTTTTCCCAGGCAGCAATAGGCTTGGGGTCATTCATTTCAGCTATGGCTGTCTTTGATACTTCAATAAAATTCTTGGCTGGCATCGATCCAAGGGACCTGTATATTTGTGTTCCATCTCCTTTGATAAAAAGATAGGTGGGGTAGGCCTTGACCTCGTACTTTTTGGCTATTTCGATTCCTTCGCCTTTTTCGGCGTCTATCTGGTAACAGATGAAGTTTTCATTGAAGGCTTGTCCGACCGTTTCGAGCGGAAAGATCTCTTTACTCATCTGTTTACAGGGTTCACACCAAGAGGTGAAGACGTCTACGAAAATGGGTTTATTGGTCTGTTGTGCCTTTGCAAGGACCTCTTTCCATTTTCCATGTTCGAATACAATGCCTTGCGAAAAGGTTACTATTGCCAGGAGCAGTGCGGGGATAATGAGTAACATTTTTTTCATAATAACGGACGATTGGAATTATTGGTTTTAATAAGGGATATATGTTTTTGTTTTAATATGATAGTATAAGTGTAATCCTTTCAAGGGGTGAAGATAACAATTCTTATGTGAAAAATAGATATAAAAGGGTGATACTGTATTTATTGAAATAGGAGCAGCCCTACAGACGTCTTAGTGAATACTCTTTTAATTTCAGCCATATCGCAGCCAATTTTACAATTTCTTCTGGCAGCAGGTTTAGCTCTTCTATTTGAACTTCTTTCAAGAATGGATACTCATGCGAAATTGTATTTCGTATTTGTCTAAGCCCTATCCAATCTTTAGCATCATCTAAAAGGTTCAGTTTTTCCATTTTATAAAGGATGTCAATAAAAGGAAGACCTGAAATATCCTCTTCCAACACTTCGAGTAGTTGTTTAAACAAACGAGCACCCATGCTATCCTGAAGTTTTGAAAAACGATAAATCAATTGGTCAAAAAGGGCCAGCTCAATGGGTGATATTTGTTTGAATTTGTTGTCTGTTAAAGGAAAGTATTGCTTAATGTTATCCCATGCAAACATCATCCGTTGGTAATGCAAGTCGCAAATGGTCAGTGTTTCTGTTAATTTGTCTCCAATTTCTTCATTTAGCATAGCCGTATCCCTGTTTGATATATTGTTTTGAAAAAGACTGAATTCCGCTTTTCAGGATTATCCAGTACCACATCTATCTTTTGTTCTCCAATTTTTAATAAGAGATCTGTTATGAAATTGATTTTTGTTCGGGAGTTGAGCTTAGACTCATTTGGATTGCTTATGAATAAATCTATATCGCCACCCCGCTGTTGATTTTGGGTTCGAGAGCCGAAGAGAAAAACCTGTGTCTCTGTCCCAAAATGCAGACTGGCCAGGTTTTTTATGCTTTCTATTTCATATTCACTAAGCCGCATGGGATGTTTTTTTGTTTGATATACAAAAATAGGCAATAATCAATGTTTTTAGTCTAAATCTTTATTTTTATTTAATCGTTCTAGTGTTGTGGATTATCAACTTGCAATAGCGGGTCCTTCTCGGAACATAAGAAAAGAAGGCTGAGGCCAATTAATTCTTAAACAACAGGTGTAATTATATATCCATATCTGATGAGTTTTCTACTTAATTTATTAGCGCGCAAAGGCCCTTTTAGCTCTATTAATCAAGACTTGATCACAAAAGAATCTTGTAACTGATAGAGGCCAACCCGTCACCATTATTCCAATTACTAAAAGCCTATTCAGATAATACTTATTCAGACTTGTTTTTTATTCAGATCCTGATCTTTCTCCATTTAAGTAAGTTTATGTAGTTGCTACTAATAGGATCTAAAATATCCACGTAGGGTTCAATATTCTTTTCATTGATGTATTTATGATTAATGCGAAAAAAGAAGTATGTTTCAAAACGATCAGGGCCATTGTATCCGACCTGTATCTCGTAAAACGGTGTCTTTTTAGAGGGTTTTTCAGCTACGATAAATGAAATATGACTTTTGGGACCAGCTACTTTCTGTAGATATTTCTCATGTTCCTGAACTTCCCTCAATTTGTAGATCTTGCCAATGATTATATCTTCTTCGTCACCTTTGTTGGATGTTGTATTATCATAGACTTCTTGCTTTATGGTAATAAATGAAGATAGTCCGATAAATGAAAATAATGTCGCAATCAATATAATATGAATCTGTTTCATGGTTATTCAGAATCGTTGCACAATAATAAACATTATTCGTTAAAAGAGAAACTTAAAATTAGTAGTGGTTGGCACTATTTATTCCGTTTGCTACAATCATGTCATGCCTTCGGCATTTAAAAACCATAGATTGATGATTTAAAATCTCCTTCGGTTCACCTATATATTCAATCTCAATTTTTTATAACTTTGCACGCTATTTTGAGATTAGAGTAATTGCTTTAAAGATGAAGAAATACAAAGAATATAAACATCTAAACCTTCCGCAAATAGGGAAGGACGTACTGAAATTCTGGGACGACCAGAAGGTATTTGAACAAAGTCTGGAAAAAGGGAAGAACCATACGCCTTACATTTTCTATGAAGGTCCTCCTTCTGCGAATGGACAGCCGGGGATTCATCATGTCATGGCGCGTGCCATTAAAGATATTTTTTGTCGTTTTAAGACTATGAACGGTTATTACGTTGCCCGTAAAGCCGGTTGGGATACACATGGTCTGCCTATTGAGCTGAGTGTTGAGAAGACGCTGGGTATCACAAAAGAAGATATTGGTAAGTCGATTTCTGTAGAAGAATACAATCAGGCCTGTCGCAAGGAGGTCATGAAATATAAGGACCTGTGGGATGATCTGACACTCAAGATTGGGTATTGGGTGGACCTTGACGATCCTTACATCACATTTGAAAATAAATATATAGAAACGCTCTGGTATTTGCTGTCTAAACTCAATGATAAGGGGCTGCTGTACAAGGGTTATACTATTCAACCCTATTCTCCTGCAGCGGGTACCGGTTTAAGTTCTCATGAATTGAATCAGCCCGGTTGTTATCGCGATGTGAAGGACAGCACCGTGGTGGCTCAGTTCAAAGTGATCAGAAACAAGAAGAGCGATTTCCTGTTCAACGATGTCCAGGGCGATCTCTTTATCATTGCCTGGACAACAACTCCATGGACACTGCCTTCGAACACGGCATTGTGTGTGGGTCCAAATATTGAATATGTAACGGTTAAAACGTTCAATCCATATACATATCTCCCAATTACTGTTGTTCTTGGAAAGCCATTACTCGAAAGGTATTTCCCTGCCAAGCATGCCGATCTTGAACTGAGCGCTTATGAGCCCGGTCAAAAAGCCATACCCTTCAAGGTGGTAGGTGAATGCAAAGGAACGGATCTGGAAGGCATTCGTTATGAGCAGTTGATGCCTTATGCACAGCCTGAAGATGGTGATGCATTTCGGGTGGTTACCGGTGATTTCGTTACGACGGAAGATGGAACAGGTATTGTTCATATTGCTCCTAGTTTTGGTGCCGATGACTTCAGGGTTGCCAAAGCAAATGGAATAGGTTCACTTACACTGGTTGACAAACAGGGTCGCTTTACAGATGTGATGGGTGAGTTTGCACATCGTTTTGTGAAGGCCGAATACGAAGAGGATTACGATCCCAAGACCACCGAGAGTGTGGATGTTGCACTTATCGTGAAACTCAAGAGAGAAAACAGAGCCTTCAAGGCCGAGAAATATGAACATTCGTACCCACATTGCTGGCGTACGGATAAGCCCATTCTCTATTATCCGCTCGACTCATGGTTTATCAAGAGCACCGAGGTTAAAGACAGGATGATCGAACTGAACAAAACCATCAACTGGAAGCCTGCTTCGACAGGGACAGGCCGTTTTGGTAACTGGCTAGAAAACCTGGTCGACTGGAATCTATCGCGTTCACGTTACTGGGGTACTCCTTTGCCGATCTGGGCAACCGAAGACCAGAGTGAACGAATCTTTATCGGGTCAATCGAGCAGCTGAAAAATGAAATAGAGAAATCGGTTAAGGCAGGGTTTATGCCAGTAGACCATCTGTTGAAAGATTTCGTTCCTGGTGACTTCTCGAAAAAGAATTATGAACAGTTTGACCTGCACCGTCCGTTTGTTGATGATATCGTGTTGGTTTCAGCTACCGGTCAGAAGATGACCCGTGAGCCTGACCTCATCGACGTATGGTTTGACTCCGGCGCCATGCCTTATGCCCAGTTCCACTATCCATTTGAAAATGGGGATACATTGAATACTTATTTCCCTGCTGACTTCATCGCAGAAGGTGTTGATCAGACGCGTGGTTGGTTCTTTACGCTTCATGCTATTGCAACGATGGCTTTTGATTCTGTTGCATTTAAAACAGTGGTCTCCAACGGACTCGTGCTGGATAAGAATGGCAACAAGATGAGCAAGCGTCTTGGAAATGGGGTAGATCCTTTTGCTACCATCGAGAAATATGGTCCCGATGCTACCCGTTGGTATCTGATCACCAACTCGCAGCCATGGGATAATCTGAAATTTGATATTGAAGGTGTTGCTGAAGTGATGCGCAAGTTCTTTGGTACGCTTTACAATACCTACAGTTTCTTTGCTTTGTATGCCAATATCGATGGTTTCAAGTATGAAGAAGCAGAAGTGCCCATCAGTGATCGTCCTGAAATAGATCAGTGGATCCTTTCGGAACTCAATACATTGATTCAGAATGTCAACGATGCATACAACGATTATGAACCTACTAAGGCTGGTCGTGCCATTGCATATTTTGTAGATGCACATCTTTCGAACTGGTATGTTCGTCTTTGCCGTCGTCGTTTCTGGAAAGGGGAGTACACAACAGACAAGATCTCGGCTTACCAGACACTTTACCGTTGTCTGGAGGTTATTGCAAAACTCTCTGCTCCAATAGCTCCCTTCTTCACTGACAGATTATTTACCGACCTGAATAATATAACGAAACGTGAAAACGTTGTATCGGTTCATTTAAGTGATTTCCCTGTTGCAGATGAAACGGCGATAAACAAGGAGTTGGAAGAACGCATGGAATTGGCTCAGACCATCTCGTCGATGGTGCTCTCTCTGAGGAAGAAAGTCAATATCCGCGTACGTCAGCCACTTGAAAAGATCATGATCCCGGTGTTGGATCAACACTATCATGATCAGATTGAGGCTATCAGAAATCTGATTCTCTCAGAGGTCAATGTCAAGGATATTGAATATCTCACAGAGGGTTCGGGGATATTAGTAAAGAAAATTAAACCCAATTTCAAGACACTGGGTCCAAGATATGGTAAGCTGATGAAACAGATTGCCGCTTTGGTGTCAGCATTTGATCAGAAAGATATAGCCGATCTTGAAAACGAGGGGAAGAAGATATTTAATATCCAGGGAGAGGAAGTCGAATTGTTACTTTCTGATGTTGAGATTATGGCAGAAGATATCCCTGGATGGGTATTGGCCAGTGAGGGCGCTGTCATTGTTGCGTTGGATATCATCATATCCCCGCAATTAAAAGAGGAAGGTATTGCACGTGAATTGATTAACCGTATTCAGAATATTCGCAAGGAGAAGAATTTTGAAGTAACGGATAAAATAGTTCTGCAGGTGGAAATAATCGATGAAATCGCTGTGGCGATACAAAACAATTTTTCCTACATTTGCTCCGAGACATTGGCAGAAACTTTGGAACTGGTAGAACAGATTAGCGGGGATGAAAAAATACCTGTTGAACTTACCGATGAGCTGTCGACCTATATCACAATCAAGAAAGTATAACTTGAGAAAGTTATTTTTGAAATGAGTTAATAATATCGTTCATGGAAAAAGCAGACGCAAGACAAGATGAATCTCTGAAAAACAGATATTCAGACGAGGAACTGGAAGAATTCAAAGTACTGATTCTGGAGAAATTACGCAAAGCTACGCGTGATCTCAAGATGCTCACTGAGGCATATACAGTCAGCAATGAGCATGACACAACCGATACTTCTCCTACATTCAAGATTTTGGAAGAGGGTTATCAGGTGATGTCAAAAGAAGAAAACAGTCGGTTGGCCGCCAGGCAGGATAAGTTTATCAAAGCGCTTGAAAATGCTCTCATTCGCATTGAAAACAAGTCTTATGGCATTTGCCGGGTGACGGGTAAACTGATTTCAAAAGAAAGATTACGAGCTGTTCCACATGCTACGTTGAGTATGGAAGCCAAGTTGATTCAGAATCAGAATGAGAAACGTGCCTATACTCCAAGCAGACCACTTTTTGATGAATAGTCTGTTTCTAAACATCTTATAAAACGTTTTACACCTGCAAATGGGTTGGTGTAGATAAAGACATGTAACAAAATGATAAAATTGAAGGGATTACGACTACCATTACTCATTATATTTCTCGTACTGCTCATTGATCAGACGATTAAAATCTATATTAAGACACACTTTCTTTTAGGTGAGGAGCATATTGTTACCAAATGGTTTATCATTCATTTTATCGAAAACCCAGGAATGGCTTTTGGTATGCAGTTTTCGGGTGATTGGGGTAAGTTGATACTGAGTCTTTTCAGGATCGTAGCGGTGGGATTTATTTCATGGTACATGGTCAAACTGGTTCGTTCCAATACGCATAAAGGTTTGATCGTATGTGTGGCACTGATTGTTGCAGGAGCAGCCGGAAATATTATTGACAGCGCTTTCTACGGATTAATTTTCAGCGAAAGTGGTTATCAGTTGGCAACGTTATTTCCGGCAGGTGGTGGCTATGCTGGTTTCCTTCATGGTAAAGTAGTGGATATGCTTTATTTTCCTATTTTTAATGGAACTTTCCCACAATGGTTGCCGATTTGGGGCGGGGAACGGTATCTGTTTTTCAGTCCTGTATTTAATATTGCCGATTCTTCTATCACAACTGGTGTTATCTCTATTCTGGTCTTCCAACATTCCTTTTTTAAAACGAAAAATAAGCAGGAAGAAGCGGAAAGTGAGGCTGCCAAAGAGGGTATTAAAACAGGTGAAAAGAGTGAAAATTCGGAGGAGTCTGAAAATCAACTATAAAACTTTCTAATTTTCTAAATATTTTTTATTGGTGTAAATTGGTTCCTGATTTTTTTGTTTCTAATTTTGCGCCATTCATAAGACTATTATAATTATGTCAGAACAAGTTGCCGGGGTTATCTCACAAATCATTGGTCCTGTTGTAGATATCTCCTTTGATCAGGACGCCAAGCTCCCAAACATTTACGATGCGCTGGAAGTAAAAAATGAGAATGGTAAGGTTATCGTTCTTGAAGTACAACAGGATATAGGTGAAAACACACTGAGAACAGTTGCAATGGATTCTACCGATGGTTTACGCCGTGGGATGAAAGCAATTGGAACAGGTCGTACTATTTCCATGCCTGTAGGTGCAAATATAACAGGTCGGTTATTCAATGTAATCGGACAGGCTATTGACGGTCTAACGCCATTACCAAAAGGTGATGTCTACAGTATTCACCGTGATCCTCCAAAGTTTGAAGAACTTACCACTACTAAGGAGGTTCTTTACACAGGTATTAAAGTTATCGACCTTATCGAACCTTATTCAAAGGGTGGAAAGATCGGACTCTTTGGCGGTGCCGGAGTAGGAAAGACTGTTATCATCATGGAGCTTATCAATAATATTGCAAAGAGCTACGATGGACAGAGCGTTTTTGCAGGAGTTGGTGAACGTACCCGTGAGGGAAATGACCTACTTCGTGAAATGATCGAATCTGGTGTTATCCGTTATGGAAAAGCATTTGAAGAAGATATGAAAAAAGGCGGATGGGATTTGAGCCTGGTTGATTATGAAGAGTTGGCCAAGAGTCAGTGTACCCTGGTGTTCGGACAGATGAACGAACCTCCCGGAGCCCGTGCCCGTGTTGCATTATCAGCATTGACACTTGCTGAGTATTTCCGTGATGGTGATGAAAAATCAGGTGGTCGTGATATTTTGTTCTTTGTAGATAATATCTTCCGTTTTACCCAGGCAGGTTCTGAAGTATCTGCGCTATTAGGTCGTATGCCTTCAGCCGTAGGTTACCAACCCACTCTGGCAACAGAAATGGGTATCATGCAGGAACGTATCACTTCGACAAAACGTGGTTCTATTACTTCAGTTCAGGCTGTTTATGTACCTGCCGATGACCTTACTGACCCTGCTCCTGCTACTACTTTTGCCCACCTTGATGCAACAACGGTATTGAGTCGTAAGATTTCTGCCTTGGGTATCTATCCGGCAGTAGATCCACTCGATTCAACTTCCCGGATTCTTTCTCCGGATGTTGTTGGTGAAGATCATTACAACACTGCTCAGCGGGTGAAAGAAATTCTACAACGTTACAATGAGCTGCAGGATATCATTGCAATCTTAGGGATGGACGAACTTTCTGATGAAGATAAACTTGTAGTACATCGTGCACGTCGTGTACAACGTTTCCTTTCTCAGCCATTCTTTGTTGCAGAACAGTTCACAGGAACACCCGGTGTATTTGTGCCTATCGAAGAAACGATCAAAGGCTTTAAGATGATTCTGGACGGCGAAGTCGATTATTTACCTGAAGCAGCATTCAACCTTGTTGGTACCATCGAAGATGCCATCGCCAAGGGAAAGAAATTGCTTGAAGAGGCAAAATAGGCTGACTACGCTATCAAAATATAACTTATGTTCGTAGAAATAATAACACCCGGTCAAACTCTTTATTCAGGCGAAGCTACTTTAGTTCAGCTTCCTGGATCTGAAGGGTCATTTGAAGTCATGCAAAATCATGCTCCCATCATTGCTTTACTGAAAGCAGGGAAGGTCAAAGTGAAAGATGCCGAAAACAAGGAGCTTTTCTTTGAAATCAATGGCGGTGTGATGGAAAACCTCAAAAACAAACTGATTATTCTAGCGGAATAATCCGGTTATTATTAAAAATGAAAAGCGGCACTGATAATTTATCAATGCCGCTTTTTTATTATTGTATGTTGTTTTTAAAATGCCTTCGGCATCAAAATTAAAAACAAAGAAGGCTGCAATTTGCAGCCTTCTTTGAAGTGGTACCACCAGGAATCGAACCGGGGACACAAGGATTTTCAGTCCTTTGCTCTACCAACTGAGCTATGGTACCGCTCAATTTGGAGTTGCAAAAGTACAAGAAGTTTTCGGATTTCAAAAAAAATCATTCAAATATTTTTCGAAGCCGCACTTAGTGTAATTTTGCAAAGCGTTGAGTGCTGAAAATAAACAGCCTATAAAACACTACTTTCTTATGAGGCTTATCATAGATATTGGGAATACCCTGGCCAAGGTTGCTTTATTTGAAGATTCAGATCTTCTTGCAGTTACTTATTTACCACACATGACCATTGAGGCCTTGAATCTGTTCCTGGCACAGTGTGGATTGGGCAGACCGGAAGAGGCAATTCTATCAACGGTACGTCACTCGGATGAAGGGTTCATTGAGTATATGAGTTTTCATTACAGATTTTTATTACTTACTGCCGATACCCCATTACCCATTAAGAATCTATACAACTCTCCGGAAACACTGGGGTTAGACCGTCTGGCATCCGCTGTTGCCGCTACATCTTTGTTTCCGGAGCGTAATGTTTTAATTATCAATGCCGGAACAGCCATTACTTATGATTTGGTTACCAGTGACAAAGCATACATGGGGGGTGCCATTTCTCCGGGATTGACCATGCGTTTGATGGCATTACACAATTTTACACATAAACTTCCGTTGGTGTCTTTGAAAGAGGAATCAAATCTGGTAGGGAGAACTACCGAAGAGAGCATTCTTTCGGGAGTGCTAAATGCCACCAGGGCAGAAATAGACGGCATGATTGGAAAATTTAACAATCATTATGACCAGTTAGCCGTTATTTTGAGTGGAGGCGATGTTAAATATTTTGATAAAAGTTTAAAAAATAGCATCTTTGCAGTCCCAAATATTGTAATTTCAGGTCTGAACCAACTATTAGCTTTTAACTTTGGAAAGAAAAATCATTAGGCACCTACTTGCCACAGCACTAATAATCACCTGTACGGTCAATTCCTATGCACAGGTTAGAATAGGATCACCTTATTCAAGATACGGAATTGGCGACCTCAGCAAGGACGACTCTCCATTTTTTGTGTCGATGGGTGGTACTGCATTCGGTATCCGTTCTTCGACTTTTGTCAATCACTCGAATCCGGCTTCATATACTGCATTTGACACCACCTCCTTCATTTTCGAGGGTGGGATATATACTCAGTCGTCCACCTGGAAATCTGTTTCGGCCAGTCAAAGTGCTTCCTATTCATCCATAGGATCGGTCTTGTTTGGTTTCCCGATCACTAAAAAATTCAAAGCCAGCTTTGGTCTGCTGCCATATACCAGCGTAGGATATAAAATTGCCGATACAAAATCATTGGTGATCTCTACCGACAGCACGACTACTTCAACAAATATTTATGACGGGAGTGGAGGTATAAATAAGGTGTATCTTGGTTTCGGTTATTCAGTCTTCCGTAATCTCTCCATCGGGGTCAATGCAGATTTTCTCTTTGGAACCATCCGTCGCAACAGTACCTCTGACTTTCCGGATTTAGCATATTCAGGCAGTTATCGTCAAACTACTTCGATCAAGTTTAATGACTTTAATTTTAATTTCGGTTTGCAATATGTGGCTAATTTCTCAAAAAACAGACATCTGACATTGGGATTCGTTTATACGCCGGCAATGAATTTAAGGGCATCCAGCGATACCGTTGAAAATATGGTTACTCCTTCAGATCCTGAGACAATATTGTATCAGATCAGCACTTCCTCAACAAATGATGGCAAAATAAGGATGCCTAAATCTATCGGTGGCGGTTTTGCTTTCGAGCGGGACGACAAATGGTTATTTGCTGCCGATGTTTATTGGCAGAATTGGGCTAAATTGAATATGTTTGGTCGGGATGACTCTTTGAAGAACAGCCTTCGTGCTTCCTTTGGTGTTCAGATTGTTCCTAATGCCATGGATTATAATAATTATTTCAGGAGGGTGAAATATCGTTTTGGCATGGCTTTTACCAATACTTACCTGCAACTGAATGGAAAACAACTCAACGACTTTGGCGTAAGCTTTGGTGCCGGTTTACCTATCAGGAAATCACAAACAGACATTTCGAAGGGAATGGTTAATGTTGGTATTGAAATTGGAAAAAGAGGTACGACAGATTTGAACTTGCTGCAAGAAAATTATGTCAGGTTTACGGTGAGCATGTCGATTTATGACTTCTGGTTCAGGAAACAAAAATATTATTAATCGGTGGAGGTCTTCGGATGAAAAAGTGATATCGGTATGTTCAACCAGCTCTTCCCAATATTTTTTGGACCTGCTGGTTGATACTTTTTATAGGTGAAGCTTTTCCCGGAAACAATTCTGTCTGTCCTTTTTAAAAATCAAAATAATTGCAAATGAGTAGGAATATTGCATCATTTGTATTAGCAGCTTTGACTTCATGGATGATCATTGGAACAACTTTTACCAATGCCCAGCCGACTATTCCAGGATATGGAAAAGACAGTGTACAATGTGTGACCAATCTTGCCTTATATCGCGAATATTACAAACAAAAAGATTATCGTAAAGCCCTTACACCCTGGAGATATGTTTTCAGTAACTGTCCCCATGCTACCGAGAACATTTTTATCAACGGCGCTTACATGTATAACTGTTTTATCGCTGCCGAAAAAGATAGCGTCGTAAAACAAAGACTGATAGATTCCTTGTTGCTGATTTATGATACCCACATCATCAACTGGGGCAACGAGGGAAAGCAACTAGCCAATAAAGCCAACGATTTATTGACTGCCGATTCGGCCCGGTGTTTTCAGGCATTTGGATTTCTAAAACGGTCTATTTTGCTGTTAAAAACCAATTCTGAGGAGTCCACACTGATCAATTATTGTCGTGCTGCTATTGCCAGTTTCAAATTAGGTAAAATAAGCAATGCTGCGATGATCGATTTATTTAATCAGACCGAATCTATAATCGATGCCAATATCAGTCAAAAAGCAGGCGATAAAGAGGACCAGGAATGGCGTCAATTTAAAAGACTTTTGGATATGAATATTTTACCGTTGCTGCAGTGCAGTGATATTTCATCCATATTTATTCCTAAAATTACTGCTAAACCAGACGATCCTGCACTGCTGAAGAGAATTACAGACATACTTTTCCATAGGGGATGTACCGACGATTCATTGTATCTCTCCTCACTGGAAAAGATGAATACCCTAGCACCGAATCCCAATACAGCTTTTATGATTTCAAGGGAATACCTGAAACGTAAAAATGTGACTCAGGCTGTGGCGATTTTAACCAGCGTAGCAGAAAAATTGAACGACAATACGTCAAAGGCGCAGTGTTACTATTATCTTGGTGTGGTTTATGCCGATGTAAAGGATTTTAGTAATGCCCGAACGAATGCGCTGAAAGCCCTCCAACTAAAAGCAGATTTCGGGGACGCCTGTTTGCTTATCGCCGATTGTTATGCGCAAAGTGCTTTGGATTGTGGAAAAGACAATGTGGGTATGAGGGCGGCTTTCTGGTGTGCGGTCGACAAATTGAATGAAGCTAAAAAGGTTGAGCCTAAACTTGATGCTAAAGCGAACCTGTTGATTCAACAATATTCGCAGAAATTCCCTAACCGACAAATGCTCCTATCGGCAAAACTAAAAGTGGGGTCTAAATATCTGGTAGGTTGTTGGATCAATGAAACTACGGTAATTCGTTTAAATACAGGGATAAAGAAATGAAAACGAATATAAAAGGCATTCACCTTCTATTGTTTCAACTGGTTGTTATTCTTGCAGCTTTGGTTTCCTGTCATGAAAACGACATCAAACAGGTGAATAAAATAACCAAAGCAGATTTCTCACCCAATCAAACTGCAACGGTTTTGAAAGTTGATTACACGGAAAATGGAAAACTGATCTATACTATGTCGAGTCACGAGATGAGAAAATGGGATTTGCCTGAACCCAAGACAGAATTTCCTTTTGGATTTAATGTCGTATTTTATGATTCTCTTCAACATCAAAAAGGGACGGCACGGGCAAATTATGCCCTTAGTCATGACGTTACAGGCATAATTGAATTAAAAGGGAATGTGATTATTGTCAACTATGTGGCCAAAACACGCATCGAAACAGAACAAATGTTCTGGAACAGAAAAACAAAAACAATAAATGGAGATGTGGCCGTCAGAATCATTACGCCCGAGAAAGTGGTCAATGCCGGCGGTTTTAATGCCAGTGAGGACCTCTCCAGATATAACATTCTTCGTCCAACCGGCACTTTTTATGTAAAGGAATTCTAAACAGCTGAATTTTTATTTTGCTGATATAAGTTTTATTGTAATTTTGTCTACTTTTTAAAATATTAAGAAATGGCTATAATTGGCTCTATACAGAAACACTCCAAGATCGTTATTGTTATAATCGGTTTTGCTCTATTGGCTTTTGTTGTTGGTAGTTTTACAGGAAAAAACCACTCGAACACAAATTACGTTGGTGAAATTAACGGGGATAAAATTCGCGGTACAGATTTCAACTCGAAAGTAGATGAAGCTACCGAGATGCGCAAGCAGATGTCTGGTAATACAAATATCCCCGCCGCTGAAAGTTTCAGCATCCGTGAGTCTGTCTGGAATCAGATGGTATCAGAGTTGATCATGCAAAAACAATATGATAGACTGGGTATTGATGTCAGCAAGGACGAAATGGACGATATGATCACCGGAAAGAATCCGCATCAGTATATCGTTCAAAACTTCACTGACCCCAAAACCGGGAAGTTCGATCCTAAACAGGTTAAACAATTTGTCGATAACCTTGACAAGGTAGATCCTGCAATGCGTTCACGTTTTTTGATGATCGAAAAACAGATCAAGGAATCACGGCTGGCTGAGAAATATCAAAATCTGATAGCTAATGCATTTTATGTGCCTAAAGCTTTCGCAAAGAAAGAATATCTTGCACGTAACGAGCATGTCAGTCTGAGTTCTATCGGCCTTCGCTACGAAACGGTTGCCGATAATCAGATCAAACTGACTGACGAAGATTATCAGAAATATTATGACGAGAACAAGAATCGTTTCGAGCAGGAAGCCTCACGCGATATTGACTATGTCGTTTATGATGTTAAACCATCGGATGCCGATATGAAGGCCATCAACGATGAAAACACTCGTATCTACGCTGAATTTCAACAGACTAAGGATATTCCTAACTTTGTGAACACTAATTCAGATGTCAGATATGACAGTACATGGATAAAGAAAGGCTCATTACCCGGTCGTTTAGATACGTTAGCCTTTAACAATGCTCCTGGTACCTTCATCGCCCCTTCTATTGAAAACAGTATGTGCACGATGGCTAAGATCATTGATGTGCAGTCACGTCCCGACTCCTTGAAAGCCAGTCATATACTGATTACTTTTGAAGGTGCACAAGGCGGCGGAAAACGAACCAAAGAAGCTGCCAAGAAACTGGCAGACAGTTTATTGATGGCTGTCAGAAAAGATCCAAAACAAATGGCTTTATTTGCCATGAAATTCTCTGATGACCCTTCAGCCAAACAAAACGTTGGTGACTTGGGTTGGTTTCGTGATGGCTCTATGGTCCCTGCTTTCAACAATGCATGTGTAAACGGTAAAGTTGGTGATAAAGTAGTTGCCGAATCACAATTTGGTTACCATGTCATCGACATTACAGCCAAAACAGCGCCAGTGAAAAAAGTACGCATGGCAATCGTTGCCCGCAAGGTTGAAGCCGGTAATGAAACTTTTGCCAAATCGTATAGCGAAGCCAGTTCTTTTGCCGGTGATAACGCTACGACTGATGCATTCGAAAAGGCCATTGCTGCCAAGGGTTTGAACAAACGTACTATGGAACGTATTCGTCCTAACGAAGGACAGCTCCCCGGTATCGAAAGTGCACGCGAAGTCATTCGTTGGGCCTTTAACAAGAAAACAGAACAGGGATCGGTTTCTCAGGTGTTTGATTGCACCGGGAAATATGTTGTTGCTACACTGAAGATGATTCGTGAAAAGGGTATTGCACCCCTTGAGCAGATCAAAAACGACATTAAAACAATGGTTATGCGCGACAAGAAAGCCGAAATATTAATGGCTAAGATGGATAAAGTTGTTGCCACGAAAAACTTTGCTCAGATGGCTACCGCTTTAGCTTCCAAGATCGACACCATCCAGAATATTACCTTTGCTTCTCCCAACCTGCCTTTCTATGGCCGCGAACCGGCTGTTGTTGGTACTGCCTTTGGCCTGAAGAAAGATCAGATCTCTAAACCGATCAAGGGTGAGGTTGCTGTATTCCTGATCAGGATTGATGAAGTATCTACTGCTGCTGCAGCTGTAAACTATGATAATGAGAAATCGGTGTTGGCAAACAATTTCCGCTCACGCGTCTATCGTGAAGTTTATCAAACCATCATGGATAAAACCAAGATTGTGGATAACCGGATCATGTTCTATTAAACACCTTTCAAAACATATTATTAAAAACCGTCTCACAAGGACGGTTTTTTTTATTTATACTATTCCGGTTTTTGGTTGATTTTCCCTTACCCGATGATTACCTTTGTATGAGAGACACCGTAGAAACGATTTCGGCGCCTCTGGTGATCTTTTTGTCTTTTGGTGGAGCTGTACTTGGTTCTATGTCGAAAGCCGCTCATAAAACACCCCGGATGCAATAATAAGACAGGGATAAGATGAATTGTTTACAAATAGTTTGAGGCGCGCTGAACAATACTTAAAGGATACTTAATGGATATTCTTAGAGTATCCATTAAGTATCCTTCAAGTATCCATTAAG
>Ga0224523_1000486_pt1 | contig 20343 bp, 13 predicted proteins | sample CFST50metaG_FD_182732 | JGI IMG/M metagenome (GOLD analysis project Ga0224523, IMG submission 182732) | Peat soil microbial communities from Stordalen Mire, Sweden - C.F.S.T50 | ecosystem: Environmental > Terrestrial > Soil > Wetlands > Peat | place: Sweden: Norrbotten County, Stordalen Mire...
TTTAAGAATAAAGATGAATTCTATTCTTAAATGATTGTCCTCGGTTTTAGATTTAATATCCAGACTGACTAATAACTGATTTAATTAGTATATACTGAGAGGATAATAAATCTTACTCTTGTTAAAACATGTTTAAATATCACTCGCTGAATAACAACCTCGTTGTTGCTGAACTGATTGATGAAAGTTTCGTTATAAAAGATTCTCAGGATGCAATCGATTTATTTACGAGTAGCAATGAAGGATGTAACAGGTTTATTATCTATAAGAAGAACCTTCATGATGATTTCTTTAATCTCGGTTCCGGAATTGCGGGGGATATATTGCAGAAATTTTCGAATTACCGTGTCAGGCTGGCTATAATTGGTGATTTTTCAGGATTCAAAAGCAAAAACCTGAATGATTTCTTCCGTGAGAGCAACAGAATGGGATGTATACTCTTTTTAAACGATATCGAAGAAGCACTTGCCAGGCTGGGAAAATAATTTGTTCGCCAAGGAGAGTAAATATTTTATATTGAACCAGTCTTGAAATCAGAGGTAACAAGTTGTCTTTCTCCGCTAATCTTAATGGTTCCGCACTATCATATCGTTATCAATCAACCTGGAATTGTACGACTGAATCACTGCTTTCATTTTCTCAGTCATTAAGTTAACCAGGTCCGGTTCTTTAGAAATAAGGTTTGATTCAAGGTATTTGTCACTCCTGAAATTATAGAGATCCATCGCCTTGTTATCCATCATCTCAAGAATATGATCCCTCATGTACAGATGGTAATTGCTGCCATTTGTATTGAATGCAAAGGATTCATGTGAGTCGTCAAGCAGGTTAGTGCCGAAAGCAATATAATCTTTGTCGTAATTCAGGTAATGAAGAATTGTCGGCATTATATCAATCTGTTGCGCAATTCTTTTTTTCATGCCTTTCAGATCGCTGCCGGGCTTGAAAAAAATTATCGGGATGCAATAGGAGCCGAAGTCATTCTGAAATTCTTTATGAATTGACTCATTTGTATGATCGGCAGTTATGACAAAGAGTGTATTTCTGAACCAGGGCTTATCTGAGATTTCCTTAAAGAATTCCTTTAAGGCAAAATCCGTATATCCTACAACTTCAACTATCGGGGCAGGTCCTTTTTTGAATTTACCTATATATTTTTCAGGAACCTTGAATGGATGATGTGATGATATTGAGAATATTGAAGCGAGAAACGGCTGCTGGAAGCCATTGAGCTTTTGTGCGAAAAAATGGAAAAATGGCTCATCCCAGACTCCCCAGATACCATCAAAATCATTCTTGTCAGGGTATTCATTGAGGCCGAAATAGGAGTCAAATCCTGCCATCCTTGCAAATGAATCAAATCCCATCGATCCGTTTGGGGCTCCATGGAAAAAAGCTGAATAGTATCCTTTTATCTTTAATAAAGAAGCAATCCCGTTAATCTGGTTGTTGGCATAATGTGAAATGATGTATGGAGTCTCAAGGGATGGAACAGATGCAAGTATTGAAGGCATGGCATCTATCGATTTTTTGCCGTCTGCAATTGAAACGTCAAACGTCAGGCTCTCTTTTATCAATGAATCAATGAACGGTGTATACCCTTTGTAAGTTCCACCTTCCAGCTCAGGGCTGAGAGAACCTATGTATTCGCGCGCAAAACTCTCAAGTATAATAATGACGACGTTATCTTTTATGAATGGCTTTGTTGTATCGGGGACAATATGAGGATTATAAATCTCATCGAGCTTCTCCTTTTCAAAAAAGTGATATCTCACCAGCGGTTTCTTGCCCGATGTTCTGAGAATGCTGAACGGTGTATTCAGAACAATAGGAACGTCATGAGGCGATTTTACATATCTGGCTGCATTGCTGATTGTTATAGGACGTGTTGAATGCCTGTATCCTCCCCTGGCTCCACCAATTACAAGGGCAAGAGCAACTGGAATGAAAAGGACATTTATCAGGTAATATGTAATCTTGCTCTTTGGCTCCGGCTTTACCGGCTTAACTTTATTGTAAAGGAAGACCATAAGGAACCATATAAAAAAGCATAGAATTGTTGCCGGCCAGTAGTCTGCCAAGAATTTAAAGAACATTTTCGACAGATGCTCTTCATTTTCGAACGTTTTAAAAACGTCAGCAGTGGCTCTCTTAAATACAAAACGGTAGTAAACAAAATCCATACAATTTGCAGCGATTGCAATGCCGTTGGTAACAAAGAACAGGACTCTTAAAATCTTTTCGTAAATCCTGCTATACCTGAAATCGAACGGAATAACTTCGAGCAGAATAAACGGCATATTGATATATACTGCAGCTGAGATATCGAACAGGAGACCTCCCTTCATCATTATCAGAAACTGTCCCAAAGAGATATCCGGGAACATATTCAGATTGAAGAAATAAAATCCGATACGGCAAAGCGAAAACAGGAATAGAACAAGGAGTATCCTGTAAATCAGTACAATAAGTATATTATTCGTTAGATTCCTTAATTTCATCAGCGACGCTTTGGTTTTAAAATGTATTTCGGAATTTAGGATTTAACTGCTGAAAAAAAGTATCTAAAGATAAAAATTATTTCTCCGTTGCAAACCTAACATCTTTCATCCAGAAAATTACAGGTGCAACTGATGCAGTTCCCATTCCCTCGCCTGTGCCACCATAAGGTCTTCCGCCACGACCACCACCTGACCGGCCACCACCACCGCCACGTCCGCCCATACCTCCGCCCATACCTCTACCCATACCTCCGCCGCCATATCCACCCATACCTCCATCGCCTTCTTCACTCATACCTCTTCCCGGACCTCCGCCCATTCTCGCGGGGTTAATTCCCGGGTAACTTAACCCAAGGACTATCGAACCATTATTCTTTTTCTTTTTATCAGATGCTTCGGGCATTTTTGCCAATGGGAATATGAGTTCGTACCACATATTACCCTCCTTATCAAATTTCATGGAACCCCTGAAAGTATTCATTTCAGCTGCAGAAATAAAAGAATGGTCTGAATCAGCAAGACCAATCAGTTCTATTCCGGCTGCCAGTAGGGTTTGCATGCCTGAACCGCCTGAAAACATCCTTCTGCCCTCCATCCCGCCTGGCGTATTCTGAATTGACTGCATATCAGGTTTTCCCTGATTTCCTGTTCGTGCAGGATATCTAAGACCAGTTTTTTTACCTTTTTTACCATCAGTATTTATCCATACAGTCAGCCCGGATTTAATTACCTGCCTCTGTACATCCTTGTCAAATATCCTGAGATCAATGTAAAGGTTATCCCTGTCGTTGGATAAATAATAATAGAACTTGCCTTTCTCAGTATATTTAAGATCAGAAGACTGAAATGTAATATTATCATGCCCCTTATCGTGCCAGTTCAGGTAGAATGATTTTTCCTTCTGGGCAAAGATGCAAGTGCTTACGGTTAATGATAAAATAGTAACGAGCGTCCTCATAATAATATAGTTTTGGTGACAAGATATAAGACAATTTAGTATCTCATATTATTCCATTCAGGTTATTATATATTGTTAAAATTGATCGATTATAAAAAAAATGCCAGGTCCCAACCTGGAACCCGGCATTGATCAGGTTTAATTATAGGTTTATTTCTTTTGCATGTCCTGCATCAGTTCTTTCAGATCGCTATCCATTCTGTATACTCTCCTCCTTGCCCCAATGCCAACAATCATGGATATTACAAACAGAGCAATCAGGACGTACATTACTATTTTTGTTGTCGCCGGATTTGCTTTCAAAGCTTCAACAAGTCCGTTATAAAAAAGGTAAAGTGCAAAGACGTTTACAGCCAGTCCAACGATTGATCCAGCTAACGGGCTGAATCCTGAAATGAATCCAAGCAGTGCACTTATAGGCATGATAACCATTACAGCAGCTGTAACTCTTGCGCAGGATTCAAAATCAGTGCTTCCTTTGCAGATTGAAGAAATAACCAGGGTAACTACTGCTCCGACAAATAATCCTATCACAGCTCCAATTATCGTGTAGATTAGGATCATAATACCGAAAGCGCCGCCAAACATGCTGCCTCCCAGGTGAAGAATACTCCACAGAAATGAGATAATCCCCGCAACAGCTCCATAGATAAGAGCTTTTATGACAGGTTCGCCTAAACCTCCCGTTGTCTTCATTGTAGAGAAATATGACTTCGGGGACATAAGGACATCTTTAGAATCCTTAATAAAAGCATTAAAATCGAAAGAAGATTCACTCATAGTCTTAACTTTTAAAGGGTTATAGTTAATCAATAATGGATAACTGTATTTTTAAGAAATCCAAGTTAGAAAAAAAAATGACTTGAGGTATTAAAATAACCGATTTTTCATCAGCTCCTGTCCACTGAACGAAGCAAAAATGTCTGATCAAATGACTGTAAAAGATCTGCAGCTTCATATAAGCTTACTCAAGGTAAGTATACCCATATAGTCCTGACCGGTAGTTTGAGAGGAACTCTTTTCCCTCCTCAAGGGAGATGATTCCTGCTTTTACAGATGAAGTAACCCATGTTTCGACAGTGCGGACAAGCTTTTTAGAATTATATCCTACATAGTCAAGAACTTCAGCAACTGTTTCACCATCAATTACCTGGTCAATTTTATAGCTATTCTCGTCTACTGAAACATGTACGGCGTTGGTGTCTCCGAAAAGATTGTGCAGGTCGCCAAGTATCTCCTGGTATGCACCAACAAGGAATACACCCATATAATAACGTTCATGACCTTTTAGAGGATGTACAGGAAGATGATGAGAGGAGTTCCGTGTTGAAATGAAATTATCGATTTTCCCGTCAGAGTCACAGGTCATATCCTGTATAGTAGCTGAAACGGTTGGCTCTTCGTTAAGCCTGTGGATAGGCATTATTGGGAATATCTGATCAATTGCCCAAGCATCCGGAATTGACTGGAAAAGAGAAAAATTGCAAAAATACTTGTCTGATAATATTCTTGAAACCTGCCTCAGCTCGTCAGGCACATGCCTGGAAGTGTTTGCTACCCGGTAAACTTTTCTTGCCACTGACCAGAATAATCTTTCTATCTGGGCCCTGGTCTTAAGGTCAATCAGCCCAAGGCTGAACCTGTCGAGCGCCTCTTCCCTTATCTGTTGTGCATCGTGCCATGTCTCCAGCATTCTCGGTTGATTGAATTCATCCCATAAAGTGTAAAGCTCTTTCAGGAGTTCATGATCCTGCTCATTTACTTCCTCTTCCTCATCCCACGAAGGGAGTGTTGTTGTTTCGAGAACCTCAAAAATCAGTACTGAATGATGTGCTGTCAGAGATCTTCCCGATTCAGTAATGACATTAGGATGAGGAATACTATTTTTATTGCTGGCATCCACAAAGGTGCTCACAGAGTCATTCACATATTCCTGGAGAGTATAGTTGACGCTATTCTCGCTGTTGGATGAGCCTGTACCATCGTAATCAACACCGAGGCCCCCGCCGATGTCAACAAATTCGACATTAAATCCGAGTTTGCGAAGCTGCACATAAAACTGCGATGCCTCACGAAGCGCGGTTTTTATGCGTCTTATCTTTGTCACCTGGCTGCCAATATGAAAATGAATAAGCCTGACACAATCGCGCATTTTGTTTCTCTCAATGAAATCAATAGCGTCAAGCAATTCACTTGAGGTAAGCCCGAATTTGCTGATATCACCTCCCGAGTCTTCCCATTTGCCGCTTCCCACGCTTGCCAGTTTTATACGTATTCCAATATTTGGTTTTACTTTAAGTCTTTTGGATATGGAGGTGATCAGCTTGAGCTCATTGAGCTTTTCAACGACAAGAAAGATGCGTTTCCCCATTTTCTGTGCCAGAAGAGCAAGCTCAATATAATCTTCATCCTTGTAACCGTTGCAAATTATAAGAGACTCGGGGTCAGTGTTAATCGCCAGAACCGCATGCAGTTCAGGTTTAGAACCTGCCTCAAGCCCGATGTTGAATTTTTTGCCATGGCTGACAATTTCTTCAACAACCGGTCTCATCTGGTTCACCTTGATAGGGTAAATAATAAAATTCTGAGCAGTGTAGTCATACTCCTCTGATGCCTTCTTAAAGCATTCTGAAATACTGATTATACGATCGTCCAGGATATCAGGGAACCTGATAAGAACCGGAGTTGATACATCTGTAAGTATCAGCTCATCAAGCAGTTCTTTAAGATCAACTGAAACACAGTCCTTCTTTGGAGTAACCGTAACATTCCCCTTGTCGTTAATGGAAAAATAATCAACGCCCCAGCCGTTGATATTATACAATTCAGCTGAATCTTCAACGCGCCACTTTCTCATGATCAGTTATTTGAACCAGTTAAATAATAAGAAGGATCAGAAAAATAAAAATTTTTGCAATGTTATTAAATTAACACGAATATGGGGCATAAATAATGAAGAAATCTTCTTGCGGTCTTGAAGTCTTGCAGTCCTGCAGTCTTTTAAAATAAGATATGAAGGCAATTTTGTATTTTTGTTATATTAATTTCTTTAAGATGAAAAACCTCAAGATTGCTTCCACCAGGGTTCTAATTTATGTCTGCTTTTCCATGATTTTTCTGTGTTTGCGCATGGAAACCAAAGGTCAGGAATACGCCATCGGGGCTGATCTCTCCTTCCTTAAGAGCGCAGAGGACAGAGGCTTTCAGTTCAGGGAAAATAATGTTGTAAAGCCTGGACTGCAGATATTCAGGGACCATGGCTACAACTGGATCAGGCTCCGGCTTTTCCATACCCCGACAGAATTGCCAAACAATCTGGAATATACAGTTGCGCTGGCAAAAAGCGCAAAGGCAATGGGATATAAATTTCTGCTCGATTTTCATTATTCTGACACATGGGCTGATCCAGCAAAACAGTTCATGCCAAAAGCATGGGAAGGAAAATCGCACCAGGAACTTATTAAAGCAGTTCTGGATTATACCTCTTCAGCAATCAAGAGCTTCAGAGAGGCAGGGGCGCTCCCTGAAATGGTGCAGATCGGAAATGAAGTGATAAACGGAATGATGTGGCCCGACGGCAAGCTTCCGGAAAACTGGAACAATTTTGCCGACCTGGTCATTGCCGGGATAAATGGAGTATATGCTGCCTGTGATGCTGCCGAATTGCCCAAAATAATGATCCATATAGATCAGGGCGGGAATAAGGCTAAAACAAAATACTTTTTCGATAAACTGCTCTCTTATGGAATTAAGTTTGACTATATAGGCCAGTCTTATTATCCATGGTGGCATGGTAGCCTGCTTGATCTGCGCGATAACATGTATTTCATGGCAAAAGAGTACAGGAAGCCGATCATTGTCGTTGAAGCTGCATATTGCGCCACTCCTACAGAATATAAGACCAAACCGGCACCATTTCCCGAGACCCCGGAAGGGCAGAGGGAATTTCTCGATGAGGTGAATAAAATTGTCATGAATACACCGGATAATCTGGGTGCCGGAATATTCTGGTGGGAACCGGCAACTTACGGGGGATGGTCGACAAGGGATTTCTTCGATGAGAAAGGGAATGTTTTGCCGGTCATTACCGTTTTCGATAAATATACCCGTCACTGAATGTAGAAAGGGATATGAGATCCGCCTCTCCATTAACATTTATAACAATGATGATGTCCTGATAAATATTAAAATGCTGGTTGTGTTTTCAATTCCGTTTTGTTTATTATCCTGCAAATGGGGTAGGGATTATATCCTCTTCCCCATTGAGGAACAAGATACTTGTCAAGATAATTCCAGGTTAAAAGTCCATCATTTGACTGAGGTTCAAGGAGGTAAGCGGCAAGGTTCGCAAGCGGCTGTGAAGCTCTTACTATAATCGTTCCAGCCGGAAAATCAGATGCCTCACTTATATATCGTCCTTGAATTTTATTGAGGTAGTGTCCCTGGGTCAGAATCGGTCCTCCTTTAAGATCGCTTATCTCGAACTTTTCAACATTGCATTTTAAGGGCTCTGCCAATTTCTCTATCTTTATTCCGTGAAGTTTAAGCAGATCCAGAACCGCCTTGTCCTTGATTTCAATAATCCATGCAAAAGGAAACCTTATATTCTTTACAGGATAATAGTCGATATAATAAGGAACAGTTACTGTAACCTGCCTGTCTGTTTTCCTGAATGGAGGATAGATGTCAGGCCCTGCTGAAGGTTCTGCCTCAAAAGTCTTGATTGTAACATTTTCCGGTAGCGGCCTGACTTTATATTCTATTGCAAATGAATCTTTTACATTTGGATTTAAACCCCTCTGAATAGTTTCAAGGTCCACATCACTCAGCATTTTCTTTATTTCAGTGCTATGAGAATAAGCATATTCAGCAAGTGATTTTATCAGGTAATAGCATCCTTCAACCCTCGATTTAAAATCGGCATGCACATAGTTTTCGTCCAAAATGCCAAGCCTGTTTCGCAATCCAAGGTAATTAGTCATATAGCGAGGTTCTGCAGCATCATATAGCCATCCCTTTCCGGGGTTCATAAGGTCAAAGAACTCTCCATAAAAGCAATTTTCAGTCTTGTATTTATTAAGCAAAGTCCCTGCCATTTCAGGCATCATCTTCAGGTGCATATACTGAATAATTGAGTTATTGCCATTTGGATTTACACTCCAGACGAATGTTACCGGTTCCACATGGAAGGAGCCGTCAGTAGTATGACAATCCATAAATATCGATGGATCCCATGCATTGAAAACTTTTGTTATCACTCCCTGCATTTCCGGGGATTCTGCTTTCATGGCATCCCTGTTCAGGTCGAGCATCTGCCCGTTGTACCTTAGTCCCACTCCGTTGACAGGTCCGTTCTGATTTGTTCTGTTAAGGGGACTGATCTTTTCATTTCCATCGGGGTTGAAGATAGGGCAGATAAGGAAAACGACATGCCGGAGAAGCTCCGGCTTTTTTTCAGAAAGGAGATCTCTTGCGAACATCAGTGTAGCCTCTTTCCCCTCTACCTCGCCGGCATGAATGTTTGCCTGGATGTATATGACAATACGGTTGTCGTTTTTCATCTGTTCGGGTGATTTAGGAAGCGGATTGCCAATTATCAACAACGGCAACGCCCTTCCTTCAGCAGACTGGGCTATGTATTCCACCCTGATGAAATTTGATGATTTCTTCAACTGTCCGATGAAGGTCATTACATCATTATATACGGAGGTTGATTTGAAACCCGAACTCTCAGCGATAGTCTGTAAGCCCGTCTGGCCGATTGCCCGGAAACCAATAAAAAGAATGCAAATTGCGAGAATCAGTGTTTTTTTCATCATTTGATAATTCATTTTTTCAAAACAATAATAGCAGAAATATCTTCAAGACATCAAATATTTTTGCATTTTTTTAGAATTTAATAAGAAATATATATAACTTAGCGCCCTAAATTTTAAAAACAGAATACAATGAACAAAGGAACAGTAAAATTTTTTAATGTATCAAAGGGATTCGGATTCATTAAAGACGCAGATTCAGAAAATGAGTATTTCGTACACGTTTCTGGGCTTATCGACAAGATCAAAGAAAACGATGAGGTAACTTTTGAACTCGCAGAAGGTAAGAAAGGAATTAATGCAGTAAACGTAAAACTGGCTTAATTTTACTATACGAGAGAATAAAAGGCCGTCATCACTGACGGCCTTTTTATTTTATACCCCCAGTATCCGCTTTTTCAGCCTTTACCAGGACTGGCACAAACATGCATGGGCTGGCCATAGGGGGGAAAAGCCGATTATTTCAATTATTCTCCCCTATTTATTCTTCTCGGCTTTTTTAGCTTTCTTTTCAGCACGTTTTTCTTTCAGGCTCTTGGTTGCCTGCTTCTTTACATTTGACTGTTCTTTCGCTTTTTCGTGTGACATCTCTTTAAGATTTAAATTCAACTATTAATCAAAAATAAATAAATCAATTAAATCAATATTCCAAGTTCTTAACAAATAAGGCCCTATTTGATCAACTCACCTGCTTTTTCATCGATATACCATGTGACAACACCGTGCGTCGGAACAATAAATGAAGCAGGATAGTTCATATATTGAGCTTTCTTTTTATAAATATCCTCAATTATCCTGGTTTTATTCTGACCTGTTGCGAGAAATGATACAAAGTCAGCATTGTTGATAACTTTCCCGGTCAGAGTAATACGATACTGACCCGTCAAAGGGTGAACTGATGCCTCACAAATTTTCTCTGAGCGGAGAAGGTCGAGGTTACCCGGAAAAATTGATGCAGTATGTCCATCGTCACCCACTCCCAGAATGACCTGATTGAAAGCAGGAAGCTGATCTTCTGATCTCACATGCAAAAGGATTTCCTGAGCATACCTTTCTGCCTCCTTAACCGGATCATCTTCACCTTTAATCCTGTGAATGTTGCTCCCAGGAATTTTGATTTTATCAAGAAGAATGGATTTCGTCATTCCGAAATTACTCTCCGGATCAAACGGCGAGACGCATCGCTCATCGACCCAGAAAAACTTAACATTGCCCCAGTTGACAGATAAGCAGTATTTCTCAGCCAATACCGAGAACAACAACCTTGGAGTACTACCACCTGAAACAGCAAGCGTGAACGATAATCCTGATTTTCCTGCATTATTGATCCTTCCGGCCAGTTCTTCAGCAAAAGCTTCGGCAAGCTCTGAAGGAGTGGTAAATATTCTAAACAATGCTTCCAAATTGGTTCTCTTGTTAAATTGAATTGATGGACTTGGTCTCTTAAAATTCCAAACTTACAGCTCGCAGTATAACCCATCGTCGGAGAGATTCTTGCAGGGGTAACGCCACGTAAGCCCGCATCCCTCAATAATATCATTTGAAACCGATGGCCCCCATGTACCTGCAGGATAACCATAGATCTTAATATTTTTATTTGACGTCCAGGCTTTCTGTATCGGCTGAATGAATTTCCAGGCTGTTTCAACCTCATCGTCGCGCGAGAAAAGCGTTGAATCTCCAATCATCACATCGTATAGCAATCTTTCGTAAGCCGAAGGTACCCTTATATTTGTAAGGTCGCTATAATGAAAGTCCATATTCACATTCTTTACATTAAATCCTGATCCTGGCTCCTTCATATCGAATTTCAGAAGGATACCCTCATCGGGTTGTATCCTGATTATAAGTTGATTTGAAGACAATGACGCATTTTCCCTCTGGAAGAGATGGTGGGGAGATTTCTTAAAATGGATCACAATCTCAGTGACCCTTGTCGGAAGCCGCTTCCCTGTCCTGATATAGAAAGGAACACCTCCCCAGCGCCAATTATTGATAAAGAATTTGATCGCAACGAATGTCTCGGTTTTTGAATCAGGGGCCACTCCTTTTTCATTCCTGTAACCTGGTACGCATTCGCCTCGTATCGTTGAGCCTGTATACTGTCCCCGGATAACCTGTTTTGGGACCTCAGCTTCGCTTATTGGTTGAAGGGACTGGAATACCTTGAGAATTTCATTTCGGATCGCATCAGGCTCAAGAGATGAAGGAGGCTCCATAGCTGTCATTCCCGCCATCTGAAGAAGATGGTTCTGAACCATATCCCTGAGAGCTCCGGCCGAATCATAATAACCGCCTCGTTCTTCGACTCCAATGCTTTCAGCTGAAGTTATTTCAACACGATGGATATAGTTCCTGTTCCATAATGGCTCAAAAATGCCGTTTGCAAATCTGGTGACAAGTACATTCTGAACAGTCTCCTTTCCAAGATAATGATCAATCCTGTAAATCTGTTCCTCAGAAACCATTTCATGCAGGCGCCTGTTAAGCTCTTTCCCGGAATTAAGATCATATCCGAATGGCTTTTCAATGATCAGCCTCCTGAATCCTGATGACTGATCATTAAGACCAGCATGGGTCAGATGGCCGGCAATAACATCATACATAACAGGCGGAGTAGCCATGTAAAAAATATAATTTCCTGAAGTCTTAAGCGTTTTGTCAATATCCTCAAGTCTCAGTTTAAGACCTTTATAATCTCCGGCCAGAGCATTGTCCATCGACCTGTAAAAGACAGATTCAGTAAAATCATCTATAAGCCTTTCATCAGGATTCTTCTCCTCGGAAAATTTCAGAATGCTTTCCTTCATCTTCTTCCGGAAGTCGATATCTGAAAAGAGAGTCCGTCCGACTCCCAGAACCGCAAACCTTTCAGGAAGTAGTTTCTGTACCATTAATGAAAAAATGGCTGGGATAAGCTTCCTTGATGTAAGGTCACCCGAAGCACCAAAAATAACGAGTACAAGATTCTTAGGATTTTCCATTAATCTCAGTAGTTAAAACATTAATGTTCTTTAAATCGATTCAGAAACCTGATTTAAATAAACCGACAATTCCATCATCAAATTAACAAATATAATTTGTCAATTGTTCCGGAATCCAACATAATAAACCATTTTAACAAAACATTGCTGTTAATTAAAAGGTTTATAACTTTTAGTCAATTTCCTTATTTTTATTAATTTTTATAACCATTTTTACATCAAGTTGTAAGATAAATAATATATTTGCATCGGAATTTTAAAGAAATGAATAAGATCAGATCCATTCTATCATTATTTCTTATTCTCAGGCTTACCTGAAACTAATGAGAATGGTATATGGTTTAGGATTAGGGTAACCGTTCTCTTGGAAAAAAGGGAACGGTTTTTTTATAGTAAAGAAAAGGACATTGAAAATGAGAACAGAAAGGCCTGAGAGCAAGGGTTTATACAGACAGGAATTTGAGCATGAAAACTGTGGAATAGGGTTTGTCGCCCACCTAAAGGGCAGAAAATCTCATTCAATAATAAGCCAGGGGCTCGATATCCTCGGAAATATGACCCACAGGGGAGCGGAGGGTGCTGACAGGAAAACCGGAGATGGCGCAGGAATTCTAATACAAATCCCGCGCGATTTCTACCTTATCCAGGGATATGCTCTACCTCCACAGGGTCAGTTTGGCACAGGACTTATATTTCTTCCCCGGGATGGATCTGACGCAGCAAAATGTGAAGAGATCCTGCTGGATATTATCAGGGAGGAAGAGGTAGACTTTATCGGGTTCCGCGATGTTCCGAGAAACAGTTCGGTTCTTGGTGAAATATCAAGGGCTGCCGAACCTTTTATCAAACAGATACTTCTGGGATCTGAAACGGAGCAGGATACACTTGAACGAAAACTGTATATAATAAGGAAACGGGCTGAAGTGGCTGTAAGAAACTCCGGTATAAAACAAAAAAATTTCTTCTACCTGCCTTCTCTTTCGACCAAAGTACTGGTTTACAAGGGCATGCTAACCTCATTGCAGCTCGGGGAATACTTCACCGACCTGAGCGATGAGCGGCTAATGAGTGCAATCGCTCTTGTTCATTCACGTTTCAGCACAAATACTTTTCCAAGTTGGGATCTTGCTCAACCTTTCAGGGTTCTTGGACACAACGGCGAAATAAATACTATTCACGGCAACAGGATGTGGATGGAAGCCAGGGAATCGATTCTGAAATCTGATAAACTGGGAGATCTTTCAAGGATATACCCGATAATCGAACCCGGAAAAAGTGACTCTGCATCTCTTGACAACGTCCTTGAATTCCTGCTAATGAGCGGTAAATCGCTGCCCTATGCTATGTCGATCCTCATCCCGGAATCTATAAATGCAAAAAACCCTATATCTAACGAGTTAAGGGCATTCTATCACTATCATTCGACTTTTATGGAACCATGGGACGGACCGGCATCGCTGATCTTTTCCGACGGAAGATATATCGGAGGCATGCTCGACAGGAACGGATTGAGGCCATCAAGGTATGTCATAACCAACAACGATCTCATTGTAATGGGTTCGGAAGCCGGGGTTCAATCTTTCAAGCCTGAGGAAATAAGGGAGAAAGGCAGGCTGAAACCAGGGAAAATGCTGCTTGTCGATACCGAAGCCGGCAAAATATTTTATGATAACGAGCTGAAAGCCGCTCTTGCAAAAGAATACCCATATGGCGACTGGATTGAGCAGAATATGGTCAACCTTGAAGAGATTGAGACCGGACAGATTATCACACCGGAACTTGGCCCGTGCTATAATAAATATATCACCTCTTTCAACTACTCGCTGGAGGATATCGAGAAGATCATTAAGGAGATGGCAGCTACAGGCAAGGAACCTACAGGCTCCATGGGAAACGACGTTCCACTGGCAGTCCTCTCAAAAAAACCATACAGGCTCTTTAATTATTTCAAGCAGCTTTTTGCGCAGGTCACAAACCCTCCTATCGATCCCATCAGGGAAGAACTGGTTATGACTCTTTCGGGTTATCTTGGGTCTCTTCAGCAGAACCTGCTCGAGACTTCACCCGACCATGTAAAAATGGTCAGGTTCAAGAATCCTGTAATATCCAATACCTACTTCCAGGTTGTAAAAAATCTGCGATATAAGGGATTCTCCGCAGCCAACCTGTCGATGCTGTTTGATGCTTCAAAAGGAGCTGAGGGACTTCAGAGCGCCGTCGATAAGCTATGCATCGATTCTGAGAAGGCTGTCGATGAAGGCAAGAATTATATTATTCTCTCCGACCGGGGTATCGATCAAAACCTGGCGCCGATACCATCATTAATGGCAGTCTCGGCAGTTCATCATTATCTTATCAGCAAGCGGAAGAGGATGCAGATAGACATTGTTGTCGAAAGCGCAGAACCCCGTGAGATAATGCACTTTGCACTTCTTTTCGGATACGGGGCAAGTATCATCAACCCTTACATGAGCTTTGCAATCATCGATAAGCTCGTGAAGGATAAGGCAATACAGCTTGACTATCATAGTGCTGAGGCCAATTACATTAACTCCATTAACAAAGGGCTGCTTAAGATAATGTCAAAAATGGGGATCAGCACTCTCAGGAGCTACAGGTCGTCCCAGATATTTGAGGCAGTTGGAATTCATCCCGCTGTTATCGACAGATATTTTGGCGGTACTATTTCCAGAATAGGAGGTATTGGTATGAGTGAAATTGCCGAAGAGGTCCTGGTGCCGCTCCGCAAAGCCTTCATCAGGGAACAGCAACCTGAAATACTTACTGAAGGTGTCTATTCATACAGAAAACATGGTGAGCATCATGCCTGGAATCCCGAAACGATTGCTCTTCTGCAATTAAGCACAAGAACCGGCGATCGTTCAAAGTTTAAAGAATACAGCAATCTTGTAAATAAGGATACAGCTCATCCTGGTTTTATAAGGGGATTGCTGAGAATAAAAAAGAATCCCGTTCCACTTGATGAGGTTGAGCCGGCAAAGAATATCATGAAACGATTTGTTACGGGTGCAATGTCTTACGGTTCAATCAGCCGTGAGGCCCATGAGACGCTGGCCATAGCAATGAACCGGATAGGCGGCAGAAGCAATACAGGCGAGGGAGGAGAAGACCCCGAAAGATTTAAACCCCGTGATGATGGCGAGAGTACCAGGAGCGCCATTAAACAAGTTGCAAGCGGACGTTTCGGAGTAACTACCGAATACCTTGTAAATGCCGATGAGATACAGATCAAGATAGCCCAGGGTGCAAAACCCGGAGAAGGAGGCCAGCTGCCCGGCCATAAGGTCGACAGGATAATAGCAAAAACCAGATACTCCATACCCGGCATTACCCTGATCTCCCCTCCTCCCCATCATGATATCTATTCTATCGAAGATCTTTCGCAGCTAATCTTCGACCTGAAAAATGTTAACCCGAAAGCAAGGATAAGTGTCAAGCTGGTATCAGAGGGCGGAGTAGGAACCATCGCTGCCGGAGTTACAAAAGCCGGTGCCGACCTGATCACCATCAGCGGATACGAGGGTGGTACAGGAGCAAGTCCTTCATCCTCAATAAAGCACGCCGGTCTTCCGCTTGAACTTGGGCTGGCAGAGACTCAACAGACGCTTGTGATGAATAACCTTCGACGAAAGGTTATGCTGCAGGCTGACGGACAGATTAAAACTGCCCAGGATATAGTCATGATTGCTATGCTGGGTGCCGAGGAATTTGGCTTCGCAACAAGTGCCCTGGTAGTATTGGGCTGCGTAATGATGCGAAAATGCCATCTCAATACTTGCCCCATAGGTGTCGCAACGCAGAACCCCGAGCTGAGAAAGCGTTTCATGGGAAAAGCCGATTACCTGGTAAACTTTTTCAGGATGCTGGCCGAGGATGTTCGTGAATACCTTGCTGAGGCCGGATTCAGAAGCATGGATGAGATCATCGGAAGATTCGACCTGCTGGAAAGAAACCCGGAAGTCGACCATTGGAAAATCAGAAATCTCGACCTCACTGCTCTGCTGGCATTGCCTGAGGAATCAGGGACCAACTCTATGCATTGCACCGAAAAGCAGGAATCGAAGATTGAGAATATCCTCGATATGGAACTGATAAAAGAAGCAGAGAAGGCTTTATCAGAAAAGCAACCGGTGGAGATTAGCAGGACAATCAGGAATACAGACAGGACGACCGGAGCAATGCTTTCCGGCCGGATTACAACATTATACGGATCAGCAGGTTTGCCCGACGGCACTATCAGGTGCAGATTCTCCGGATCAGCCGGGCAAAGTTTCGGAGCATTCCTTTCACCAGGCGTCGAGCTATATCTTGAAGGAGATGCCAATGATTACCTTGGAAAAGGGTTATCGGGAGGAAGGATAATTGTAGTCCCTCCCGCCGGCTCAGCTTTCGAACCGGATAAGAATATAATTATCGGGAATACAGTATTATACGGAGCTACCCGCGGCGAGATATTTATCACCGGAGTAACCGGTGAGAGGTTTGCAGTCAGGAATAGCGGTGCAAATGCTGTTGTTGAGGGAGTTGGCAACCACTGCTGTGAATATATGACCGGAGGAAGAGTAGTCGTTCTTGGCAAGACCGGAAGCAATTTTGCAGCCGGGATGAGCGGTGGAATTGCATATGTCTTTAACGAGTTTGGCAACTTCGATTATTATTGTAACATGGGCATGGTTGAGCTTTCTCTTGTAGAGGAGCTGAGTGATATTTCAGAGCTTACGGAACTTATCTCCCGTCATCATTTCTTCACTCAAAGCAAAAAGGCGAAAATGATCCTTGATGATCCCGACAAGTATTTACCCATGTTCATCAAGGTGGAACCGTATGATTACAAGAAAGTTCTTCAGGAACAGAAGCTTGAGGAGCTCAGGAAAAAGATCGCTGACGTTGAGATGGATGTTGAATTTGATCCGAAATCATAACTAAAATAGAATTAACTAGTTTTCATTAAAAATACTATGGCTGACGCAACGGGATTTTTAAAGATAAAGAGGAAAGAGGCAGGGAACAGGCCTCTGAATGAAAGAATATGCGATTTCAGTGAGGTTGAGCAGGTGCTTAACAGCGAGGACAGGATGCTTCAGGCATCAAGATGCATGGACTGCGGTATTCCATTCTGCCACTGGAGCTGCCCGGTAGACAACCTTATCCCTGAATGGAATGATCTTCTTTATAAAGGCGACTGGAGAGGAGCCTTCGAACGATTGAGTGCCACCAACAATTTTCCGGAGTTTACAGGCAGGATTTGTCCTGCTATTTGCGAACATGCCTGTGTACTTAATATTGGACAGGAGCCGGTAACTATCCGTGAAAACGAAGTTGCTATAGTTGAAAAAGCATTCTCTGAAGGATACATAAAGCCTGTTCCGCCTAAAAAACGGACTAATAAAAAAGTCGCAGTAATTGGAAGCGGTCCTGCCGGAATGGCTGCAGCCGATCTTCTGAATAAATCGGGTCATAATGTCACTCTTTTTGAAAAGGATGAAAAAGCAGGCGGCCTTTTAAGATACGGAATCCCTGATTTCAAGTTAAGCAAAGCTGTTATCGACAGGCGGCTTAATCTGATGGTAAAGGAGGGGCTGGTTATCCAGACCGGCATAACCATTGGAAAAGATATTCCAGGAAAGGAGATTATGGACAATTTCGATGCTGTGTGTGTTGCTATAGGCGCCGGACATCCTCGAAGACTGGAAATTGAAGGGAGTGAATTCGAAGGAATATATTATGCCCTGGATTTTCTTTCTGCACAAAACAGAGTCAATTCCGGACAATTATCTTTGACCGAAAACCTTATGAGTGCCGAGGGTAAAAGAGTACTGGTAATTGGAGGTGGCGATACAGGATCGGATTGTGTAGGAACTTCTATTCGTCAAAAAGCACTCAGTGTGACCCAGATCGAAATACTGCCTGAACCTCCGCATACAAGAACAATCGACAATCCATGGCCTTACTATGCAAAGATACTGAAAACTACCACATCGCATGAAGAAGGTTGCGAAAGGCTGTGGAACCTGTCAACATTGAGGTTTGTCGGAGATGGCAGGATTACCAGGGGTGCAGAAGTTGAAGAAGTCAAATGGGAATATTTAAATAACAAGTACATAATGACTTCTCTTCCCGAAACCCGGAGAGTAATTGAGACGGATCTGGTTTTACTCGCCCTTGGTTTTGTTCACCCTGTACTTGAAGGCTTGCTGACAGAACTTGGAGTTGAGCTTGATACAAGAAAAAATGTCAAGGTCGATAATCATCAGACTACCAGTCGACAGAAGGTATTTGCAGCCGGTGATACCATCAGCGGGGCTAGTCTTGTGGTACATGCAATTGCGTCAGGGCGGAAGGCAGCAAAATATATTGACAGGTACCTCCGGTCTATGGAATAAGTGATAACGATGCTGATGATTTTCTTAATTAAATTTCCGGACAGGGAATTTATATTTCTTTCATAAGTATTGCTGACCAGAGAACCCCGGTCAGCAATACTTATTAAGAAAATTTCTATTCAAAAATCAGACTCTGAACATGCGTGTCTCCGCGGCATGTATTATTTATCTGCCAGAACTCTCATGCTTTTAACTGTCTCAATGAGCCTAATGAGCTCGCTGCGATAGCCATCCTCATCTTCACCTTTGGCTGATTTTGCCAGTTTAGCTGCACTTTCCAGACTTGAGCTGCCCTTGAATTCTGACTCACGCAGTATCATTCCGAATTCTGCAACGGCAGCGGCAAACCTTAGATTTTCGGAAGCTCCTTCAATGTCATAAGCTGTACTTTTGACTGGTTTCTCAAGAAGCATGCTGGTATTGCCGTCTGGTTTCTTGTACCTGACTTTTATTGTCAGCATTTCATCAGAATAAGTTTCCTCACGGCTTACTTTTGGAGACTGATATTTCAGAGGATCGATTGACGGCAAACTTTCGCCGGAACCATTAGGTACGATCTCATATAGAGCAGTTACCATGTGGCCTGAACCCATTTCACCTGCATCTTTAGTGTCGTTGTTGAAATCCTCATCGTTAAGCAGTCTGTTTTCATAACCGATAAGCCTGTAGGATTCGACCATTGACGGATTGAATTCCAGCTGGAACTTAACATCTTTTGCAATTGTGAACAGAGTTCCTCCAAACTCACGAACGAGAACTTTTCTGGCCTCCTGAAGGTTGTCGATATATGCGTAGTTCCCATTTCCCTTGTCGGCTATTATCTCCATTTTATCATCCTTGTAGTTACCCATTCCAAAACCCAGAACAGTAATGAATACGCCCTGTTCGCGCTTTTCCTCAACAAGTCTCTCCATTCCGCCGTTACTGGATTCTCCGACATTGAAATCACCGTCAGTAGCAAGTATTATCCTGTTATTCCCACCTTTCACAAAATTCTTCTGAGCTTCTTTATAGGCCAGCTTTAATCCTTCTCCTCCGGCAGTCGATCCGCCAGCCTCAAGATTATCTATTGCACTCATTATCACACCTTTTCTATTCCCGGGTGTCGATTCAAGTACCAGCCCGGCTGCACCTGCATATACAACTATGGCTACGTGATCCTGAGCGCGAAGCTCATTTACCAGCAGGCCGAATGCCGATTTGAGAAGCGGGAGCTTATTGGGCTCATCCATAGAGCCTGATACATCGATAAGAAAAACAAGATTTGAAGGAGGAAGCGATGACTTATCAATGCTTTTTCCGCGAAGGCCAACCTGAAGAAGAGTGTGATTTCTGTTCCAAGGACAAACTGCAAGTTCCGTATAGACTGAAAATGGATGCACTCCACTTGGCTCAGGATAGTTGAATTTGAAGTAATTGATCATCTCTTCTATCCTTACTGCATCGGCTGGAGGTAAAGATCCGCTGTTTATAAACCTGCGGATATTTGAATAAGAAGCGTTATCAACATCTATGGAGAATGTCGACAGCGGATTATTCTTCACATTCTTAAATCCGTTTTCGGTAACCGCAGCGTACCCCTCAGTATTAAAATTATTATTATAACGCTGGAAGGAAGCCCGGTCATACGCTACCGAAGCAGAAGGAGCATTCATTGCTGCTTTCTCTTTTTTGGCACCA
>Ga0224523_1000488_pt1 | contig 20314 bp, 19 predicted proteins | sample CFST50metaG_FD_182732 | JGI IMG/M metagenome (GOLD analysis project Ga0224523, IMG submission 182732) | Peat soil microbial communities from Stordalen Mire, Sweden - C.F.S.T50 | ecosystem: Environmental > Terrestrial > Soil > Wetlands > Peat | place: Sweden: Norrbotten County, Stordalen Mire...
GCCATTCTACTTCATAAGAAGCTTCACTCTTGCAATGTACTTGTCGATTGAGGTTCCCTCAGTGCTTTCAGGGAATTCGTTCTGAATTCTTTCATACATTTTAAGAGCATCAGCATACTTGTTTGTGAGTTCATATATCTCGCCTGCCTTCATAAGAAAGATTGGAGTATTGAATGCATTGGAACCGAAGTCTGCTGCCTCGATGTATTTTGCAACGCCTTTCTGAAGGTCACCAAGTTCAATGTAAGCATCGCCTGTTGCTCCTAAAGCAAGCGCACCCAAAACTTTATCCTTCTTCGAATACTTCGAAAGGAAATCTATAGCATCCTGAAACTGACCAAGGTGCAGATAGCAGATGCCTGAGCTGTATAGTGCCAGGTTACCGGTAGCTGTAAACTTGTAATCTTTTGCGATATCGAGAAATCCAAGATAGTTTCCGTCTCCATTCAAAGCAAGCTTTAAAGAATCTGATTCAAGGTATTTCTGAGCCTGGTATATCTGGGCCTGAGCCTCATCATTTCTCTTGTTCAGGTATATTTTTGCAAGCCAGAATAATCCCACAATCACAATGATGCCTGCCAGCACATAAATAAGCGATCTGTAATTCTGTTCCAGGAACTGCTCGGTTTTTGACAGAGTCTCCTCAACATTCTTTAAGCTTTTCGGATTGGTATCCGTTATATTCTTTGCCATAATCTTAACTTCAATTTTTACCACCGCAAAAGTAATTTTTTTCGGGTTATTATAAAATTATTAATCAAAAAAAGGGTAATAAAGCTCTTCAAACAGAGAAAATTGATCCTCAGACAGATGAATTTCCTTTTCATGGGTGCTATTCTTTTCTTAACTTTAAACACTGAAAAGGATACCTGTTTTTCACTAATAAAATTTTAAATAATAAGCCTTTGAACCTTTGTGCCCTAGCCCCTTTATGCCTCTGAATATGTACCTGAAAAAACTCTCTCTGATAAATTTCAAAAATTATAACAAGGCGGATCTGGAATTCTCGCCGAAAATTAACTCTCTGGTGGGAAACAACGGTGTTGGGAAGACCAATATCCTCGACGCGATCCATTACTTATCACTCACAAAGAGCTTTTTCAATAATATAGATAGTATCAGCATCAGGCACGATGAGGATTATTTTATTATTAACGGCACGTTCATAAGGAATGATGAAGAGGATCAGATATACTGCGCTTTTCAGAAACAAAAGCAAAAGGTATTGAGAAAGAATGGCAAGGAATATCAGAAACTTTCCGATCATGTGGGCAAATATCCTGTTGTAATGATCTCTCCGGCCGACAACGCACTTATTTCTGAAGGAAGCGAAGGGCGACGGAAGTTTATGAATAAAATTATAAGCCAGTATAATCCTGAATATCTCGATTCAGTCCTGAAGTATAGCAAAGCTCTCCAGAATAGGAACCGGCTGCTGAAAGACTTTAAATCATCAGGAAAATTTGACAACGACGCTCTTACAATCTGGGATTCACAGCTTGTAAAATATGGAAAATATGTATATCATGAAAGAGAAAATCTTATTAATGAGCTGATTCCAGTCTTCCAGGAAAACTATTCCATGATCTCTTCAGGCAAGGAGAGCGTAAAGCTTTCTTACCGGTCACACCTTTCAGAAGGCGATTTCGCAGAGGCGCTGGCAAATTCTGTTGCAAAGGACAGATTCCTTGAGTATACCACCATTGGAATACATAAGGATGACCTTTTGCTTGAGATGGACGGATATAGCGTAAAATCGCTCGGTTCACAGGGCCAGCAGAAATCATACCTGGTGGCACTTAAGTTGGCAAAGTTTGAGTATATCAAGCAAAAATCAGGCATATCTCCTATACTGCTTCTTGATGACATTTTTGATAAGTTTGATGCCGGAAGGGTTGAGAAGATAATCAACCTGGTGGGAAATCACAGATTCGGGCAGATATTTATAACTGACACTCACCAGAGCCGTCTTCACGAAATACTATCATCGCATAATGCCAATTATAAGCTATTCAGGATCAGCGACAACTGTGTTGAGGAGGTTATAAGGAACGAAGATTCTGAAAAATGAGGAGAAGCAAGACCATATCGCTCGCCGAAGCCATAAAAGATTATTTAAAGGAGATGAATATGGAAGGCAAACTGAATGAGGTAGGCCTTATCAATTCATGGGAAGAGATAGTCGGCAAAGCAATTTCCTCGCGCACTTCTAATATCTATATAAAGGATAAGGTTCTTTATGTGCATCTTAATTCATCCGTTGTCAGGAATGAACTTCTGATGCTCAGGCAGGAACTGATGGAAAAACTTAATCAGAAAGCAGGAACGGAAGTCATAAGGGATATTGTACTTAAATAATTTCCTGCGTAGTTTCCCTGGAATATAGATTAAGCATAAAAAATCAGATGATCTTGTACTCTCTTCCCCTTATCAGGATAGTTTTCCTGAATTTCTTTTCTGATTCAAAGAGGTAATCTTTTTTATCGTAAGCAAGTGATATCTTCTTATTCTCGGCCAGTATTGAAATATCTGCCGATTTATCGTTCTGCATTATAACATCGGCCAGAAGCAATGCTTTCTCAAGGCCGTCACCCCGTAAGAAGTTCCAGACTTCATCAGGAAGTGCGAGCCTGTTATCATCATAGATAGACTGGTTCGTCATTCCTGCCAGCAGTTTATAGACCTCCTCAGTCGACTTCCCTTCAAGTTCGCTGAAGCAAACCGGGTTTCTCTCCATTGCTGCTTTTACGAAAGGGTGCCAGTCAATCCTGTCCATAAGCCTGCTTACATAGACTGTGAGCAACGATACCTCAGATATGCCAGAATGTTGGACAATTTTGCGAATGATCTCATCCCTTGAATCATCGGTTGTAATTTGCGGTACATCTGTCCTGATATAGTTTCTTGTCGCATCAGGGATCTTCGGATCAATCGATATAAAGGCTGAGAGATCGATGAACATTTCATGAATGATCTCATCCGGGATATGACTATTGGCTTTAATAATAATATCTTCAATAACATCGAGACTATTACCAAGATTGTCATTGATAATTTTTTCAACGTCGTTCAGCATTATTTTCCCTGGGAGGGGGCTCATATGGAATTCATCACCGTCAATTTCACTTACCAGTTGTGCACGATTCTCAGGAGAAGCGTTGAACTTGCTGTTATGCTCGTATTCAAACATTTTCTCGAGCAATATGTATCTTTTTCTCCCCGGGCATAGGCATTCGAACTGAAAATTGGATTTGTATTTTGATTTAAACCTTAGAAAATTTATAAAGACGAGATTTGTCAGATCAGTTTCAAGGAACTCATGGAGTCTTTCAGAAAAATACTCGTAAGCTTCCCTGTCAATTGTAGCATCGGGATAAACGGTGTGTATGTACCCTGAGATATGGGAGACAATTGTAACCTTCTCATTTTCAAGGGCTCTTCTTGCTTTATCTGATAATGAAGTTCCGTTGAACCACATATTTTTTGTAACAATCCTCCTGTTATTGGTTATCAGTCCCTCTTTTTCCGTAATAAAATTCTGTGAGTGAAGAGGAGTTGCAATGAGAAATATTTTTTCGAGCGGAATTCTTCCGATTACAAACATTGCTGCTGCATAGAGTGACGACAATGAGACACATTCACCTCCCCCGGTAGTAAAATTCTCTTTGTGCCTGAAGGCGCACATTGCTTCGACGGTTTCTGTTTTCCAGTAGGGGATAACATCAGAATTGAACTTATCGAGACCAAAATGTTTACGGATATCTATATCAAAATAATATTTATCGCCTTCATAGCCGAAGAGCGCATTTGATTGTCTCAGCACCTCCATATTAAAGAAATTGCTGAATCTTTCAATCTCCCTGGTTTTAGTCGTAAGTCCCCAGGTTGAAAGATCGAGATTGAATACAAAGTTCTGGATGATATACTGTTTTATCCTGTTAGCCTTATATGTAAAGCTCTTTTTTTCAATATCAGTGAACCATGGATCATTTCTCCATTCCCATATCACGGGAGAAATGATATTGGCAAGTACCAGAGGATAGAACAGCTCCGGGAATATAAAGATCTCCATATCGGAGAGAGTGAAAGCGGAAGAATATTTTTCCAGGGTTTTTGGGTCGGAAAAATCAGCAGTAAATTTTGAATCCATAGTTTTTTTACAATCCTGCAAAGCTATAACACAAAATGGGATTCAAAGTTCGTTATCAAAAAAAAATCACAGGAACCTTTCAGAAGCATTAAAGAAGAAATCTGCCTCACGGGCGGCATTTTCATCACTGTCCGAACCATGAACTGCATTCATCTGAACTGAAACGGCAAACATCTTCCTTATAGTGCCCGGTTCAGCTTTTGCCGGATCGGTCGCCCCGATAAGCTTTCTGAACTCCTCTATGGCATTTTCATGTTTCAGTACCATAACAAAAACAGGTCCCGAGGTCATGAACTCAATAAGCCCTTCAAAAAAAGATTTTTCCTTATGCACCTCATAAAATGATTCTGCCAGAAGAGTCGTCATGTGAACCATTTTCATTGCCGATATCTCGAATCCTGCTTCATTGATCATAGCAAGGATGGGACCAGTTTTCCCGGTCCGCACTGCATCTGGTTTTATAATAGAGAAGGTGAAGTTTCCGCTCATAGCCATTATATTTTGTAATTTGAGTTCTGAATTTCCCTTAAGGAATATTGTTTATCTTTAGCCGGTTAAAATAATAGCAAAACAAGTGTTAGATTTATCCAAATATACAAAAGAATTAATAAAACTTTTCTCATCATCCGGGAATATACTGTTAGTGTGCCATATAAATCCTGATGGTGATGCAATCGGGGCGCAGCTGGCATTATATCAATATCTTAGAGCCCAGGGTAAGAGTGTGGAAATGATTGCCCCGAATAACCTGCAGGAGTTTCTGAAATGGATGGATGGTGCAGATCTTATTAATATATATATCCGTCAAAGAGATAAATGCAAAAAGCTCATTGCCGATGCCGACCTTATTGTAATGCTAGATTTCAACCAAACAAGCAGGCTCGGAGAGTCAGAAGAGCTTATAAATTCTTCATCAGCACAGAAGATAATAATTGATCATCATCTTGAACCAGCTGATTTTAACGGTCTTATGATTTCTGACCCCTCAAAATGTTCCACTTCCGAACTTGTTCATGAGCTTATTACCCTGATGAATGACGGCCCTTTCATCAGTAAGTCGTACGCGGAAGCATTATATGTAGGTATAATCACCGATACAGGAAACTTTGAGTATGGTAACTACACAAGCCGGACTTTCCGGATCGTTGCTGACCTCCTTGAGACTGGAATTGGTAAGGAAAGGATACTTAATCTCATATACAATAACTTCTCTGAAGGCCGGATGCGGTTAATGGGATTCTCGCTTAATGAGAGAATGGTTCTAATCCCGGAATATCAGACTGCATATATCTCTCTTACCCGGAGTGATCTGGCAGCCTTTAAGTATACTAAAGGCGATACTGAAGGATTTGTAAATATGCCGCTTTCAATCAGCGGAATTATCTTTTCAACGCTGTTTATTGAAAAGGAAGGTTTTATTAAAATTTCATTTCGGTCCAAAGGGAAATTCCCTGTGAATTTATTTGCCTCTGAATATTTTTCAGGAGGAGGACACCAGAATGCATCCGGTGGAGAGTATCCTGGTACTCTTGAAAATACCATCGGATATTTTAAGAAGGTTCTGAAGGAGAATTTCACAAGGTTTAACAAGATTGGCTGAAGATGGGACAAAGAATCATTTCAGTTGCAATATTTTCCATGATAATTCTATCGTGCAATACCTCCCATGATAAGTCAGCTGTTCATCAGGTTCGCGGAAAGAGTGAAATGGCTGATCTCAACAGGTATCTTTTGAGGAAGGACAGGGAACGTATTGAGAGCTATATTGAAAGAAAAAACCTTATAATGAAAGAGGCTCCTTCCGGATTATGGTATTTTATCAGTACGGAAGGAACAGGAAATTACCTGGCTGACAAGGACAAAGTCGAGATGGATTATGAGTGCACCCTGCTTGATGGTACTCCATGCTATTCTTCACGGGAGCTCGGGCCGAAAGTGATAATACTTGGGAAAACCAGTCTGGAATCCGGCCTTGACCAGGGATTAAGAATGCTCAAACAAGGTGGTGAGGCATTGTTTATTCTGCCTCCGTTCATGGCCTATGGTTTACCGGGTGATGGAAAGAAAATACCTTCACGGGCCATAGTAGTGTATAGTGTCCGAATCAGGGGAGAGCAGCAATAAAAATGCATTGAGTCCGTTAATTTATTAAATATTATAAGTGATGATAAAGTTAAAAAACAGTATCGGGTTATCAGTTATTGCAGGAATTATCATAATATCAATAAGTTCCTGTAATCTGACAAAAAAGTTTGAGAAGGAAGAGGAAGCAGATATCCAGTCTTATCTTACCACCCACTCTACGCTTCATTATGTGAAAAAGGCAAGCGGATTATATTATCTGGATACAGAAGTAGGAACAGGAGCACAGGTAGTTACCGGTGATAGTGTTTTTCTGATGTTTACCGTTTATGACATCAACGGTACACAAGCCGGAACAAACTATGGGACTACAGATACCCTGAAAAGAAAAGCAGGAGTAGGTGAATTTATTGCAGGATTTGACGAGGCAGTTGGTTATATGAAAGCCGGTGGTAAATCTAAGATAGTAGTTCCTTCTTATCTTGCTTACGGAACATCCGGCTTTATCATGCCGGCATATACGACTTTATTATATGATATTTACCTTGTAAGGTTAAAATCGAACTCTAAAAAGTAGTTTCTTTACAGAATAAGAAGACCACAAGCCTGTCTTTCAGATCAGGAATTTTTAATTTCCAGTCAGAGATGCTCAACGTCAGAATTGATTCTGACGGAAGACTTATATCAGCAGCAATGCAGAGCATAAGGTCCTTATTGCAAATCTCTAGAATGCTTTCAAGCATTTTCTGGCTGCGATATGGTGTTTCGATGAAGATCTGTGCAAACCCGTCGCAAGACCTTCTTTCCAGCTCTTTTAGTTTTGATTCCCTTTCAGGCTGTTTAACAGGCAGATAACCGTTAAAAGTAAAATTCTGTCCATTCAGACCCGAAGAGGTGAGAGCCATTATAATTGAGGAAGGACCAGCCAAAGGTATTACCCTTATGCCCTTTTTGTGCGCAGTTTTAATCAGTCTTGCTCCCGGGTCAGCAATTCCAGGCAAGCCGGCCTCACTCATTAGACCCAAATCAAAACCTTCAAAGCAAGGATCCAGATAATTGCTTATATCCTTATCGCCTGTATGCTCATTAAGTACTTCAAAATTACTCTCTTCAATAGGGAATGACTTATCTATCAGCCTGAGGTACCTTCTGGCGCTTCTGATCTCCTCGACAACAAAATACCTCAGATCCCGCGTTATCGAGATTACACCGGAAGGGATCACATAGTTGTAGTCTTCTCCGCCCAGGGTTACAGGTACCAGGTAAATCTTGCCGTTCACTTTTTCTGTTTAACAAATATAATAATTTTAGTTCTGCCAGAATTGAAATAAAAAATATGATTGAGTTGGCATTTAGTGAATTTTAATTTAGGTTTGTCATGAAATATTTTTGATGTGAAGATAACTTTTCTTGGCACAGGCACTTCGCAGGGTGTCCCGGTAATAGCTTGCGAATGTGAGACATGTCAGTCAAAGGACCCCCATGATAAGAGGCTCAGAACATCCCTTCTCCTTGAGACGGAAAAGGTAACCATTGTTTTTGATGCAGGTCCCGATTTTCGTCAGCAGATGCTCAGGGAGAATGTGAAAAAACTTGATGCCATTATTCTTACTCATGAACACAAGGATCATATTGCAGGAATGGATGATGTAAGGGCATTTAATTACCGTAGCCAGGATGCTGTTGATATTTATGCTGAAGAGAGGGTTCAGAAAGCTGTTAAGCGTGAATTTGCCTATGTATTTGCAGAATATCAGTACCCCGGAATTCCAAAAATGAGGCTCAACACTATTAATGATAATTTATTCAATGTAAGGGGAATTGACATTATTCCTATAAGGGTTCGTCATATGAACCTTGAAATATTTGGTTTCCGTATAGGGGATTTTGCCTATATCACTGACGCAAGCTATATCCCTGAATCGAGCAAGGAAAAACTTATTGGAGTAAAGTACCTGGTTATAAATGCCCTTAGGAAGGAAAAACACATTTCACATTTCAGCCTGCGCGAGGCAATTGATTTCATCAGGGAGATTTCGCCTAAAAAAGCATTCATTACTCATATCAGCCACCAGATGGGCCTTGCAAAAAACGTTTCTGAAGAATTACCGGCTGGGATAATGTTAGCTTATGACGGATTGAAAATGGTGTGTGATGAATGAAAGAAGCAGACTATTTCTTTTTGTAATTCTTGGCAAGCTTTTTCTGGTATCCGGCTGAAAAGTAGTATTTATTCCTGCCCAGCTGAGACGCATGGACTTTCGACGCCTGCTTTTTCTTGTCAGCCCAGGGATTCTTTTTTACTGGAGCACAGCTTGCAGATGCTGCAATTAGGATAAAGAATAAGAAGTACTTTAATATTTTGATAGATTTAGGCATTAAGCTTGATTCTTTAGAATCTACCCTAAAAATACAATTTATTTAATTAAAAAAAAAATTGAAGGCATCTATCTATGAAATCAAATTTTCCAAAGCATAAACAATTCTTAACTAACCTTTATGTTATATCTTGCAATTGGATATGATTTTTTCAAATTCCGGAGTTAATATTATTTACCGCGATATCATAAAATAAATGCAATTATGCCGCAAAATATTACAAGCATCTTCATTCTGACGAAGAGAGCTGTGCTGTCTGTGATCACTCTGATTCTTCTTTCTGGTAATGCTGCTGAAGCCCAATTGCTCTCCGTTGTTAATATTTCAGGTGATGGCCGGTCAGTAAAAAGCATTCTTCTATCCGATAGCATAAAACTTGAGTTTGCCCGCGAAATGCCATTATTCAGTTTCGTCGCTGATGGCATATCATATAGCACAGTCGACATTCCTGCTTCAATTGAGAAAGGAAGTTACATCTATTCTGCCGGTAAAAAACTCAGGATCAGATTCAGCCCAACAGTTAATCCATCCGGAGAATGGTCAGGAGAGATCCAGTTTGAAAATTCAGGTGAGGACACAGTTTCACTAAGTAATATTGTCCCATTCGGAGAAAGCAAATCATCGGTATATATTACGGGTTACGGACCTGATGACCTTGCCAGGGCATGCCTCTTTCGTCCCGGATTCAGGCCGGTAAGGGTCATCCTTCCTGATAATGCCTGGGAACTCGGTTACTCATCATTTTCTACAGATAAGGATTATTCAGTTTGTGCTCTGGCAAGACGTCAGAAAACCGAAGGCGGCCAAAAGAGAAGGTATGAGACCATTCTCCCTCCAAAAGCAAAAGTCATTTATAATATAAATACCGGTATCTACAGGGGTGAATGGCAGCAAGGGTTAAGAGTTATGTTCAGGGACCGGTATTTATATGATCTTGAAAAATTTGATAACCGGCTTTTCGAAAGAGCCGACCTTGCATGGATCAGGGAGAGTTACCTTATTATCCTTGAGATGGCATGGGACAGGGATTTTTATGACAGGTTTAGCGGGAAATACAATTATGGGGATATGCTCAAAAAGAATATCGAACAGTTCGGGTTCATTGATGTGTTTTGTATATGGCCAGCCTGGCCGAGGCTGGGACTCGATCAGAGAAATCAATGGGACCTTTACAGAGATCTCCCGGGTGGCACAGCGCAGTTAAGGAATTTTAGCAGGCTTTCCCGCACGTATGGAACAAGGTTTTTCATTTCAGCAATGCCCTGGGATAAAAGCACAAGGAATGAAGACGAGTATAAAGGCATGGCACGGATCATTTCTGAGACAGAAGCCGACGGTGTTGTTCTCGATTCGAGAGGAAATTCCAGCCCGGAACTGCAAAATGCTGCTGACAGCATCAGAAAAGGAGTTATAATGTATTCAGAGGGAATGGCTATTGTAAAAGATATGCCTGGTATTATTGCCGGCAGGGTTCATAACGCTATTTTCTTATCACCCGAGCTGAACCTCAATAAGCTGATAAAACCTGATTTTGCCATCTTCAGAGTCTGCGACGTTGGGGAAGATGTATTGCACCGGGAGATCGCCATCTCATTCTTCAATGGTTATGGCATTGAACTTCAAATGGCAAGACCAGGTGGGAGAGGTGAGGATTATAATAACGACCTTGATTTTCTGGCCAGAACAACGTTTACTCTCAGGCAGAACAATGACGCTTTCCTTGATAACGACTGGACCCCGCTTGTGGAAACAACAGTTGATAACGTATTTGTAAACAAGTGGAATTCAGGTGAAAAGACTATTTATACAGTTCTGAATATGAATCCGGCCGGGATATCCGGCAGGCTTTTCAGCGTAGCTCCTTCGAAAGAGAAACATTTTGTTTCCATCTGGAATCATGAAAATATTAAACCCGAAACTGGGAATGAGAAACTTTTCATCCCTGCCAGGGCTGATGGCTGGCAGGCTCAGCTTTCCGGAACCAGGAAAGAGGGATCAGTCGACTGCATAGCTGAATTTCCTGATATTCTAAAGTCTGAACTCAGGGGAGATACCATCAGCATCGCTAATCCCCAAAGCGGAATTACAAAAATATGGAAAGGCATTCCTTCCTATAAGACGACATTCAAAGAATTCAGGATCAGGAGAGATACGCTGATCAGGGTTAAAGATCTTTTCGGGTATTATGAAGGTAAAATTGTGGTGCAATTAATAGAAAACAAATTACTTAAAGATGAAGATGTTCTGACGCTTAAAGGGGGAAAGCCATGGCTTATAAGCAGGCCGGAGCTTACTAAGCTGGCACTCAGCACTCCTCCTGAAATGGTATTGGTGCCGGGAAGGACTTTCTCTTTCAATGTGACTACAAGGGAGGATTTCATTCCCTATCCCGATGTAAGCGGGAAATCATTCAGGATTGATACTTTTCTTATCGATAAGTATCCTGTCACAAACGCACAGTATTATGAATTTCTGGTTGCAACCGGTTATTTACCAGCAGATACGACTCGGTACCTGAGGCAATGGGAATCAGGTACATTCAAGCAGGGACAGGAAAAATACCCTGTTGCATATCTTAGTATTGAAGATATGAAAGCCTATGCAAAGTGGGCCGGTAAGCGATTGCCAACTGAAGCTGAATGGCAGCTGGCTGCACAGGGTACTGATAACCGTAAATGGCCGTGGGGAGATGAATTTTATGGTACAAACTGCAATAATGCTTTTGACAGGCCTACTCCGGTTGATGCTTTTAATAAGGGACAGAGCCCTTATGGCGTCATGGATATGGTAGGCAATATCTGGCAGATGACCGGTGATATGTATTTTGACGGATCATATTATTTCAGTATAATAAGGGGAGGAAGCTATTATCGTCCTGACTCCAGCTGGTGGTATATCGAAGGTGGTCCACAGGAGCTTGATAAAACCCAGATCATGCTGCTGGTTTCGCCAGGATTTGAGCGTAGTGCAACAGTAGGATTCCGATGTGCTAAGGATATTGATGCCAGGAACTTTAAAGGCAGGAAATAGGATCACACCTTTAGTTTCTTTTCAATCTCATTGATCTGGTTTCTGAAATGCTTGTCAGTGTCGATAAGGTTATTCACTGTTTTGCATGCATGTAAGACTGTCGCATGGTCCTTGCCTCCGATATGCGATCCAATGCTTGCAAGTGAAGCCTTCGTCAGACTCTTTGAGAAATACATTGAAACCTGCCGTGCCTGGACAATTTCCCTTTTGCGTGTTTTACCCTGGATAAGATCGATGGGGATCTTGTAATAGTCGCAAACTATTTTCTGAATGTATTCAATGGTAATTTCTTTTCTTACAGTGCTTATGAGTTTCTCGACCATAAGCCGGGCCAGATCAAGCGTTATTTCTTTTCTGTTCAGAGTAGACTGTGCGTAAAGGGAGATGAGTATAGCTTCAAGTTCCCTGATGTTATTTGAGATGTTTGCAGCAAGGAATTCAAAAATATCTTCCGGAAGTTCGATGCCGTCGTTGTAAGCTTTCTTCTTGAGAATTGCCAGGCGAGTTTCATAATCTGGCCTCTGAAGATCGGCCTGCAGGCCCCATTTGAATCTTGAAAGAAGCCTCTGTTCCATTCCCTGCAGATCGACGGGTGGTTTGTCGCATGTAAGGATAAGCTGTTTTCCCGACTGGTGAAGGTGATTAAAGATATGGAAGAAAGTATCCTGCGTCTTTTCCTTGCCGGCAAACTCATGCACATCGTCGAGAATAAGGACATCGATCATCTGGTAAAAATGAAGGAAATCATTTTTGTTATTGTTCCTTACAGATTCTACGAATTGGGTCTGGAATTTATTTGCATTGACATAAAGAACAGTTTTGTCAGGATGCATCTCTTTGACAAGAATTCCGATAGCCTGGGACAGATGAGTCTTTCCAAGGCCTGAATCGCCATAGATCATCAGAGGGTTAAAGGCAGTTCCACCAGGATTATTTCCGACTGCTATTCCTGCCGATCTTGCAAGCCTGTTGCATTCACCCTCAACATAGTTGTTGAAATTATACTCAGGATTAAGTTTAGGATCGAAGTGAACTTTTTTAATTCCTGGAATGACGAAGGGGTTCTTGATAGATGGCTGAGTAACGTCAAATGGAACCTGGACAGGTCTGTTATTAAGGTCGGTCTTGTATTTCGAAGGATATCTTACTGTATAGGGTTTGCCATCAGAATAGGTGGCATTCTCCATAACAACGCTATATTCGAGCTTGGCATCGGTGCCGATTTCGCGCCTCAGGGTTTTCCTCAGGATATCAATATACTGCTCCTCGAGGTATTCGTAAAAGAAAGGACTTGGAACCTGAATTGTTAGTACATTATTTTCAAGCTTTAAGGGTACAATTGGCTCAAACCATGTTTTGAAACTGATGGACGGAATAATATCTTTAATTATTTGCAGACAGTTATTCCATACGTCAAGGTGTGTTTTGTTCATTTAGTTCGGTGTTTAAAATATTCAGGTTCGGTTGGCGCTTTTTATTACTACAATATTTGTAAAAAAAAATCTTATAAAAAAAATTATTTTTACTTGGTTATATCAAAAATAGTATATGTTTTTAAACATCAGCAACTTATGAAAAAATATATTTTTTATCATCATAAAATGCTAATTATCAAGATATTATGATATTGTTAAATGGTTTGTCGGTGTGCCACAATTCATTAGAAGGCTTTACTCAAAAATCAACAATGAACTCTATAAATGAGGATTATTTTGTAATCAATTTATTTTCTCATTTCAAGATCAAGATAGTCTGAATTTTATAAATATAGATCAATTTTCAGGAATATTTTTTTACCTATGAGATAAAAATGAACGTACTGTTTTGGAAGGGATCCATAATCTGGTTAACTCTGATTCAATAAGAGAATCAAGAGAATTCAGGAGTGTCATATTTCTTTCTTTAACCGGCACGAGTTCAGTCTTAAGTTTTAATACAACTGATTCGGCCAGTCTGCCGGGTATAGTAGCACCATATGAATAGAACCCCGGACCATTGCCACACGCAAAACGGGTTTTCATCCCGGCTATAATTGAAACAGGAGGACATCAGCGGCTGTATTTTTAGGATGCTTGAAAGCCTTGCTCACTAAAAACTTGACAAGAAGGCGAACACTTTCAGGATTGAGAAAATTGAAAACCCTGGGAAAAATCAGATCAGTGATTAAAGCAACTGGGCCAACCCTTTACTTCATCAGATGTTATCACCATGTTAACAGTTGCTATTTTTTTTTCTTATGTTCCAGAGCCTGGTGCAAAGGCAATATTTTGTTGCCTTTAACTGCAATGACAAAAGCACCTGGGTATATTGATTCGATCTGTTTTCTGTATTTAACTGCTTCGGAGTATTCAGTAAATCTTCCGGCAGCATAACGGTACCGGGTTTCAGTAAAAATTTCTGAGATATCTTTTAATCCTTTAAAGTTATCTGGTTTTACTTCCGTTTTTGTCCCTGATGCAGAGACCTGGATCATAAAAACAAGTTCATTACTGCTGTCTGTAACAGCCGATTCTCTGTTAGTCTTCGATATGTTGTCCTGGGAAGAGCTTGCCGATATTCCACTTTTATTATCTATATCATTAATGTAATCACTGCAAGCTCTGTAAATTGCTGAAGCAAGATAATCCTGTCCCATCTCTGAGTTGAGGAACTTCTCTTCAGTCGGGTTTGAAATGAATCCTGTCTCGATCAATACACTTGGCATAGTTGTGTTGAAGAGTACCCAAAATCCTGCCTGCTTTACACTTCGGTCTATCCTATTAATTTTCTCAGTAAGCTGTTTCTGGATTTTATTGGCGAGGTCGGTGCTCTGCTTCTGGTAAAGGTTCTGTGTCAAAGTAAAAATAATATATGATTCAGGTGATTTGGGATCGAAGCCCTGGTATTTTGTTGAATAATCATCTTCAAGGAGTATAACTTCATTTTCTTTCATTGCAACCGCCAGGTTCTCCTGGTCCTTTGCAAGCCCCATAATCCAGGTTTCTGCTCCCATCACGCTTTTAGTTGCGGACAGGTTAGTATGTATGGAAATGAAAAGGTCAGCATTATTTCTATTTGCGATTTTTGGCCTTTCTCTGAGGTCAACAAATGAGTCATTGTCCCTGGTATAGACAACTTTAACATTTTTAAGATTTTCCTCTATATATTCTCCTGTCTTAAGGGCTATAGCCAGATTTATATTCTTTTCATAACTGAATGAACCAATTGCTCCGGGATCTTTCCCTCCATGTCCCGGATCAATAACGATAATCCATTTACCATCAGTTTTTGGACCGTTTTTTGATGCATCAGTATTGTTTATTGCAATGAAAAGAAAAAGTAATGAACTTATGCATATATTAAAGGTATGCTGTTTGCCGTTTTTAATTCCAGTACACATAAGTTGTTCGTGTTTTTTTAATAGTTTTGCCGCTAACATCCGAAGTCATACAAAAACTTCACAAAAATAACATTTAAGTTGTATTTTTTTAAACAAAAGCGCTTCCTTGTAGTGTTCCTCGTGATGGTCCTCTCTCTTCCTGTGTTTTCCCAGGCAGAGGATGTGATTGCCAAGCCAGCCAGATTAAGCCGCGATACAATTACTCCGGATTCAATATTAAGGATTAAAAAAATCTCTAAGGATGCCATTGACAAAAAAGTAATATACAGCGCACCAGGAGGGTATATTATAAATGATCTTATAAATAAAAAAGCCACTATTGTTAAGAACGGTGTCGTCGATTATGGAGATATTGAGATAAAGGCCGACTCCATCATCTTCGACATGTCTACAAATCACGTTTACGCTGTTGGAGTAAGGGATTCAACAGGCAAGGTGGTTGGTAAGCCGGATTTCAAGTCTGGTTCTGAGGAATTCACTTCCGATACCCTTGAGTACAATTTCAAAACTAAAGAAGCTATAATCTCACAAATTATAACCAAGCAGGATGAGGGTCTTCTTCATAGCGCTACAACAAAGCTTCTTAATGATGGTACTTCCAATATTTTCAGAAGCACATATTCGACCTGTGATGCCGATACGCCTCATTTTTATATAAAGTTAAAGAAGGCGAAAATTTACCCCGGGAAAAAAATTATCTCAGGACCCGGGAACCTGGTATTGGAAGGTATACCTCTTCCTCTATACCTTCCATTTGGATATTTTCCCATTCAGACAAAAAAGGCTGCTTCCGGTTTAATTATCCCTAAACCCCATTATGAAGCGGTGAGGGGTTATGCTCTTACTGACGGCGGATACTATTTTGCCCTTAACAATTATTTTGACCTGACGCTGATGGGAAGTATTTTTGCTAACGCTTCATGGGTTCTTTCTGCGCAGACAAGCTATAATAAGCTGTACAGATACAACGGCAACTTCTCATTCACCTATGCCGATAACCTGTCAGGACATAAAGGGCTATCGGATTTTACTGAATCAAAGAACTACAGCCTTGGATGGACTTATAACCAGAGTGCAAAAGCGCATCCCGGATCCCGGTTCTCGGCCAGCGTAAATATGAGCTCAAGCGCTTATGACATGAATAATAGTTATAATCTGAATGACCATATTACAACAACGAAGCAATCGAGCATCAGCTATTCAAAAACATGGGATAACACCACTCCGGTTAACCTTTCAATAAGCGCAAATCACAGTCAAAACACCAGTAATCGAAGTGTATCACTGGACCTTCCTACAGTCAGTTTTTCTGTTTCACGGATATATCCGTTTCGTGGAAAGAACAGCTCCGGTTCAAAAAAATGGTACCAGGATCTCCAGTTCCAGTATACTGCTTCTCTCGAAAACCATATTAGTACTACTGACAGCCTACTCTTCACAAATAAGATGTGGAGCAATATGCAAAGCGGGTTCCAGCATAGTTTACCATTAAGTTTTCAGATTCGCCCTTTCAAGAATTTCTCAATATCACCCAGTGTCTCCTACACAGGAGTAGTGTTCACGAAAAAGCAGCTGCGTACTTGGAATTCTTCCGAGCAAAAAGTTGATACAACTTTTCTCAGGGGTGTTTATTATGGTCAGGCAATAAATCCTTCAATAAGCGCCGGATATAGCATCCCGGTATACGGTAAGTATACGTTTAAAAATCCTAATTCGAGGATTGAAGCTATAAGGCATGTAATGACGCCATCGGCATCAATTAGTTTTACTCCTTACATCGAAGGACTGAGCTCAAAAATGTGGCGTAAGGTTCAGGTTAATGCTGATAGCCTCATGCAGTCTTATTCAATATATGAAGGCAATAAATTCAGTACTCCTTCACTTGCGAGCAAAAGCGGGAATGTCTCACTCAGCCTGGCAAATATCGTTGATGCGCATGTATATGCAAAAAATGACACTACAGAAAAGCCAAAGACAATAAAACTGATTGACAATTTTAATATAGCCACCAGTTATAATATATTTGCTGATTCTATGAGATGGAGCCCGGTATCGATGGTACTCAGGACTACCCTGTTTGAAAATGTCGGACTCTCGGTCAACAGCGATTTTTCACTTTACGGGCTCGATAGCAAGGGGAAGGCAATAGGGACATATTATTTTTCCCAGACCAATAAGCCAATGCGATTGACCCTCTTTTCTGTGGGAACAGATTTCAGCGTTGACAGATTCCTTAAAGGCCAGAAGGATAAAAACAAATCTCAGCCGGCAAATGTGAATCAGCAGAACAATGCAACAAATGAATCCGGTGAGCCTGTCGAAACTACTGTCAGACCTATGAAGAAAGCGACGGAAAATCAATTCGATGAGTATGGATATATGAAATTTGATTCTCCCTGGACAATGAATGTGAGCTACACATTTAATTATTCCAAGCCCGGGCTGACCGGAGTCATTTCCCAGGCTATTTCGCTCAATGGCACCGTGCAGCTTACCAAAAAGATGAATATCACTTACAGAACAGGGTATGACATGAAGCACAAGGAGATAACAATGTCAGAGATCCAGATTACACGAGATCTTCATTGCTGGGACATGAGTTTTACATGGGTGCCAAACGGGAATATGAAAATGTGGGAATTCTCAATCAAGGTAAAAGCATCGGTTCTTGCTGACCTGAAGTATCAAAGGAGAAAAGATTATCACGATAATTACTAGGCAATTCAACTATGAAAAGAATAATAAGTACGTCAAAGGCTCCGGCAGCAATCGGCCCTTATAGCCAGGCTGTTGAGATAAACGGGACACTTTATATCTCGGGGCAGATTCCTATTGATCCAATTACCGGTAAGCTGGTTGATGGTGATATCAGGATCCAGACAGAGCAGGTTTTCAGGAATATAGAAGCTATTCTTTCAGAGGCTGGATACAGCTTTTCTGATGTTATAAAATCTATATGCCTTCTGAGGGATATGTCTGATTTTAAGACAATGAATGAAGTGTATTCATTACACTATTCTGAAGACCATCCAGCCAGGGTTGCTTTTGCAGTTAAGGAGCTGCCACTTGGAGCGATGATAGAAATTGAGACGATAGCAGCTAAATAGCCCCCAACCCTCCCTAAAGGGGGAGTAATTTATTTCCCCTTTTGGGGATTTAGGGGCAAAAAAAGAGGGTGCTTCAGACACCCTCATTTTAATTATACATTATAATAGTTTATTCTGCAATGATTTCAAAATCGACATCGACTTTTACATCCCTGTGCAGTTTAATAACGGCTTTATAGTTTCCAACTTCCTTGATCTGGTCATCAGGAAGGGAAATGTTTTTGCGGTCGATATCGAAACCCTTTTCCTTGAGTGATTCAGCGATCTGAATTGTATTGACAGAACCGAAAATCTTGCCAGAGGTGCTTGTTTTCGCTCCGACAATTATCTTAAGTCCGGCCATCTTAGTTGCCAGTTCCTGGGCCTCAACTTTTATTTTTTCCTCTTTATGTGCTCTCTGCTTCTGGTTCTCGGAATGCATTTTCTTTTCCGATGGTGTTGCTGAAACAGCATAACCTCTGGGAATAAGGTAGTTTCTTCCGTAACCGTTCTTAACATGTACCAGATCGTCTTTCTGTCCTAGCTTTTGGACATCCTGCAATAATATAACTTCCATAGTTGTTCCTCCTTATTTTAATAGGTCAGTGACGTAAGGAAGAAGGGCAATATGACGGGCTCTTTTAACGGCTTTTGCCACTTTCCTCTGATATTTTAAAGATGTGCCTGTTATCCTGCGGGGCAGGATCTTTCCCTGGTCATTCAGGAATTTCTTCAGAAACTCAGGATCCTTGTAATCGATATACCTGATCTTGTTTTTCTTAAAACGGCAGTATTTCTTTTTTTTGACCTCAACTGTAGGGGGAGTCAAATATCTTATTTCCGATTCATTCTGTGCCATATCTTATTCCTCCTTTGTTTTTCCTGATTCTTTTTGTTTTCTTTTTTTCTCAGCATATTCGACGGCAAATTTCTCCATCCTGAATGTCAGGAATCTGATAATTCTTTCATCGCGGCGATACTGAATTTCCAGTTTTTCAATGAGACTTCCATCGCCTTTAAATTCGATCAGATAGTAAAAGCCAGTCGACTTTTTCTGAATAGGATAGGCCAGTTTTTTCAGGCCCCAGTTCTCTTCATGAACGATCTCACCGCTATTGTCGGTAAGAACCTTCTTGAATTTTTGTACCGCTTCCTTCATCTGGTTCTCAGATAAAACGGGAGTTGCAATGAAAACGGTTTCGTACTGATTCAACATAATAACTATTTGTTAATTAATTTAATGATTTTGGTCCGCAAAAGTACAATTATTTTCATTTAAACAAAAATTTATCGGCGGAAAATTAGTGTCTATCCTCGTTCTCATTCAAATTGTCTTAGCACTGATTGTTAGTTTTCAACAGTTACCCTTTTTAAAAGCCTTTTGACTATATTTGTATAATCATCAGTTTTATCGAGAGAGTCAATCATTTTATGGAGAATTTTATTGTTTCAGCCCGAAAATACCGTCCTGCCACTTTCGACATGGTAGTTGGACAGGATACCATCACAAATACTCTTAAGAGTGCCATTAAAAACGGGCATCTAGCCCAGGCTTATCTGTTCTGTGGTCCAAGGGGCGTAGGTAAAACAACTTGTGCAAGGATATTTGCGAAAACAATTAACTGCATTAACCTTAAGGAGAATGGAGAGGCTTGCGATAAATGCGAATCCTGCCTTTCGTTCAACACGCTTAGATCGTTCAATATACACGAGCTTGATGCTGCCTCAAATAACAAAGTGGAGGATATAAGGAGCCTTAACGACCAGATAAGGATACCCCCGCAGATTGGAAAGTACAGCATATATATCATAGATGAGGTTCATATGCTTTCATCCTCGGCTTTTAACGCCTTCCTTAAAACACTGGAGGAGCCCCCCTCGCATGCAATTTTTATCCTTGCCACAACAGAGAAGCATAAAATAATACCTACGATACTATCGCGATGCCAGATATTCGACTTCAACAGGATTCGCATTGACGATATTGTAGGCAGGCTTATGTATGTAGCCAGGAATGAATCCGTAACAGCCGAGGATGATGCGCTTCATACTATTGCGCAGAAGGCTGATGGAGCCCTGAGAGATGCGTTGTCAATATTTGACCAGATAGTCAGCCTTTGCGGAAAAAATATCACATATAAGGATGTCATCAATAACCTTAATGTGCTCGATTATGAATATTATTTCACCACCGTTAATGCAGCCATT
>Ga0224523_1000492_pt1 | contig 20232 bp, 16 predicted proteins | sample CFST50metaG_FD_182732 | JGI IMG/M metagenome (GOLD analysis project Ga0224523, IMG submission 182732) | Peat soil microbial communities from Stordalen Mire, Sweden - C.F.S.T50 | ecosystem: Environmental > Terrestrial > Soil > Wetlands > Peat | place: Sweden: Norrbotten County, Stordalen Mire...
ATCAAATCCTTTTTCTTTCCTGATGATCGCGCCAACCGGACAGTTATCCATTGCTGTCTGTGCCAGTTCATCCGACATCTTTGCTGCAAGTTCGTGATCAATATGGATCTCGAGTTTATGTCCTCTTTTGAAGAATGCAAAATAGCTTTTTCCTTCATTGTCTTTTATTGAACGGATACATTTTTTGCATTGGATACACCTGTTACGATCCAAAAAGATCTTTGGTGTTGTTGCATCCACTTTTCTCATCGGGAAGTTATATGGAAATTGCGGAACCATCATCTGGTAACGGTATGCCATGCCCTGTAGTTCGCAGTTGCCACTCTTTTCGCATGAAGGGCAGAAATGGTTTCCTTCAACAAAAAGAAGTTCCACGATCATTTTTCTCATCTCTTCCAGTTGCGGGGTTGCATTTTCAACTACAGCACCTTCCATATCTTTTGTAACAATGGTGGTGCATGCAGCCATTGGTCGTCCGTTGACCTTCACCGTGCATATCCTGCATGATCCGGCAGGGATCACATCTTTCATGTGGCAGAAGTAGGGAATAAAAATTTTATTCAGCATTGCTGCTTTCCAAAGGTCTAAGCCTTCTTCAGCGATGCATTCTTTGCCATCTATCGTAAATTTTATTTGATTGCTCATATATTATTTTTTAATGAGTTCGACACCTTTATTTATTAATGAACTTTTACTTCTCTTTTTACAACACCGCATGATTCCTTAACTGCTGCTTTCATATCGAAGTCATAAACGCCATCAGCTTTTGGAGCTTTTACCAGCGCTTCGTATTTTTCCCTGAAGTTCTCAATGGTAGTGATGATGGGGTTTGCAGCAGTTTGTCCGAGTCCGCAACGGTTCAGGTCTTTCATTGTCTTTGCTAATTTCAGCATATCGTCAATGTCTTGTTTTACACCTTTTCCGTTAATAATATTGACAAGTTTATCTCTCAGGACAGGAGTGAGGGCGCGGCATGGAACGCATGAACCGCATGATTCATCAACAAAAAATTCCATGAAGTTTAGAACTACATCTTTCAGCAGATTCCTGTTCTGACCGATAACGATCATGGAACCGCCTGTTGGCAGATCTTCATTTGCAATTTTCCTGTCGAACATTTTTGGAGAGATACAAATTCCTGAAGGACCTGCAACCTGCAAAGCCTGTACATTCTCAGCACCGCACATCTCAAGCATTTGCTTGATGGTCATTCCCCATTCTATTTCGTAAACGCCCGGGAATTTGCAATCGCCGGAAATACTCAGAACTTTCGTTCCTGTTGATTTTTCAGTTCCAAATCCTTTGTACCAGTCAGCGCCCTTTTCAATGATGCGAACTGCTGAACAAAGTGTTTCAACATTATTTATGATGGTCGGCTGATTCAAATATCCTTTTTCTACAGGGAATGGCGGACGGTTACGTGGTTCGCCTCTTTTGCCTTCAGCTGATTCGATCAATGCTGATTCTTCGCCGCAAACATAAGCGCCTGCACCGAATTGTATCCTGATGTCAAAATCAAATCCTTTTTTGCCAGCTATATCTTTTCCTAAAAAGTTCTTCTTGCGTAAATCATCAAGAGTTTTTTCAAGATGGGTTTTCATATAGGAGTATTCGCTGCGAAGGTAGAGTATACCTTGCTTTGCGCTGATAGCATATCCGCCGATCGTCATTCCTTCAAATATTATATGTGGCAATTCTGTAAGAAGAACGCGGTCTTTGAATGTTCCCGGTTCGCCTTCGTCTGCATTGCACAATACATATTTATCGCCTTTATTCTTTGAGCAGAAGTCCCATTTCATTCCGGTAGGGAAGCCTGCGCCGCCTCTTCCGCGAATGTTTGAATTCTTCATTTCGCTGATGATCTGCTCGGGAGTCATCGTGGCAAGTTTTTTTAATGCGTTGCCGCTTGTATATTCTGAAAAAAGAACCGGTCCTTTTTTCCTGATATTGTTCTTTACTTCGGCTTTCATTGCAGCGTTTGCGCCATCGCCCAATTCTTTTACAAGTTCGGTAACAGCCTTGCCAGCTTTGAAACCGCTTACCAATTCTTTTACTTTCTGATCGTTCAGTTTTGTGAAAACTGTTCCGTTGATAAGTGCAGCGGGTTCCTGGTCGTTCATGCCGATACAGGCTGTGTCTTTAAGACCGATAAGTCCGTCGCTTGTTATTTCTCCGAATTTGCAGCCGGCTTCTTTTTCAAATGCTTTGGCAATCTCATCTCTTCCCATCATGCAGGCCACTGCGCTGTTGTTAAGGTATACAGCATATTTAGCAGGTTTGCAGGTGAAGAAATGATAAAAAGAAATGGTCTGTTCAACATCTACTCTTGATAATTTTAATTCCTTTGACAGAACACCGACAGCTTCCGTGGAGATATACCCGAATTCGTTTTGCACATCGATCAGGATATCCATGAGGCGTGTGGGGTTTTTCCCATACTTTCCGGCAGTTTCTTTCGCAAAATTTTCAATATTGGCCATTTTTCCTCCCTAATATTTATTATTTATTAATTGAATATTTATACTTCGACTCCTGAGTTTGCCTGAATTGTACATTGAGCGAAGCCAAAATATGCTGGCAAACTCATTCGCTCAGTATTACTGAATCTAAACAATTTTGCTATGCAAATTTATCAAGATTCAGTATATTTGTTAACAGATTCACAATTTGTGTCAAAAATATATATTTTATTTTAATTGCAAGAGGGTAGGTGCGAATTTTTTTTATTGGCTGAAATGAAGCCTTAAATCCCAAGCTCCAAGCCTAAAATTCAAAGTTTAAAGTTTAATGTTCAATGTTGTCTGTTTTCTTAAACAAGTTGAAAAGAAAAAATGAGTTAGTGGGTGTATTTTTTTTTATACAAAATTATATCAATAAGTAATGTCAAAAGATTTACAATAAATGTGATATAGAACCCATACAATAGCGCTTCATTAATTCCCAGGTACATCAACATCAAGCCAATTAGAGATAATGAATTAAATAATATAATATGAAGGTTGATCTTTTTCTTTCGGATTTTTGAAATTAAAGCCATCAGAATAAACAGCAAACTAATAGGAAGAAGTGCATAATAGAAATACCAAATAATAAAGCCAATACCGGAAAGGTTCACTCCATCCGGCGAATAAATAAATTTGAAAATAGTTAAAACAATTGTTTCAAATTTAGATTCAGTTTTTATTTTGGGCTTCTCAGAAGTTTCTTTATTCGTTGAATCATGCGTTTGTTTTATTGAATCGATTTTATTTGAATTAATTGTGTTGCTATTGTTATTCACAGAATCTAATATCTTTAAAGTATCATTATGTGATTTTGCTTTTGATAATAATTCAGAGAGCTTGATAGAATCCTGAATTAATCGTTCTTTTTGAATTTCTATTTCGTTTTGTTTTTCTTTTTTTGAAGAATGGTATCTGCCATTTTCATCCCAGCAGCCGTTTATCATAAATGGAAGAAAAAAACAAAGTATTAAAAGAATTTGGTTGATTTTAGATAGTTTCATGTTTATGTCTTTTTTATCTGATAAGTTAGGCATAATGATATTAAATTCTGCCCTAATTGCAGATCTGTTGAAAAATTCATTGGGCAGATGCATGCTTTAATGCCAATACCTAAAGCGTTTTGGCTACAGGGAATTGTTAAACCAACTCCAAATATAAACCCTAAAAGAGAATTTAAATGCGTTTTAATTTTGTTGTTTTCAGTTATATTGGTATAGGGATGATTTTCCACAAGGTATCCAGTAGGAGAAGAAGTGTCAGCAGTAATTGTTGTAGTGTTCCCATTTTCTGTAACACTACCTTTGATTGAATAGCCAACAGGGATATCTAAATATGGCCCTGCCTGCAAACAGGTTTTAATCTTTTTACCAATTTCGATAGTAGGTAAAAATGATAACTTAATAATAGAAGCGTTTAACGAATAATTTACATCTGTTTTTTTATAACCTCCGAAATTATTGAAATCAGACATATAATAATAATTCATGCTATAGCGAATGAAGTTGTAGTCTATCCCTAGTTGCATTGTAAATAATTTATTTTTACATGGAAGTGAAATAAAACCTCTTACTGTAATTCCTGGATTTATTTTATTTTTATTTGCAATTATCAAATCGCCTGCAGAATTATCATTGTCAATCCCACTAAATTTAGACAGAACCATTCCTGTATTAAAACCTATTATGATTTTTCTTTTATCCTTTTCAGTTTGTTCTTGTGCAAATAGAGACTGTGTAGCTAGTAATATAAATAATAAAATGTAAATAATTCCTTTCATAAAATGTATTTAACAGTTTGGTATCGCTTGTATTTTGTATTGTTCGCCCATCGGAATATAATTAGAAAAGTTTCTCAAAAATATATCCTTTCTCCAGCACAAAAAAACATTTCATCGAAAATATTTTGGTTTAGTGTTTATAGTTTTAAGATATTATAAAAAAACATTTTTTGTAAATCGTAACTCGTAATTCGTAAATCGTAACTCGTAAATAATTTTATTTTGTCTTTTGAAGTTCTTGCTCAGATGCAGCTTTGAGCTTTAAAGCCTTTTCATTGTTGGGTTCCAACATCAGATATTTTTCACAATCTTCTATCGTGCCTGTAAAATTTTTTGAGTAATATTTTGCCAAAGCCCTGTTAAAATAGGTGTCAGGAAATTTAGGATCGATTTCAATTGCTTTATTGAAACTAATTATTGCTTCTTTTAAATTACCTGTTGAGCCTAGTGCAATGCCCATGTCGTTGTATACTTTTGCGTATTTCGGGCGAATGGAAACAGCCTTTTTATAATTGTCAATGGCATCTTTATAATTGTTTAAGCAATATTCGGCAATGCCTTTGTTGTAGTATGCATCGGCATATTTTTCATTTATTGAAATAGCAATATCATAATCTTTGATGGCTTCTTTAAAATCGTTTTTAGTGTATTTTAAGTATCCCCTGTTGTTGTACAATGGCGCGGAATCTGAGTTGTGAGAGATCGCCGAATTATAAAAGGTCATCGGATCTGAATAAGCTTGTGATTTAATAAAAGTGAAAGAACTTAATAAAACTATAACTACAACCAATATCCATGACTGCTTCATACCGCCATTCTTCAGCCATTTTGCAGGAATGATAAACAAGATAAATAATAATAATCCGATCAATGGAAGAAAAAAACGATGATCAAAATAATCCAATGGCCCTTTGAATAACATTGGCGGAAACATCAGTATCAAGAACCAGGAGAAACAAAATATTTTTTCTTTTCTTGAACGTTCCTTATTCTTGAAAAATAAAAAAATAATTAGAACAATAATTGCCAAACCTGCTAAAGTTTTGAAGACAGAAAAACTTGGAACCGGTGCGAAAAATATGGGCAGGAAAAATTTTGATAAGGCTTCGGGTATGGTTCGTAAATTCATTTGTAATGCCAGTAATATGGGTGCATTGTTCGGATTTGTATAATTTCCTATAGCGTTGAAACGTACGCAGAACCAGAGTACCCCTGAAACAGCATAAAGTAAAATAAGAAATAAATATTTTTTTTCAAAATGCTTTTTTGCGGAAAAAGTAAAAAAGTAAATTATGAAAAGAAGCGGGAGAATGGCTGCTGTTTCCTTACAGAATAAGGCAATTGTAAAAGAGATCCAATTTAAAAATAAAAAGATATTTTTTTTCTTTTGAAGTAAATCTATAAAAAATAAAAATGATAATAATGAAAATAATGTCAGCAGCAGATCGCCTCTTGCCGGCAGCCAAGCTACAGAAGAAACGAAAAGCGGATGCACGCAATAGATCAACGTGCCTAATAATGCTAGCTTGGACGGTATTGAAAATCGCCTGAGCAAAAGAAAAAGTGAACATGAGATAAATCCTAAAAGTAAAATATTTGTGAGGTGATACATCCAGGGATTGTTCCCGCCGGATAATTGTATATCTGTCATGAACGACAAGGTTTGCAGCGGACGGTAAAATGTGCCTGTCTTTTTCATGAAAGCATCTGTTTGAAATGCCTGTTGTGCATTTCCTATATTGCCAAGGAAAGCAGCATTATTTATAATGATGACATCGTCATCAAAATGTGTGAATTTAAAATTGACCGTTTGAATATAAAGTAATACGGGTACGCAAAAGGCAATAATGATGGGCAGGAGGGAAGTATTTCTTTTTTTAGAAATAGTTATTGCTTTTTTATTTTGTTGTGGTTTGTATTTTTGATTATTCTTTTTCATGTCATAAATTAATTTTGCAAAACATGAATGAATTAATGATTTGCTTTTTGAAGTTCCAGTTGTACTTCGGCTTTAAGCTTAATGGCTGTCTTGTCGTCAGGGTTTAGTTCCAGAACTTTTTCGCAATCTTTAATAGCGCCTGACAGGTCTTTTGAACGATATTTGGCAATGGCTCTGTTCCCGTATGCATTCAAATATTCCGGTTTAATTTCAATGGCTTTATTTAAATTAATTATTGCTTCTTTGTAATTGCCTGTGGCATTCATTCCCATTCCCACGCCATTGTATGCTTCCGCATAATTCGGACGAATAGCGGTCGCTGTCTTGTAGTCCCTGATAGCTTCCTGAATATTGCCCATGTCAAGATTTGAAAGACCTCTGTTGCTATATGCTTCAGCGTATCTGGTATTTGTTGAGATCGCTGCATTGAAATCCGATAAGGCTCCGGCTTTATCTCCTGTATTCAGTTTTAAAACACCCCTGTTATTGAATGCTTCGGAAAATGTGGGGCTGATAGCAATAGCTTTATTATAATCTTCAACAGCTCCATCGTAATCCTTTTTGTTGAATTTAATATGTCCCCTGTTATTGTATGCCAGTGCAGAATTTGAATTGTACGATATAGCCGAATCATAGAAGGTCATTGGATCTGAATAAGCACGTGATTTTATGAAAGTGAATGAACTTAACAGAACAATAACAACGATCATTAGCCATGACCTTTTGATGTCGCCATTTTCAAACCATTTCTTTGGAATAAGAAATAAACTGAATAACAATATCCCGATCAATGGAAGAAAAAAACGATGGCATAAATAATCAATAAGTCCGCCTTTGAAAAGCATGGTCGGGAACATGAAAAGCAGGAACCATGACAAACAAAATATTTTTTCTTTTTTTGATCTCTCTTCATTTTTGATAAGCAGAATTCCGATCAGAATAATTATCACCAAACCTGCTGCAGTTTTTAAAATAGAAAAACCGGGGATAGGAGCAAAATCAAAGGGCAGGAAAAAGTTTGCTAAAGATTCAGGTATCGTTTGCAAATTTAATTTAATTGCTGCCAAGCCATACACACCACTCGAATTTGAATAATCTCCGATCGACATGGAACGCAGACACAGCCAGACTATTCCTGAAACAGCATAAAGCAAAACAGGAAGAATGTAGATATTCTCAAATCGTTTTTCTTTCGGAAATGTAAAGAAATAGATAATAAGAATAAAAGGAATGAATACCGCTGTTTCCTTACAGAATAAGGCAATTGTAAATGCGATCCAGTTTAAAAATAAGTAAATATACTTTTTCTTTTGAAGGAATTCAATGAAAAACAAAAATGACAATATCGCAAAAAGTGTCAGCAACAGATCGCCTCTTGCCGGTATCCATGCAACAGAAGAAACGAAAAGCGGATGCATGCAATAGATCAATGTGCCTAATAAAGCTAATTTTGGTTGTATTGAAAATTTCCTTAGCAAGAGAAAAAGCGAACATGCAATTGATCCTAAGAGTAAGACGTTCGATAAGTGAAACATCCAAATATTATTCCCACTCATAAAATGCATATCCACCATGTACGATAAGGTTTGCATCGGACGATAGAAAGGACTGAGGTTGACAAGAAATGCATCTGTAAGAAATGCTTTATAGGCATTACCGAAGTTTTTTAAAAAGCCAGTATTGTTTATAATGATAAGCCCGTCATCAAAGTGAGTCAGTCTAAAGCCGATGGTTTGCAGGTATAGAAATACCGGTAGACAAAACACAATAATGAGAGAAAGAACGGAATCATTTTTTTTCTCAGGAATGATCGTCGCTTTTTTTATCGTACTTTTATTATTCTGATATTTTTTATCGTTTTTTTTCAAGCTGCTGATTTATTTGTTTTTTTGAAGTTCTTGTTGCACTATTGCCTTAATCTTCATTGCTTCTTCGCTGTTAGGATTTAATTCAAGTGCCTTGTCGCAATCCCCTATAGCACCGGTCATGTCTTTTAAGGAATATCTTGCAATGGCTCTATTCAGGTATGCTTCCAGATAATTTGGATTTATTTCAATGGTTTTATTATAATTGATCATTGCCTCTTTTATATTACCGTTTGTGAATATGGCTGCCCCCATGCTGTTATATGCTTCTGCATAATTCGGACAAATGACAATAGCTTTATGAAAATCTTCGATCGCTCCGGGTTTATCGCCCAAGTTTACTTTTATTATTCCCCTGTTATAATAAGCCTGATAATAAGTGGGAGAGATAGCAATAGCTTTCGTATAATCATCAACAGCTCCCTGGAAATCTTTCCTGGCATTTTTTACATTACCTCTGTTATTGTATACTTCTATATCCTTTGGAGAGATAGCAATAGCTTTGTCAAAATCCTCGATAGCTCCGGCTTGATCACCTATATTTGCTTTTGCAAGACCTCTGTTGTTGTATGCCTGTTCATTATCAGGACAAATAACAATAGCTTTGTTAAAATCTTCGATAGCTCCTTTGTAGTCACTCCTGTCACATTTTACATTTCCCCGGCCATAGTATGCAATAGCCGATTTTGGATTTTGAGAAACCGCTGAATCGTAGAAAGTCATTGGATCCGAATAATTTTGCGATTTTATAAAAGTAAACGAACATAGGAATAAAAAAACAACGATCATTAACCATGTAATTTTAATCTCTCCTTTTTTAAGCCATTTCTTAGGAAACAGAAATAGTAATAATAACAGTATGCCGATCAATGGCAGAAGAAAACGATGATCCAGATAATCTATAGATTCATGTTTGTATAACATTGGAGGTAGCATTAAAATAATAAACCATGAAAAACAAAATATCTTTTCTCGTTTTGACTTTTCCTTGTTTTTGAAAAATAGAATTAGTAAAAGAGCAATTATCACCAAGCCTGCAGAAGTTTTAATAATTGAAAAACCCTGAATAGGCGCAATACCAAAGGGTAAAAAGAACATGGATAATGATTCAGGTATTGCCTGTAAATTTGATAATACTGCTGCTAACCCGAACTGTCCGCTTGGATATGAAAAGGCTCTAATTGCATTTGACCGCAAGCAAAACCAAAGAATCCCCGAAATGCCATAAAGCATGATCAAAAAAATATATTTTTTTTCAAAATGTTTTTCAGAAGAAAATGTGAAGAAATAAATAATGAAAAGCAAAGGAAGTAATATCGCTGTTTCCTTGCAGAATAAGGCAATTGTAAATGCAGCCCAATTTAAGATCAGGTAAAGGTTTTTTTTCTTTTGTAAAAATTCAATGAAAAATAAAAACGATAATAATGAAAAAAAAGTAAGCTGCAGATCCCCTCTTGCCGGTATCCATGCAACTGACGACACAAAAAGCGGATGTACACAATAGACCAATGTCCCATATAAAGATAATTTCGGTGGTATTGAAAACTTTCTGAGTAAAAGAAAAAGCGAACATGCAATTAATCCTAACAACAAAATATTCGACAGGTGAAACATCCATGTATCATGTACTCCGGATAACTTTATATCCATCATGTATGACAAGGTTTGCATTGGACGATAAAATGGACTTATCTTTATAATAAATGCATCGGTTAAAAACGACTGATGTAAATTTTTAAAATTGCTGAGGAAGGTGATGTTTTTTGAGATTATATCTCCATCGTCAAAGTGAGTAAATTTAAAATTGACCGTTTGAAGGTAAAGCAATACAGGTACGCAAAAAGCAATAATGATGGGCAGGAGAGAAGCATTTCTGTTTTTAGAAATGGTTGATGTGTTTTTTTTAATTATATTTTTATTCTGCTGTGATCTTTGATTATTTTTTTTCATGCTGTTCTCATGAAATTATTTTTATTAAGTTATCATGCGCATCATAAATTTGCAAACAACTTATTTTTTTGAATTATATTTTTATTAAGTAAGTCCCCGCCAAAAGATGGGGACTTATAGCTAAATGCTGGTTTTATTACTTACTGAAAAATTCCTTCTGTAAAACAGGAGCTGTGATTTTACTGCTGGGTCCATCGCCTCTGGAAACACAAACAGCTACTTTGTTTTCGAGCGCTTCAAAAATTTCGGCTACATCTTTATGTGAGAATCCGGGACAAAGAAGAACGGAATCAATTTTTTCTTTTTCATAAAGGTCTTTACAAATTTTTAATGCTTCAGCCTGCGATCTTACTACGTAAGTATAAAGTTTGTATTTTCCTGTGTCAATAAGGTTATGATGTTTTTCAACATCTGCATCTGGTGCATGAGCAATGAATACTGCTTTAAATGCCATTGTTACCTCCTTGTTGTTAATGTTTATTATTTCAATTATTAATATGGATCAAGGTTTTAAAAACCGTATACTTTCTGAGCTTTTGCCATTATCAATTTTAATGAAATAGATGCCTGACATAAGCGATGACGATTCAATATTAATTTTATTTTTTCCTGAAGGAAAAGAATTTTCATTTGAGCTTATCAGTTTCCCTGAAAAATCAAAAATGGAAAACTTTACTTCAGAAGCAGAATGCAAATTGAAGTTTAAAACTGAATTTGCTGTAACAGGATTTGGCGAAAGTGAAGCATTCATCGCATTTTCATGGAAATCGCCAATTCCTGAAGTGAATGAAGGACTCCCTGCTTGAACCCATGCCGTATAGATAAGTTCGGCAAGAGCATGGGATGCATTATGCCAAAGCAACTTGGTAAATGCTCCTGTTTTGCTATATAAAGCCTGGTAATACTGAGTTGAAGTAGTGTTTCCTGCAACCGACTGGGCATAATCATCAGCTACAAAAATACTATCAACATATTTATTATCTATATATAAATAATCAAAAATATATTTTTGAACATTGGCAATTAAATGAACTGAATCGCCAGGATACACCTCAAGAGAGCTTAAATTATTATCGACCATTGTTGTTTCATATCGCGAATGTATGCCGCTCTGGCTTTGCGTTGCTCCATCATAATTTTTCGTAACATGCAAAGGCTGATGTGCATCTCCAACATAATGCCCGAGGTCGGAAGCATGGAGGATAGCTTCATGCCAGTCGTGCTGCTGAAAAGCAAGTACAAGCGAGTCGTACATGGTTTTTGTTGCCCAGGGAAGTATCCCATTGCTGGTAACAAAACTAGCTCCATGTATTGCCACCACTGAATCGTAGGTTGAAGCGATATGTCCGGTGGAATTGAACTCTGCGTAATTGTCTATGTCAATGTAATGCCTCTTGCTTTCATTGGGATCCCAGCTTTTGCGATTGTCAGCATCGGAGCCATGGTTTGCCAGCGAATCAGCCCACACGGTGTAAGCATTCATTGATATAGGAAACGATTCGATCGAGTTGTGATTTATCCAATAATGTCCTTCACTACCCCAGCTGATAAATAAAAGCGAGATACCGGATAAAAATAATAGAGCGAAGATTTTTTTCATTTGGTTTATTTATTAGTTATAAAAAAGTATTTAATTTTTTTCCTTTTCGATCTTTTCCAGGATTTCCATCATCACTTTATTCTGGTTTTCCAGGTGCATAAGTATCGCTTCAATTTCGCGTTCGGCTTTAGTATTCACTTCAAAGTCGGCTTCAGCCCTGGTTTCGGCATGCATCGATTGCAGGTTTTGCCCTATCATCAGCAACGGCATGAGGAATATTTGCAGTACATTCGACATGAAAAGCCATAACACAAAAGCAGGATACGGATCGAAGCGTGCTTCTTTAGGCCCTAATGAATTCCATCCCAGCCATATTATTGTCCAAAGGAAAATGATAAAAAAGAAACCCATTGTGCCCACATGGTTTGTGATCCACAGTGCAAGCTTATCCACAGCTGATAATTTTTTCGTATTTTCTACATTCGCATTCTTAACGGGTCTGCGCAACTTTTTAAGTTCTTCTAAACTTTTTGGTTTGTGTAGTTCCATGAAATTTTATATTTATTATTTAATAAGATCATCGAGAATCAAAACGGCATCTTTCACGCATTTCATGCAAACATTGTCATGCAGCTCGTTCACGTCAAAAAAATATTTTCCTTCTTCGGTATTAATATCACATTTTAAAAGTTCGCTGCATTTTATGAATTTATTTTTTTCTTTAAAATGCTTAATGAATTCAGTGATCTTAGCGTACACTTTTTCTTTTCTGTCAGCATAATCAATTTTCTGTTCTCCTACAGCCAGTCCTATAACCATGACCGCACCGGTAACTGCGCCGCACATTTCCTGCATGCGTGCCATTCCTGCGCCAAAACCACATGTGAGCTTTAAAGCCACTTCATGGTCTAATTTAAATTTCTCTGCATATATCGAAATTACTGCCTGTGCGCAATTAAGCCCGGAGTCAAAAATTTCAATAACTTTTTCAGCATTAGTCATAACTTTATTTCGTTTGGAGATGCTTCCTTTGTCAGCATAACTCGTTCTGAAAGTTTTTTACAAAACAATTAAGAACGAATAAATTTCATTACAATTTTACGAAATTTAATTCAATGTTGTTGGTATTAATAATTTAATATCTTTATTTTTTATATCTAAACTTTTAACAAATTTAACATCAATTGTCTTGACTTCATTTTAAATACTATCATAACTTTGAAATAAAAATAAGGAGACCATATTATGAAAACATTAACCACAATAGTTGCAAGAATATTATTTGCTGTGCCATTCTTTATTTTCGGCCTATTCCATTTTATGAAAGCAAATGCAATGGCAGGAGCTGTTCCATCATATATTCCCGGTGGTATATTTTGGGTGTACCTGTCAGGTTTAGGTTTTGTATTGGCAGCGATCAGTATTGTCATACAGGTTCAAACAAAACTCGCCTGTTTATTGCTTGCCGGTGTGCTGATATTTTTTGTGCTGACCATGCATTTACCCGGCGTAATAGCAGGTGGTCCAATGATGCAAATGGCAATGATGGGTTTACTGAAAGATACAGCATTAGCAGGCGCTGCACTTGCATTTGCTGGTATGTATGATAAAAAGTAAACGAAGAATGATTGTTTATAAAACCCCGTTGTCCTGCAGCGGGGTTATTTTTTTGTTATGATATCTTTAAAGATTTCAGTGACTTCTTTTAATATCTCGGGATATTTTTCCTGTATCTGGGGTGTGAAATCATCACTGAATACCATGTCTTCCAAAATCTCTATGGCGATAATGTGAACGTTTTCGGGTGTTTTTATTTCAAGATCTTTAGCAAGCTGAAGCGATGTCAAAAATGAAATATCGTGTATGTTTGATAAATGCAGGGTTTCCTTAAAATCTTCAGGAACGAATTGGTAAACTGTTCCAGGGATCCCGTTCATGGTCTTTATCGCATCAATGATAATGACCGTACTGAAATCTTTGATGTATTCAATTATTTCAAGTCCGCCAAGTGAAAGCGTATCATAAATGATATTCGGATAAGGAAATTCTTTTTCAAGAACTTTGGTGATCTTAATGCCAATCCCGTCGTCAGTAAGAATATCATTGCCCATTCCAAGAATGAGTATCTTATTATTTTTTTCCTGCATACATTTTTAAAAAGCGCTGCAAGGTAATAAAATTATAGGAAGTAGGTGTTACAGAATTTTTGTAAGTGTATTTATATTATTCAACTTTCTGAATACTGCTGACCCCTGAATTTTTTTGCCTGATGCTTTTGGGAGTTCCTTTATATTTAACCGTAGTGGCTCCTGACGTTTCAATGTCGAGTTTTTCGGTTGCGTTCACATTTGCTTTTCCTGCTCCTGAACTTGATAGCGTGAATGATTTTGCTATAAGGTCAAATGCATTAATGTCGGTAGCGCCCGAAAGTTCAGCAGTTACATTTTCGGCTGTTCCGCTTAAGTTAAGTTTTCCGGCACCACTGCAATTAAATGAAAGGTTGCGTAATTCCACATCCATATCAATATCGCCTGCTCCACTTATTTCAATATTAAGTTCGTCCATTTTAAATTTACCTGTACCTTTAATGTCAACAGCTCCTGAAATATCAATGTCCTTGATATTGCCCGCACTTATATAAATGTTGAGTGATTTGGAGCCACGAATGCTTCCTTCGCTTTTAATGATAAGTTTATTTCCTTCGACCTTTGTGATGATGAGCGGTTGGAGGTTATCATCGGCTTCAACAGAAAGTGACTGCACGCTGTCCTGTTTTAAGTAAACGGTATAACCGCCGGAGATATCAATGGAATTGAACGAACTGACCGTCCTTGTTTGTTTGACGATGTTGCCATTGCCTTTTTCGTAGTTTAAACCATAGATGCATCCATTCATCATAATGGACATGGTTATTAATACTGCAGTAAATGCTGCTGCCAGAAAGTGATTGATCTTTTTCATGTTTTTTAATTTAATGGTTGTTTTTCTCTGTGACGAAACAGAGATATTATTTGTTACAATGAAAATTAATTTTGTTGCAATGCTTCAAGTTTCTTTTTGTAATAATCTATTTTTGCATTGTCTTTTTTTAATGTGTAAATTTTGAGCAAGTTGCTGTAATTATTGATATTGTTGGGGTTTATGCCCGAAGCACGTTCATAGTATTTAATGGCTTCATCGTATTTTCCTTTTGTTTGCATTATTGCTCCAATGTTTGAGATGGCATCGGCATTATTTGGATCGATCTGGATAGCTTTGGTAAAATAAAAATAAGCTGTATCGTACTTTTGCTTTGTGTATGCGATTACTCCTAAATTATTAAAAGCTGCTTTGTACTTCGGCTCATATCCAACACAGCGGTGGAAGGCATTTTCAGCATTTGGAAAATCATTAAGCAGGTAATAACAAACACCAAGGTTATACCATGTTTCGCCTTGTGTGGGAAGTATATCAAGGCTTTTGTTGTATTCCACGATAGCTTCAGACAATAGTGTTGATTTTACCTGGGGATCTCTTTCCTGTTCACCTTTTGCTCTTGTATCGCTGCCAACGGCCGAGTGCAGCCTGAAACTATTTGGCGAACTGATCACATCAGTTTTAAATAAATGCCCATTATCCTGCCAGTCATTATTCCTGTTTATTGTCCGGAAAGAATATAAAATAAGGACTATTCCTAAGATCAAATACATCGGAGCTAAGCCGTTTTTATTGTTACCAACAATATCGACCTTAAATATCCTGACAAATGCAAGTCCTAAAATAATGCAGAAACCCAGCGAAGGAGTGAACAAAAATCGTTCTGCCATTGAAGAACCGATTATCGTGAAAATGTTTGATGCTGCTAAAAATGATATCATGAAAAATAAAATGGCAAATGAAAAATAGTTCTTCTTTCTTATCGTGATAATAGCATAGACCAAGGCGCCGGCAAAGATCAGGAATGAAATAAATGCTTTTGGGTTTCCCCAGCCGATGATGGGCATAGCGTTGTAAGAATAGTCGCAGGCAAGGGTAACAGGGAATATCAGTAGGTACAAATATTTGCCAAGCATTGAGAAAGCAGTGGCAAGCCTGTCGGTATAATTGGTAGCTGCCATAAGTGAATTGTTGACCATATCAACCTTCGAGGTAAGCGAAACCGAGTCGATCACGGAATACCTGATGAGAAGGTATGCCAGCAAAACTATGAAATAGGGGATGACATAAAAAATGGATCTTTTGAGATCTGTTTTTGTGAAGTAGAAGATCATCATTGGAAAAAGGATAAAGAATGTCATCGCATTTTCTTTCGACAATAATGAAAGCAGGTAAAAAATGCCACTCGCGATCATGACAAAAATATTTTTCTTTTCAAAATAGATCATCATAAAATACAAACTGAAAACGAAAAACAGGAAACACAAAATCTCATCCCTGCTCTTGATATTTGCAACAACCTCGGTATGGATAGGATGTGCAGAGTAGAGCAATGTGGTGATCAGCGGAAGTATGAAATTATAATTGCTGAAAATCTTTCTCAGTAACAGGTATAGCACAACACAACTTAATGAGAACAACAGCACATTTATCAAATGATGACGGTGAGGCTTGTTTCCGTAAAAATATACTTCAAGAGCCGTGCTCAGCAGCGTCATTGGGCGGTAAGTGTCGGTGTTCATGCCGTTGAAGGCATACGTATAACCTTTCGTAAAAATTTCTTTCACATTATGTAATCCGCTTTGTACATAAGCGTTTTTCTGGCAAATAACATCATCATCAAAAGCATAATTATTTTTGATGGAATTTGCATACATGCAAAATGAGAAGATGAATATGATGATAGGGATCAGTAAATTTTTATTTGAAGGCGTTGCTTCTTTTTTACTAACCTTTTGCTGTATGGGTTTTGCGCCTTTATTCCTGTTCGTTGTTTTCTTTTTTTGATTTGACATAGTTAAAAATGCTTTATTGTTTTATCATTTTAATCAATATTTCGGTAATTTTTGAAATATGGGACTAAAGTCCCTGCTACTATCGGGGTTTATCAATTACCACGACCTTAAGGTCGTGGTAATATAAAATTCCCATGAATAATGGGCTTTAGCCCAAAACGACTTTGAAAATTACCGAACTATTATTTAATAAACAAAACAATGAATTTATTTTCATGGTCTAAAATTAGAAGTTTCTTTGTAAAGTTTCTTTAAAATTTTATTTCCGTAATTTTTAAATGCTTCCGAATTTTTAGGGAGCTGGTCCTTCACGGCAAATATCAATTCATTTTTTATGTCAGGTTCTCTTTTTGAAAAATCATAAAGTATTTGCAAAGCATAAACTTTAACCGCTACATCTTCATCAGCCGAAGCAAGTTTTTTAAAGCAATGATTCAGCAATGTGCATAAAAGTTTTTCATTCTTAATGTCCGTATGGCGTGTGAATATTTTAAGCAGGCAGCGTATCACTCCGCCTGTTTTGAATTTTGCAAATCCATTGATGATCTTGTTGTAATGCGGTTCAATTAACTCAGGCATTTTTGAATCAATGATCTCTATTGTATTTGCAGCTCTTACGGAGACAGGATGTTTATCAATAAAGGCAAGCTTTATTAATTCGGGAATAAGTTCCGTTTTCTGCATGGCAACATCTGCCGCGTGAATGGCGGTGAGTTTACCTGTGTCGGGGAGAAGGTCTTCAATATTCATTAAGAGAAATGAATTAAAATTGATAGCTGAAGATTGGTTCAAATTTATTTCTGCAAAACAAAATTATAATAAAATTCCAGATTGAAAAGTTTGATAAAAATAATAATTCAGAATGCTTTGACTTGTGTTTGGAAAAAGCAAATAAAAATCCCCGACATTATTCATGACGGGGATGATGTAAGAAAATATTTTTTTACTTATTTAGAAGTTTCTCTATCTTATCTAATCTTGCTTTTAATTCGTCATTTTCCTTTTGTAAATCATCATTTTGTTTTTTCAGAGCATCTATCATGGTTTGCTGTTCCTGCACTGCTTTTACCAATGGAACAACCATTGCAGAATAGGATATTGCATAATAATCATTATCATTTGCAGGTGTGTGAATACCATCAAAATCAAAACCTGATTCTTGGGCAGCTTTTGCAACGTCCTGTGCTATAAACCCTGTTCTGATAATGTTTTCAGCTTCTGTGTAATTTATTTTATTTATAAATTCTCTTGATTTTTCGGGCATATCTTTTCTAAGGAATTCATCAAATTCTTTGGCTTTGAATTTGTATTGCACAGGTTTTAATTTCATGATAAAATCCAATCCTTTTACATTATCTCCATTGATTATTGCTTTAAAGCGCCCATCAGAAGTGATAAAATTTTGCGCACTGCTACCCACGTATGTTACAGCAGTATTTCCTAAAACTATTTTATTGCTTGCGTTAACACTGGCACCATTGCCTATTGCTGTAATATTGGTAAGACTGCCAGATGATACATCAGCACTGCTACCTAAAGCTGTATTGTTTGATCCTGTGGTATTACCACTAAGCGAACCCGGCCCGCATGCGGTATTGTCACTTCCTGTAGTATTGTAATAAAGGGCCTCTGGTCCATTGGCAGTATTTCCACACCCTGAAGTATTTAAATGAAGTGACGCATAACCAACGGCGGAATTTTTGTACCCAGAGGTGTCTTGCCAAAGTGCTTCCCAGCCGATAGCAGTATTTAAATACCCTGAAGTATTATTTAAAAGCGACCAATAACCCATAGCGGTATTGTCCCAACCTAATGTGTTAGAATAAAGAGAATGAAACCCCAATGCGGAATTTGCAAATCCGGTTGTATTTGAAAATAATGTTTTAGAGCCAACAGCCGTATTTTCTGTTGCCTGTTCAGTGTTTGAAACACCGATACCATTGTTAAACAATGCTGAATCGCCTATTGCTACCAGGTTACTGCAATTGGTATTATTGAATAATGTGGATATACCCATGGCAACATTGGAAAACCCCGTACTATTAGTCTTAAGTGCAGAATTTCCGAACGCAATGTTATTACTTCCGGTAGTGTTTAATGATAGCGCCTGAAAACCAAAGGCGTTATTTTTGTTTCCATTGGTATCGGAAAAAAGTGCCTGCACTCCACAAGCTGTATTATTAATGCCACTTGTGTTATTATAAAGGGCATTCCATCCAATGGCCGTATTTGAGCCTCCTGATGTGTTCGAAAAAAGAGCAGCATTTCCGACGGCTGTATTATAACTCCCATTGATATTGGAAAATAGTGTTTGGTAACCGAATGCGTTATTTTTAGTTCCGGTTGTGTTCGAATAAAGCGCCTGGTAACCAAAGGCATTATTCCTGATTCCTGTAGTACTTTCGCCTGCTTCATATCCAATAAAGGTAGTGCCCAACGTATCAATTCTGCCTGCCTTTTGGCTATTTACTTCAAAATTAAGAGGAGCCTTATTAAGAGTACCAATAAAGTTTGTCCCATCAACTATACCTGTACTTCCCGTAATACCCCATGCATTCAGCGAGCCATCAGCTCCTGTAGTACCTGTTATTCCAGTAACACCGGTAGCACCGGTAGGCCCTGTTGGTCCATTTGTTCCTGCATTAGCAGCAAACAAAGCATAAGGCACACTTAATAACTGGCTTGTGCCTACTATTGCAGGATAATTTGTCCCACCTGTAGGATCTGTTTCTGTTTTTATGAAATATGGTCCATTTGACCAATCTATAGTATTGAAGCCTGTACCACCGCCTATTTCAATACTTACCAATCCATTAATATTGGTTGTTGCAGTTTGTGTTTCTGTATAAACAGGAGTTCCTGTTGCAGATGATTGCAAAATGCTTATACGCATTCCCACAGCATGGCTTGTAATAAGGTTGTTATTGGCATCGCGAATGACAGCCTGGTAACTCATTAATTGAGGCGATTGTGCAAACAAGCTTGTAGTGAATAGAATCGCAACAATAGCTATAAATAAATTTCTCATGTCTATAAATTTTAATATATTAATATTTGCCAGGTTTCTATGCATTTGTTAAAAAGCACGAATAGCACGAACATACATATTTGAAGTAAGGCTCTTAAGATTACAAGCCCAACCGCCACCGCCAACATAGAAGTTCTGGAGCCACGCATTGCCGCTATCGCACTCTGTGGAACTCCAATAGTCTTCATTAAAAGGAAAGCCGCCAACAATACTTTGTTTATAGTACAATAAACTTAACTCGTATTTAGAGGGTAAATACCAATCACCATAAGTAACACCATTAACAGTTACTGAATATTCATTACAGACTCTTGCAGCATAAGTAGCGCCATCACCATAGCCTTGACTGGCAATTATTATTGCTGTGTTTGCTTTACCTGCACCCACACCATCTGCCATTGCCATTGTATTTGTGTTAGTACCTGCATACCATCTCATGCCTGTGCTTTGGTCTGCTGTGGCTGCTATTAAACCATGTAGTCCGTTATCATATACATAAAATACAATGCCACCGCCGTAACTTTCACCAATGGTATGAACATTACTTGGTGTTTCCCATTGAGGTGCCACACTGGTACCTTGAGATGTTAATACTTGTCCTGATGTACCTGCGTTATAGGCTCCTCCATAATAGGGCATCAAAGCTCCACTAAATTCTGTTGTTGTTACAGAAGTATTTCCTAATACAACTTGATTGC
>Ga0224523_1000493_pt1 | contig 20226 bp, 14 predicted proteins | sample CFST50metaG_FD_182732 | JGI IMG/M metagenome (GOLD analysis project Ga0224523, IMG submission 182732) | Peat soil microbial communities from Stordalen Mire, Sweden - C.F.S.T50 | ecosystem: Environmental > Terrestrial > Soil > Wetlands > Peat | place: Sweden: Norrbotten County, Stordalen Mire...
CTTATGGACGGAAGGGCGGCGCGTTCTTGGGCTTGTCCGTGACCTTGCCCGCGCCTTTGCCCTTGAATCCGATCTGACGGCCGGTCAGGGTCGGCATCAGGTTCTCGGTCGCGGAGTCACACAGCAACCCAAGAACCGTCTTCAGAAGGGCGATGCTCTCGACCCGGTTCGGCGATATGCTGTGCGCACTATGCAAATGGCCTGGATGGAAAGAGGGCAGACTAGGGCTTGGCTTCGATCTTGGTGATAACCTGCCCACTTGACCCGGAGGCAGCCATGACTCGTTCGATTCGACCTGGAACTGGTTGTGGTGTTTTCTCCGCTCTTCTCTTCGCCGCACTGGCTGGCTGTGGTTCAGGCGGCTCGGGCAATTGCACGCGCGTGGCCGGAGGGACACCTCCTGCCGTCGATGAGGTAACCGGGCTCCAGTTCAGTACGGCAACCACGATCCCGTCCAATCCCGCGCCTGCCGTACAGGTCACGGTGACCGATGTGGCGAAGGCCCAGGACGCATACCAGGCGACGCTGGCACTGCCGGTGTTTCCGCCGGGAGTCTACAATTGCCCCGCAGATTTTGGCGTCACCTACCAGCTAAGCTTCCTTCTCGCAAACGGCAGCAACCTGACGGTGACAGAGAACCCGAGCGGCTGCTCGGTCGCGAACATCCCAGGCACATGCGTGCGATCCGTGGGCCCCACCTATTGGAGCCAGCTCGCACAGGACCTCGGCATACCCGAAGCTGAGATCGATCCCTATCCCGCGAACGTAGGAGGAGACGCGTCCGCACAAGACGGAGCGACGAGCGATGCGCGCGGTTGCCTGGGCAGCGCTCCGCTGTGTGCTAGCGGGACGGCGGGTGGCGAGTGTGGAGACTGGCTCACGGACGCCCAGTGCGCAGGCAGCACGTGGAAGTGTCCCACGGGAACGATTGCCGCGAGTCTCTGTGGTTGCTTCGACTGGCAGCCGACGTGCTCCCCAGGCACGGCCGGCGGCGCATGCGGGTCCGAGACCGTCTCGCCGATTTGCGCTGGGGGACACTGGAGCTGCCCGGACGGGACGGTGTCCTCCGACGACTGTGCCTGCGTGCTCTCCGGCGACGGGGGAGCCGCAAGCGACGGCGGCTGTCCCTGAAGGCCGAACGGGACTCGCCAACCGTCCTGTACCTAGAAGCTGCCCCAGCGCGCGGCCGTCCGGCGCGGTGAATGCAAATTCGTGGAAGGCCCGCAGACTACTGCAGGACGCGGACAAGGGCTGCGCTGGCGGCTGGGACATATACTGAAACGGTGTTTCCCGAAACCGTCTGAATGTAGGGTGCATTGCGAGGCCAATCGCCCGCCACCGAGACCTGGGCGCCAGCAAGGGTCACGTTCCCTGCTGGTGCCGCCAGTGAGCCGGCAGGCGTGCCCTGCAAATAGATCGCGCTGGCGCTACTCACCGCGGATCCCAGATCCACGGTCGCGTTGACGCCACTTGAGGCATTCCTGTTGTTGAGCACCACGCTGGCAAATCCGTCCGCCTTGATGGCCCACGCGGTGAAGTATTGGGCACTGGTGGTGACGGTCGTGGAAACCATCGAGCCTGTGCCGGCTTGGGTGAAGAGGAGCATACCGTAGTATTCCGGCTGTACCGCCACCACGACGCCACCGCTCTCCTTGAGCGGCTCATAGTAGAAGGGAACCGTTCCATCCATTCCATTCTCATCGCCCTCGAAATTGACGCCGCTGCCGCCACGCTTGGCAACCTCGAACATGTAATCGATGGCCCAGAGAGTCGAGATGAGCGTGTCGCTTAGGCCCTGCTGACCGTGACCGGAGCAGGTGTTGTTTTCGTCCATGCGCCAGCCTGGGAGGTTGTTCTTGGTCGCTGCAGCCTGGATGGTATCGAAGATGTCGGTGAGTTGGGTCGTTGTTATCTGGAGGTTGGCCAATGAGCATTCCGACGAACTGGATGCGGCAACGTAGGAGTGCTGCGCCAGAAGAGTGAACTTGCTCCCATATTTCGCCGTCATGGTGTCAGCAAATGGAGCACTGAACGTGACGGCAGATTTACTGGTGCAGCCCGGGCCAACCAACAGAGCCCCTGGCGTGGCGACGATGGCGTCTGCGAAGCTCTCGTAGTCGGCTGTTTGGGAGTCCCAGCTCCCAAATTTGTCGGGCTCGTTACCGATCTCGATTCCGACGATGCTCGACGGACACTGGCTCATGACATAGGCCGCCTCTGCTGAGGAGGCGGGCACGTCGTCCACCTGAAAATTGACGCCATAGATAGCCTTGCTTCCCGTTGCGGCCAGAAAGTCGCAGAAATGGTCGACTCCGCCGGTCGTGACCTTGGTGTTGAACGGCGGGCCGTTTGGCTGCGAGGGTGCGGTCCCCGTGCCAACCCAGGAACAACGTTCGACGTCGTTGGCTCCCAGCCGCAGCATCGGAGAACCAAGGAGCTGGTAGAGCGCAATCAGATCGGTGTTGTTGCTGGTGAGCGAGCCATTCATGATGTGCGTCTTTTCGCTGCTGAACCCGGTGAAGTCGGCACCGATCGTCCCTAGGGTAGTGTTGGCGTTCACCGTCACGGTGGCCGTGGTCCCTGTGCCCGAGGGACCGCCAGGCACAGGCGTTCCCCATCCGGGGGGCGCGGCCGGGAGTGTTCCATCCTCGGGATACAGGCCGAATCCGCAGCTTGAGACCAAGGCGAAAACAGCGAGAAGGCCGCGCATCAGAATGTCCCCTGGGCTGACAGTCCCGCAATTTTGGGTCCAACCATGGGTGCCAGCAGGGCAGAACGACTGCGCATCTACTTCGGTCCTTCGGGCGCCGATTGTAGCCGACGCGCGCCAGCGTGTCGTCAAGCAAGTCTCACCGACAGTTGCACTTGCGCCGACTCTATGGTTTCTGTGCTCTGTGGTGACAAGAGTCAGCCAACCGGCCGCGCGTCGTCTCGCCGCTCTCATCGCGAGCCTGTGGTGCTTGCCCGCGGCTGCTCAGCCGACGGAGACCGGAGAATTTCGCACTCCCGATCTGGTCGAGCTTTCGCGCCTCGATGCCAGCATCCATCTCGACATCCGCTATGCCACCACCGACAACTTCACGGGCCACAAGCTCTACGCCGAGGCGCGGGCGTTTCTGCAGCGACCGGCGGCCGAGGCTCTCTTGCGCGCGCATCGGGCGCTCAAGGCGCACGGCTACGGCCTGCTGGTCTTTGACGGCTACCGTCCCTGGTCGGTGACCGAGACTTTCTGGCAGGTGACCCCACCTGACAAGCACAAGTTCGTGGCCGACCCACGGAAAGGCTCGCGCCACAACCGCGGCTGCGCGGTCGATGTGGGCCTGTACTATCTGCGCACGGGGAAGGAGGTCGCCATGCCCAGCGCCTTTGATGAAATGTCGGAGCGAGCTGCGGCCGACTACCAGGGCGGCACGACGGAACAACGACGCCCTCGCGCGCTTCTGCGCCAGGCTCTGGAGAAAGAGGGGTTCAAGGTCAACCCCGATGAATGGTGGCACTTCGACTACCAGGACTGGCGCCTGTATCGCGTCCTCGATCTACCGTTTGCCGAAATCCATCCCAGCCCGCGTGCTCCCGACGCGGGACAGCCGTAGCTGAGACTCGACAAGGAAACGCCTATCGAACAGCTTCGATCACAGCCAGGTGGTCCAGGCCTCGGGCACGAAGCCCACCGTGGCGCGATCGCCGGCACGCACGATGGGGGTGCGCAGCAGCAGGGGATCGTCGAGCAGCGCCTGCTCGATGCGTGGACCCGTCGGGGCGGCGTACTTCAGACCGCGCTCGAGGTAGCGTTTGCCCTGGCGATCGATCAGGTTCTCGACCCCGGCCACGGCATTCGCGATCTTGCGCAGCTCGCCGGCTGAGGGACCCTTGCAGGCCAAGTCGATCATCTGGAAGGACACGCGGCGCTCCTTGAAAAAGCGCTCGGCCTTGCGCGTATCAGGGCACTTGCGCGTGCCGAAGATCTGGACGTTGTCAGCGGGCATGGGGCGCCATCATAGCCGTACGGCTCACTGTTGCAGCAAGTCCAAGGTGTGCTGGACCAGTTGCGGATCGAGCCGCTCGCCGTGTCCAGGCACGACCACATCGGCCGGGAACCTCACCATTGCGCGAACCGCATCAGGCCACTGGCTCATGTCCGCGTCGGCCACGTTCCCAATCTTGTCTCCGCCCAAGATCATGCACCCGCCAAAAAGCAGACGCCGTTCCGGGAAGTAGACCACAACCTTGTCGGGCGCTTGTGACGGTCCCGGCCAGAGCACGACGACCTCTTCGTTCCCGAACTTCAGATGCAGCCCCTCGGGAAGGGCAAACAGCCGCGTGGGCGGAAGCAAGACCATGTGCGCGTGGGCTTGATACATAGGCGACGTCTTGTCACCAATGAGATCAAGAACGGTCTTGCGTGTGCGCTCACCTCGGCGCTGCAGGAGATCGGCGGTTTCTTTCGACCCGTAGATCGGGACTCCTCGCTTCACCAAGGCAGCGTTGCCGCCCAGGTTGTCCACGTGATAGCCGGTGTTGATGGCGATGATTCGGCGCTGCCCGAAGTGCGCGTCGGCCCAATCAAGCAGGGATGACATGGCTTCCGGCGTGTACGTGCTGCCGACTATCACCAAGTCAGAATTGGCCATCTCGATGAGCAGCGAGTTGCCTGGCCATGGAAAAGAATGCGTGACCACGAACGCGCCGTTTCCGATCTCCTTGACCGTGAGATCGGGGGCGAGGTCGATGTGTCCCCTGGACTGCGGAAAAACCCGGCGCGAAGTTGGACTATTCTGGGCTGCGCATGCAAGCAGCAGTACGCCCAACGCCAGGCACGCGAGGGTCTTCTTGGTCAGCGACGTCAAGGGTCGGGCTTGGGTATCACGGGTCATCTTTATAGTCTACCGCCGGGCGGACCATCGGCTCACTGTTGATGCGGACATTGCCGGCGGGTTGACGTACTATCCCCAAACTGCCGCCCACAAGGGATAGGACCCATGCTCCAACACAGCATCCAGCTCCACAGCATCGACTACGTTTTGCTCGTCACGTACTTCCTGTTCGTGCTCGGGATAGGCTTCGTTCTCCGTCGCACGGTCAGTGGCAGCAAGGACTTCTTCGAGTCCGGACGCTCGCTGCCAGCCTGGATCTGCGCCCTTGGCTTCATCGGGGCGAACCTGGGCGCCCAAGAGGTCATGGGCATGGCGGCCTCCGGCGCCAAGTACGGCATGATGACCAGCCACTTCTATTGGATCGGCGCCGTCCCGGCCATGGTCTTCGTCGCCATCTTCATGATGCCGTTCTACTACGGCTCCAAGGCGCGCTCGGTTCCCGAGTACCTGAAGCTGCGTTTCGACGAGAAGACTCGCGGCTTCAACGCTTTCAGCTTCGCCTGCATGACCATCATGTCGTCGGGGATCTCCATGTATGCGCTGGCCAAGCTGCTGAGCGCCATCTTGGGCTGGAACTTCCACGGCTGCATTCTCGTCTCGGGCGTCATCGTCCTGGCCTACATCTTCATGGGAGGCCTGACTTCAGCCATCTACAATGAGGTGCTGCAGTTCTTCCTGATCGTCTTCGGCTTTCTGCCCCTGGTGCTGCTCGGACTCAAGGACGTCGGTGGCTGGGACGGCTTGGTGGCCAAGTTGGTCAAGCCAGCCATCAACGCGGGATTCGCTCCCGACACCTGGACCCATTCGTGGTCGCACACCGGCTCGGCCGCGACCAATCCCATGGGCGTGGAATGGTTCGGTCTGGCCATGGGGCTGGGATTCGTGCTCTCTTTCGGCTATTGGTGCACCGACTTTCTCGTGGTGCAACGGGCGATGGCCGCCAAGGACATGGGCGCTGCCCGACGAACACCAATACTGGCGGCGGTGCCCAAGATGTTCTTCCCCGCGCTGGTGATCCTGCCCGGCCTCATCGCCATCGCTCTGCACAGCGCGGGCGGCAACTTTCATCTTCCGTCGAAGAACGGTGGGCTGGACTACGACATGGTGGTTCCCACCATGCTGGCCCACTACTTTCCCACCGGTATGCTGGGGCTGGGCCTGACGGCCTTGATGGCTTCGTTCATGAGCGGGATGGCGGGCAATGTGACGGCCTTCAACACGGTCTTCACCTACGACCTGTACCAGGGTTACATCAAGAAGGACGGCAGCGACGCGCACTATCTGGCGGTGGGGCGCTGGACAACGGTGGTCGGCATTGTCGCTTCGATGGCCGCTGCCTATGCGGCCGCGTCCTTCAACAACATCATGGACATCCTGCAGCTTGTGTTTGCCTTCGTGAACGCGCCGCTGTTCGCCACCTTCCTGCTGGGCATGTTCTGGAAGCGCACCACCGGCCACGGCGCATTTTTCGGCCTGATAGCGGGCACTGTGGCTGCCGCCATCCATCACGGACTTTCCCTGCCTCACGGTGCCACGGTTGGCATCAAGGGCGGCTGGCTGGGCGCGGTCCACGTCTACCCGAGCGAAATGGCGCAAAACTTTTGGACCGCGATCTTCGCCTGGTCGACCTGCTTTATCGCGACCATCCTCATTTCACTAGCCACCCGCCAGAAAAAAACCGACGAGGAGCTGGGCGGGTTGGTCTATTCCCTCACCTCCAAGATCAAGGAACGCGATGCCCGCTGGTGGCAGCGCCCGGCTTTGCTCGGCAGCATCGTGCTGGCCCTCGCCGTCGTCCTCAACCTTCTATTCTGGTAACCGCCATGCACCTCGACGTCAGAATTCCCATCGGTCTCCTCTTTGTCGTCTTTGGCGCCATCTTGGCCATCTTCGGCCTGTTCTCCGACCCGGCGATCTACCAAAGCCACTCCCTCGGCATAAACATCAATCTTGCCTGGGGCCTGGTGCAAATCGCATTTGGCGCCGTGATGCTCTGGTTGGCCTTTCGCGGGAGAGGAGTTTCACCACAGAGAGCACAGAGGCCACAGAGGCCGGAAGGAAAGGGTTCCGGATCCGAGTCCTAACCCCAGCTTACTTCCGATCCGTCTCTGTGATCTCTGTGGTGCAAATCCGAATCGCGATCATTCATTCTAGTGGGTTCAAACGATGAAACATCTCCAATTCCTCTTGGTGGTCTCTCTCCTCACAATTCCGGCTATCGCCAACGCCGCGAATTCCCAAGCTTCCGCGCCCAGCCCACGTGAGCGTTTGTTGATGGATTTCGGCTGGAAATTCCATCTGGGTAATGATTGGGGCATTGGCCAGGGTCTCTCGAAAGCCGGCGCGGGTTATGGTCCGGCCAGTATGGACTACAGCGATGCGAGCTGGCGCCAGGTCCAGCTGCCCCACGACTGGGCCATCGAACTTCCCTTCGACGCCAAGGCCGACGGCTCGCATGGATTCAAGGCGTTGGGCACCGCCTTTCCGCAGAACAGCGTCAGTTGGTATCGGCGCACGTTCAATCTTGCAAAGGAAGATGGCAACCGTCGGGTTTGGCTGGAATTCGATGGCGTATTTCGCGACTGCACGGTTTTCGTGAATGGCTGGTTTGTTGGCCATCACGGCAGCGGATACACCAGCTTCCGCTACGACATTACCGACGTGGCGAATTTCGGTGAAAGCAACCTGGTCGCGGTTCGCGTCGATGCGACACAGACCGAAGGATGGTTCTATGAAGGCGCGGGCATCTATCGCCATGTTTGGCTGGTGAAGACCGCTCCCGTCGCTATCGCGCCCGACGGTATCTTCGTCACGAGCAGTTTCGCGAACAACACGCCGACCGGTCCAGCCAAAGTGCAGGTACAAACCGAGCTGCGCAATACACAGCCCGCGCCAGCGTCTGTGGTGGTCGAGTGGCAGGTGCTCGCGCCCGACGGCAAGGTGCGTGCGCGGGGCCGGAAGACGGCGCGCGTCTCCGGGGCGGCGACTACCACGATTCGGTACGAAAGCACGGTCGACAAGCCTGAACTATGGTCGCCTGAGACGCCGAAACTCTACAAGCTTGTGACCACCGTCGTGGAAGGTGGGAAGACAATAGACCGCATCGAGACGCCTTTTGGCATCCGGACGGTGGCTTTCGAGGCGCAAAAGGGATTTTTGCTCAATGGCCGTCCTTACGTCATCAAGGGCACTTGCAACCATCAGGACCACGCGGGCGTGGGCGCGGCCATGCCCGACCAGCTCCAGGACTTCCGCATCGCGCGGCTCAAGGAGATGGGCAGCAATGCCTATCGCACCTCGCACAATCCGCCGACGCCCGAACTGCTCGAAGCCTGCGACAGGCTGGGCATGTTGGTGATGGACGAGAATCGCCTGCTGGGTAGTGATGCCGCCAATGCTGACAATCTCGAAAGCCTCATCAAGCGCGACCGCAATCACCCCAGCGTCTTCATCTGGTCGCTGGCCAACGAGGAGTGGGGCACGCAAGGCACGCCCGCGGGCAAGCGCGTAGCCGCAGTCATGCAGGCCGCGATCCGTCGCCTCGATCCCACCCGTCCGCTGACCTACGCGGCGCCGGTGGGCAATGAATTCGCCGGCATCAACGAGGTCATCGAGGTGCGCGGCTGGAACTACCACATTGGTCAGGATGCCGACGCCTACCACGCGGCCCATCCGCATCAGCCCAACCTTGGCACCGAACAGGGCAGCACAGTGGGCACGCGCGGCATCTACGCCAACGATCCCGTGCGTGGCTACGTCAGCGCCTACGATGACAATGCCCCGGAATGGGCCAACAACGCGCAGGCCTGGTGGACCTTCTACGACGCACGCCCCTGGCTGTCGGGCGGATTTGTGTGGACGGGCTTCGACTACCGGGGTGAGCCGACACCGTACGACTGGCCCTGTATCAATTCGCACTTCGGTATCCTTGATACCTGCGGGTTCGCCAAAGACAATTTCTGGTACTACCGCTCGTGGTGGCAGGACACGCCGGTGTTGCACTTGCTTCCGCACTGGAATTGGCCCGGCAAAGAGGGGCAGATGATCGACGTCCGCGCGCTGAGCAATTGCGACGAGGTCGAACTTTTTCTCAATGGCCAGAGCCTCGGCAAGCAGGCCATGCAGCGCGACTCGCAGCTCAAATGGAAGGTGAAATACGCGCCCGGCATACTGTCCGCCAAGGGCAGCAAGGCCGGCAAGGTCGTCGCCGAGGAAAGGATCGAGACCACCGGCGCACCTGCGGCCGTGCAGCTGCACCCAGGCCGGACGGAGATTGAAGCCAACGGCGAGGATGTCTCTATCATCACTGTGGCGGTTGTCGATGAAAAGGGCCGCGTCGTCCCGGTGGCGAACCATCCCATCAGCTTCGAGCTGGAAGGCCCTGGCCGCATTCTCGGCGTGGGCAACGGCGACCCAGGCTCCCACGAGCCTGACACACTTGTCCCCACCGCAGCGTCTCGTTCGCTTCCCATCAACGGCTGGCGCTACAAGAAGGGAATCAACCCCTACGATGCGAGCATTCCCGAGGTCGCGGAGAAATTCGACGACTCCGGTTGGCAGGCCGCCGATGTGAACAAGGAGCAGGGTCCGCTCGGGCTGCACGACAGGGCGGTCTTTCGCACGCGTTTCCAGGTCTCCGCCAAGGATCTGGCCATGCCTGTAGTTGAACTTTGGTTCGGCAAGATCGACGGCGGCGTCGCGGTCTTCCTCAATGGGCAGAAGATCGGCAGCGCGGGCGACTCGCGCGCCGCTTCGGTCTACGACGTGAGGAAACTACTGCGCGCCGGTGAAAACGTCCTCGCGGTCACCCTGGCGAACTACGGCCCCGTGGCCGGCCTCAACAAAGGCGTGGCCTTGCGCCTGCAGGACAACCCCGCAAAGGTGGCCTGGAGCCGCAGCGTCTTCAATGGCCTGGCCCAGATCATCGTGCAATCCTCGAAAGAGCCGGGCACGCTCAAGCTCACCGCGCGCGCCAAGGGGCTGTCGTCAACGAGCATCCCCATTGCGACCCGGGCGGTAGCTGTTCGGGCTGCGCTGCCTTGAACAGCGATCAGTCAGCTATGACTGGCTCCCGCATGCAACTTCAACCCTAGAGCGTCAATGACCTTGAGAATTGTGTCGAAGCCAGGACTGCGCTCACCGGAAAGCGCCTTGTAAAGGCTTTCGCGCGATAGACCAGCATCTCGCGCGACCTGCGCCATGCCCCTGGCACGAGCAATGTCGCCAAGTGCCTTGGCAATAAACGCGGCGTCCCCGTCAGCTTCTTCAAGGCAGGCTTCGAGATAGGCTGCCATTTCGTCAGGGGTCCTGAGGTGTTCAGTAACATCATAGCGCGTTGTGGTGGTTTTGGCCATTGTGCCTACTCCTGAAGGTTCCGTGCAAGCCGTAAGGCCGCTTTGATGTCTTTGGCTTGAGTGTTTTTCTCTCCACCAGCCAAAAGGATGATCAGTTCTCGTCCGTGCTTCTTGAAATACACCCGATAGCCACGGCCATAGTCAACTCGCAACTCCGAGACACCTTCACCAACTGGTTTGACATCCCCCGGGTTTCCGGCTGCCAGCCGTTCGATCCTGACTTGGACTCGCGCTCTACCTCTAAGGTCACGCAGGTCATCGAGCCAATGCGCAAACAGGTCAGTCTTGCGGACCTCAATCACTAAGATAGTGTAGCCGCGCGGCTACACGTTGTCAATGCCCAGATAGAAGGTATTGTGACCCCCCAAACCGATCGTCGTGGAGGCTACCCTATGCGTTCCCGAACCCCTTGGATGTTGCTTTTGCCGTTGCTCTTTCCCCAGGCTCTCTTTGCCGCTGATGCCGATCTCAACTGGGTGAAGAACGGCGATTTTGCTTCCCGAGAAGCCTGGACCGGCGATGCCCTGTTCGTGGAACAAGGCCGAGAGGGCGGTCGGGCCGCTGTGCTGGTGAACCAACAAGCCCGATGGTCCTTCTACAAGCAATCCGTCGCCCTTCCGAAGCCCGCGCCTCCGGTGGTGGAAGTCTCCTTTGGCATGAAGTCCCAGGGCGTGAAGCCGGGTTCCAATCCCTGGGAACTCGCCCGCATGAACGTGACCTTCTTCGACGAGAAGGGTACCCAAGTCGATGGCTGGCCCGAAGATCCGGGCCACGCAGTCGGCACCACCGATTGGAAAAGCTATACCCATCATTACGCGGTACCCGCCGGAGCTGCAACCGTGGTGATCTCGCTGGATCTTGGCAACGCCGTTGGCAAGGTCTGGTTCGACCGGGTGAAACTATTTGTGTACGATTTTGATTCGAGGCCCCTACCCGCGGGAACCGTCGCCACCCACCCAAAATCAAGAGGTCCTTCGCAGACCCCGACCGACAACTGGCTTCTGAATGCGGGTTTCGAGGACATCGTTTCGACCGATTGGTCGGCTTTCAGTCTGGCCACGCCGGGCCGTGAATCCATCCATTGCCTCTTCCTCGAAAACACCAAGCCGGAATGGAACGTCTCGACCCAGACGGTGGACTTCAAGGGACAAAGCGCCGCCAGCTTGGTGCTTTCCGGTTGGATCAGGACCGAGGACGTGAAGAAAGGCAACGAACCCTTCATGGCCGCACGGTTCAGTGTGGACTTCAAGGACGCCAACAATCAGCAGGTGGGCGGTTGGCAGGGCGGCGTGGGAACCATCGACGGCACCACGCCCTGGACGAGGTACGAAAAGGCCTATCCGATCCCCGCGGGGGCGGTCCGGGCCGAGGTGGGCGCAGGGTTGCCCAGTTGCACGGGCCGGGCCTGGTTCGATGACCTGGCCGTCAACCTGCTGGACGTTTCGGGAAAACGCCTGAAAGCCAAGCTCGTTTCGGAGCAAAGAAGCGACCAAAGCGACTGGCAGGCCTTTGTGCCGGCGCAAAGCGCGGACGCTACGGCCCTGGATCTTTCGTCGCTCAATGAAATCCCCGCCGGAAACCATGGATTTACGACTGTCCAGGGGGGCCGATACGTCTTTGCCGACGGTACCCCCGTGCGTTTCTGGGGCACCGACCTTGTCGGCGGCCACGCGTTCCTTTCCCACGAAAAGGCCGACGTTGTGGCCAAACGCATGGCCCGATTGGGCATCAACCTCGTTCGCCTGCACCACATGGATGCGCCCTGGGCCACCCCCAATTTGTTCGCTCCCGAGGCTGCGGACACGCAGACTTTCTCCGAGGATTCCCTGGACAAGCTGGATTACCTGCTCGCCGCCCTGAAGAAGAACGGCATCTACGTGTACCCAGACCTCCTCGTGCACCGCAAATTCCGGGAAGGCGACGGTGTGGCTGATTTTTCCCTGCTGGGGAATGGGGCCAAAGGCGTGGCGCACTTTTTCCGACGGGTCATCGAGTTGAACAAGAAGTACGCCAAGATGCTGTTCACGCACAAGAACCCCTATACCGGGAGGTCTTTGGCCGAGGATTCCTTCTTCATGGGCACCGAACTCGTGAACGAGTCCTCAATCTTCACCGGCTACGGGCTGGAGGATTTTCCTCCGGCCTTCGAAGCTGAACTGCAGAGGCTCTACCAGGCTTGGGGTGGCAAGGGCAAAATCACCCGTTTCGCCTGGAACTGGAGCACGCAATCCCTCAAGCCGGTTCGAAATCTGGAAAACGCGGAACAGAGCATGCGTTTCCTAGCAGCCACCACGGAAGCCACCAACGAGGACATGCGCCAGTATCTGCGGTCGCTGGGCGTAAAGTCACTCTTCACTATGAGCAACCAGGGGCTTCCGCTCCTAGCCGACCTGCGCGCCGACGCCAAGATGGACCACATCGACACCCACGCCTATTGGGACCTGATCTGGAGGGTCGACGCGAATGGGGGCACCGACTACGCGCCTTTCGACAACACCTCGCAGTTCCTGAACCCGTTCAAGGACACGCTGGTTTTCCACCTTGCTTCCGCCACGGTCTTGGACAAGGCCACGGTCGTCACCGAGTGGAACGATTGCGCCCCCAACGAGTACCGCCTGGAGGGCCCGGTCCTGATGGCCTGCTACGGCTCGCTCCAGGACTGGGGCGGCATGCTTCAGTTCGACTTCACCCCTGACCTGCCCGGATCGGTGAAGCTTTCGAGTCTCAGCATCAACACGCGTCCCGCCAATGAAGTGATGTACCAAGCGGGCGCGTACATCTTCCGAAAGGGCCTATTGAAGGCGTCCGACGTGACTGTGGTGGAACCCCTGTCGGACAAGAGGGTCTTGGCTCCCGGAAGCACCAGCTCCTGGTTGGCGGACCATGCATGGCTTCCCTATGCGGCCGCGGTCCGCAAGCAACTCACTGGCAATGTCGAACAGCCCCTGCCCGCGTTGGATCAGGTGACTGCTTTCTTCGATGAGGCGGGCAAGAAAATCATCTCTTCCACCGGTGAATTGGCGCTCGATTACGGCCGGGGATTGCTGAAGGTGGACGCACCTTGCGTGCAGGGGTTCGTGGGGACAGTGGGGACGGGACAAGCCTTGAAGGCTTCCGACCTGACGTTGAAGGCGGACCCGAGGAACCCCTGGGCCGGCGTTTTGGCAATCAGCCTAGATGACAAGCCGCTTACGCAATCCGCCCGCTTCGTGGTTTTCGCAGCCGCCAAGGAGGAAAACTCCGGGCAGGTGTGGAACGCCACCCGAACCGCCTTGAAGAACCCGGGCCAAGCGCCGGTGATGGAACAATGGGTGAAAGGGACAGTGACGTTGAAGGTAAAGGGCAAGGGAACGTTCACCGCGAGGACCCTGGGTGCTTCGGGGAAGCCGGGCAAGACCCTGCCCATTTCGCGCAGGCACGCTGAACTGACCATCCCGCTCTCGCCGAAGAATGCGAGCGGCTACTACGAAATCATTCGTAGATAAGGGGGAGTCCCATGCGTATCGAGGGGAGAGCAGCGACTGGGATGGCCACCAGCGGTGATTTCGACTGACACAAGCGCCGTCACCCTGGCTTTGACCGGTCCCGATGGCATCGTCGGGCCAGCGTCCATCGTCATGAGAGGCGGTCAGCTTGCCGTCTGGGCGCGCAGCATGCGGACGCCAGTGATGATTACGCTAACAGCGAGCGGCATGGGTCTTGCCCAAGCGTCCGTTGACCTGACCAGCCAGGCGGTGATCGGGCGGCCACCATTGCCGGCCGAAAGATGAAGGCTGTCCAGTACTGACCCGGGCGTGCGCTTCGCAGCGACGGCGGTTGGCCGGCCTCGCCGATCTAGGCCAAACCAAATGAGTTATTGACAAAGTCGACGTCGCTGCAATACCATTTTTGCTGCATTGGGACACCGCGATGACTCGCGATGTCTTGCCGTAGTTGGGGTGGGAGCACGTCCTGGGAGACTGCACCCGATTCTCAACTATGAAATATCCAATTCGGAGAGAACGCATGTACAGAGCGAATCAGCAGAAGAATAGTCTCGTGCATACAGTCACACATCTCGGACTCTTGGGCGTATTGGCCGCAAGTCTCACTTCGGCTTGCGTAAGCTCAAGCAGCAATGGGACCGGCGGCGCAGTGGCCGGCAGCGCAGTGGCCGGCAGCGCAGCAGGCGGCAGCCCGGCGGCCGGTACCCCAGCCGCCGGCACCCCAGCGGGTGGAGCCGGCGCGGGTGGGTCGAGCGTCGTCACCGTCACATGCCCCGCAGCGAGCTCGCATCCCGACTGCACCACGGACGCGGGCGTCGTTACGGGAAGCGCTTGTGCGCCCAATCCGCTGATATTTCCCCTCGATGCCAATTGCACGCTTGGTTACTGGTCAGGCGACGGCATCTCAAATGCGTATTTCTATCAACCGTGGTGCAACAATGCCAACACCACCTGCACTCTGACGATGGCCTGCGCGACGAACTCAATGCACATCGCGGGCTCGTATTCGGGCTACAACGCAGGAGCCAATGATGGCAATGCCGGATGGGGGGCTCACCTGCGGGAAGACGCCTCCGATGCTGGTTCTGGATGCCAAATGATCGGCGGAACCGGGCTAACCGGCGTCACGCTTGACGTCAATGTGGCGACACTCCCCACCGGCAATCATCTCGACATAGGTCTGAGTTTGGCCAATGGCAATAGCGCTGATTACTATGCCGTTCTCACCCCAGGAGCGCAGACTCTCAGGGTACCTTGGGCCTGCTTCAAGAACAAGCTCTCATGCGGGTCCGTTCCCGGACCGGGAATCACGGATTACTTTCTCAGCTTCGACTGGTTCAATGATAACGCCACCCACAATGTGGACATCACTATCTCCAATTTCGGATTCTACTAAACCCGGCGCTTGACGACCGATTCGAGCGAGCCTGGCCGTGCTGGGCTCGCTCTTTTCATATTCGCCATGAGCAATTCCGCACTACATGCAGTCTTCTTGTCCGCCATGCTCGGGGGTTGCCTGCGCCCACCCAGCGGTCCCGGCGCCGAGACGCTTGCCCAGAAGCTTCACTCCGACGGCGATTCTGTGGCCATCGTCCTCTGCAACGCGGGCGCAAGTTGCTCGGATTCCGGGCTGGAATGCACGAATTCCTCGGGCATCTTGTGTACCTGTGTTGGACCCAAGAAGGCCGCGTACGTCACTTGCAATAGCGTGCGAACTCCGTCTTCGTCGGGACAATCGACGGCTGTTGCGGCGGACGCATCCCAAGCCCTTGCGGCGAGCGGTTCATCAAACCCCGAGGGCGTGCGTTGCTCGGACCGCCCGCCTTGGGAAGCGGCCGGGGTACCCGCCTATCGAATCAGCGTGGACGCGAAGCAATTGGGTCCGGCATGGAATCGATTCTACGAAAAGATGGTGGCCGCCGACCACGCGAATACCGTATTGGAGACAGCTTGGGGCCGCAACATCCAGGGCGCGCTGCGCAGGGGTCACGAGCTTGCCGGTTTTCAATACGTGCGATTTCACGGCATTCTGGACGGCGACATCGGCGTCTACACCGAGGTCAACGACAAGCCCGTGTACGACTGGGAGCGTTTAGACAAGGTGTATGATGCAATCATCGCCGCCGGCATGCGGCCATTCGTGGAGATAGGTTTCACGCCACCGCCACTTGCCTCCAATCCTGCAAAGACTTTGCATTGGTACAATAATGTGCCTGCGAACATCAGCCCGCCCAAGGACTGGAATCGCTGGATGAATTTGATGGCGGCCTTGGTACAACACCTCGAAGAACGCTACGGCGTCGACGAAGTGAGAGAGCACTGGTACTTCGAGATCTGGAACGAATCTTCCTGGATGTACTCCCTGGGAATGGCCGGCTACAACGAACTGTACGACTACACCGTGCAGGGCTTGGTGCGCGGCGACCCGGACATCAAAGTGGGCGGACCGGCCGAGTCGGGCGGAGGCTCGGCCGTCGGCATCACCAATCTTGTTGAGTATTGCCGCAAGCACAACCGCAAGCTCGACTTCGTGACCTATCACACCTACGGACAGACAGACGACACGACCGTCGCGCTTGCGGTTACAACCCAGGTCTTTCACGAGTCGATGGCCAGCACGGTCAAGCAGGTTGACTTCAAGGGCGATGTATTTACGACGGAATGGGGCGCCTCCTATTCCGGTGCCCTGGTGCGCGACACGGAAATCAGTGCAAGCTTCATCGCGAAAACGATTCACTTGATCGGCACCGACAACGGTATTGCGCCACCCAGCGGGTTTGCTTACTGGACGATATCCGATCTGTACGAGGAGTTCGACAGCGGAGGCAAACTCGCGTTTCGCGAGGGAAACTACGGCCTCATGCTCAAGGGCGATCCCCGATATCCTGATTCCTACGACGTGGCGAAGCCGGCCTTCAATGCGTATCGCTTGTTGCACATGATGGGCGAGACTCGCGTGGCCACAAGCGGAGGTCGCACCGGCGACGGGGTCAACGCCGTTGCCACGTTGGCCGCTGGCGGAAAGGCTTTGCAGCTGTTGGTCTACAACCACGTCGACGGCGGAAGGGCCGACCCTCTCGCCTCCAGCTTGGTGTACGTCCAATTCAACAATCTTCCGTTTGCGTCCGGAAAGATGCGGGTGCGGCACTATCTCGTCGATCATACGCATTCCAACGCTTATGACGCCTTTGCCGAAATGGGCAGACCGCCGGAGCCCACGCAATCCCAGTGGGCGGATCTACGCCGCGCGAGCGAGCTTTGTTATTACGAGACTACGGTTTCTTCCAAAGACGGGGCCTGGTCCGTGACATTTCCGCAGAACACCTACAGCGTTGGGCTTTTCGTGCTCAGTCCTCAGCCCTGAATCCAGTTCATTCACTTCGCGGGCGCCGGCAGCGCAATGTCCTTGAGCGAGTAGGAGCTCGTGGCAGCTCTCAGCATTGCCTCCATCACTTTCGGGTGCAACACGCCGTGGTTGTTGCGGTCGATGAGTGCGAAGCTTTCTCCCCCGCTGCCTCCACCGCCGTTGTCCCAGTACACTGGGACGAGCCCGCGATCGACCGCGGCTTTGGTAACGTACTCCATGTAGTAGCGTCGATAGTCCTCGTAGCCCTCCTGATGGGTAGCGCCATACTCACCGACAACTACGGGTACGCCCTGATCGACGTAGCGCGACTTGAGCTTGTCGAACTGAGCCACGATGTAGTCTTCCTGACCCCAATCATCCCTGCCCGGCGAAGCACGGCCCCAGGTATGCGTCTGGCCCATGAGCGCGTACAAGTAGGGGTCATAGCAGTGAACCGACAAGATCAACCTGTTTTTCGCCGAGTCGGTCGGTAGTTTGAAGCCCTTTAGCGTTTCATCGATGTTCGTGTTGTAGCCAGGGACGATCAAGTGACGCTTGCTATTGTTGCCACCACTTGCCCGCACCAGGTTCACAAAGGCCTGATTCAGGTCGTTGACGATTTCGATATGACGAGGATCGGCCTTGCCATAGCCGTCGTGGACTTCGTTCATCGACTCGAACATCAGTTCTTCACCTTGATTGGCGAAGTACTTGGCGATCTGCGTCCACACCGCTACGAACTGCGCTCGCACCACGGCGTTGTTCTCCTCGGTCGTCTTGCCATTGGCGTCTTTGAGCGACAGCCACCCGACCCCCCTCATTCCGTCGGCGCCATCGTGGTGCAGGTTGATAATGGAGTAGAGTCCAGCGGCACGAGCGTAGCCCACGACCTCTTCCACCCGCTCGAGCCAGCTTTGGTCGATGACATAGCTCGGTGCAGGCCCCAGGCGCTGCGCCCAGGTAACGGGAATGCGCACCAGTGCAAAACCCGCCTTCGCAATGGCGGCGAACAGCTCGGGCGTCGCCCTCGGGTTGCCCCACGCCGTCTCGCCGTTGGGCACGTCCAGACTGTTGCCAAGGTTCCAACCCAGGCGAAGCTTCGCGAAAAGTTCAGGGGACGTGCGCGTGAAATCGCCGAAACTGGGCGCGACCGGGGCCGTCGCTTGTGGTGGGTCCGAAGGCTTGCCGATTCCTCTGGCGGCAGGCGGGGTGAGGCAGGAACTTGCGAGAAGTGCGAGGCAAGCGCTCGCGAAAAAGGCGGTGGTCGATGCGCAATCGGCAGTGAGCTTCATCGGCCTCCAATACTACGAACCTGGCACAGTTGACGAAAAAAGCCACGCCTACTTGGAACCCTTGCCAGCGGCTGCGGGCAAGGGGCCGTTCTTGGTCGGCGTGACGGTGTTGATCCGGCCATTCGCGTCGAAGGTCAACTCGTCAATGCACACCGAGCGGCGGAAAGAGTTTCCGTTCGAGAGTTCGCTGGTGTGATAGAGCACATACCATTTGCCCTTGAACTGGACGACCGAGCCGTGTTGCGTGACGCTCGCAGCGTGCTCCATCACTTTGCCGGCATAAGTGAACGGTCCCATCGGGTGTTCGCCGATGGCATAGACCTGCGTGGCGGTTGGCGCCCAGCCATCGGAATACACGAAATAGTATTTTCCCGCCCGTTTGAAGACGAAGGGGGCTTCGCCGTAGCCTTCGGGCAAGACCGGGTCTTTGCCCGGCGCCGCCAGCGGAACCGGCTTACCTTGCGCGTCCAGAAAAGATACGGTGTGAAGTTCGCCGGCCAGCTCGGTGAGTGAAGGCCGGAGCTTCACAGCCTTTGGCTGACGGCATCCAAAATACAGATAGCTTTGGCCGTCATCGTCCTGAAGCACGGCGGGATCGATCGGCTCCGGCCCCGCCTTCGTCGTCGATGTGCCGTCAATCAGCGGCTTCCCGATGGCATCCTTGAACGGCCCCTCCGGCTTGTCGCTCACCGCCACGCCGATCTTCACGCGGTCCACCGGCAGGAAAAGGTAGTACTTGTCGTTCGCCTTAACGCAATCAGGCGCCCACGCCCAGCGGGTCGCCCATGCGAAGTCCTTCACGCGAAAGATCGAGCCGTGGTCTTTCCATTTGACCAGATCGGCGGTCGAAAGCAGACGCCAATCCACCATGTCCCAGTAGGTGGCATCCGGCAGATCGTGCGAGGCATAGACGTAAAGCCGTCCATCAAAAACCCGGCCCGAGGGATCGGCGGTGAAGACGTCCGTGACCAGCGGATTTTCGCCCAACGCGACGGACGAGACGAGCGAGCTGCCCAAGAGCAACCAGAGGGAATGTCTTAGAAGTTTCATGAAAGGTGCACTGAGCATAGTCATAGCGAGAGTCCCGAGGCAACTCGAAGCCTTTCATCCAGATGGCCTGGGCACGCCAGATGGCGCAAAGGATTCTCTTGCCTGCAGCCGGGCGAATCAGGCAAACTTCCGCCGCAGCGGGACGGCGCGAGCTGTTGGCTCTAGCCGTCTCGCGCAGATAGCGACGGACGACAGCGCTTGATGTTGTCCGTCGCCAAGCAGATCGAGAGGAGACAACAGATGAAAGCTTCCAACCATAAGAGCACACGCGTTGTCGGTCTCGCCTTACTGGCTGGTCTTTGGGCAGCCGCCTGCATGCCAAAGAGCAACAACACAGGCTCTGGCGGCGCCGTGACTACGGGCGGCTCGACCAAGACGGGTGGGACCACGGCCACGAGCTCGGCCCAAACCGGCGGCTCCCCCAGCGCAGGCACTACGACGGCCGGCGGCGGCGCAGGAGTTGGCGGTTCGAGCAACGGCGCCGCTGGCGCCGGCGGTGCTGGAGTCGGCGGTTCGAGCAACGGCGGCGCGGGCGTCGGCGGTGCTGGAGTCGGCGGTTCGAGCAACGGCGGCGCTGGAGTCGGCGGTGCTAGCAACGGCGGTGCTGGAGTTGGGGGTTCGAGCAATGGCGGCGCCGGAGTCGGCGGTTCTAGCAACGGCGGTGCAGGAGTCGGCGGTACCAGCGCCGGCGGCGCTGGCGTTGGCGGCTCGAGCAGCGGCGGTGCTGGAGTCGGCGGCACCACGGGCCAAACCGGCGGCAATACCTCAGCGGGTGGAACGAGCAGTGCGGGTGGGTCGATCGCCGTCACATGCCCTGCTGCGACC
>Ga0224523_1000494_pt1 | contig 20202 bp, 17 predicted proteins | sample CFST50metaG_FD_182732 | JGI IMG/M metagenome (GOLD analysis project Ga0224523, IMG submission 182732) | Peat soil microbial communities from Stordalen Mire, Sweden - C.F.S.T50 | ecosystem: Environmental > Terrestrial > Soil > Wetlands > Peat | place: Sweden: Norrbotten County, Stordalen Mire...
TGCTTCATCTGACAATGGAGATACCGTTAGAATTACCTTCTACCTTGATGATGTGTATATAGCAGACACTTTACTTGTTGGAGAAGCAGCTAAAGGAAATACCGATATTTTATTCATCTTGGCACAAAGATGATGCAAAAGATATTTCATTAGGGAAGTTGGAAGACATGGCGAGGGAATATATTCAACAGCGTAATCCTAATGGTATATATGTTGCCGTTCCACATTTTGATAAAGAACATTATCACGTTCACATCTGTACTTCAGGAATAGAATACCGGACAGGCAAAGCCATGCGTTTGGCAAAAAAAGATTTGCAGGAGTTAAAACAAAAAGTTCAGCAATACCAATTAGAGAAATATCCTGAACTCAGCAAATCCATAGTAAATCACGGACAACAAAAAAAAGAATATGCCCTCTCTGATAAAGAACAAAAATTTAAAGAGAGAACGGGGAGGGCAACTGACAAAGAACAAGTATTTGGAATGCTTAAAACCTGTTACAAGAAAGCGAATTCAAAAGATGACTTTTTTGAATTGTTAAAAGAAAGTGGACTGTCAACATACATAAGAGGTGGAAGAATTTACGGTGTCGTTTTTAGCGAACGAAAGTACAGGCTGAAGACACTAGGGTTTGCTGAGGAAAGTTTGCAGGAGTTAAATAAGACCTTAGAACAGACAAAGGAACTCAATAGTTTGCGAGAGAAAGCAAAAGAAAAAATTATCAGGCGTAACAGATAATATCAATAAAATGCAAAACAATAGTAACAATCAAAATAAAACCACCAATGACGTTTACACAATCGTTACCAACCGTATTATTGAACATCTTGAAAAAGGTGTTATTCCCTGGCGACAAACTTGGACCAAAGCTGGCTTACCCAAGAATCTTATCACTGGCAAGCATTATCGTGGGATTAATGTATGGTTGTTAAATTCACTAAACTATTCGCAAAATAGTTTTTTAACTTTCAAGCAGGTCAAGGATTTGGGTGGTTCAATAAAAAAGGGAGAAAAAGCCCAGGAAGTAATTTTCTGGAAATGGCTTGAGAAGGAAAATAAGGAAACCGGAGAAAAAGAGAAAATCCCGTTACTCAAGTATTATCGGGTTTTCAATATTGATCAATGTACCGACATCCCAAAAGAGAAACTTCCTCCTATTATTGAAAGAAATAATAATCCATTAGAAGTTTGTGAAAAGATAATTAATGAAATGCCTAAGCGGCCAATTATCCGGCATAAGGAACACAGGGCTTTTTATAATAAGTTGGAGGATTTTGTGAATATGCCTAAAATGGAAACCTTCGAAAATAGTGAGAGTTATTATGAAACACTTTTTCATGAATTAGTTCATAGCACTGGACATAATGAAAGATTAAATCGGAGAGAACTTATAGAAAGCAGGGGAATGCGCTCGGATAATTATGCAATGGAAGAATTAACAGCAGAAATGGGTGCTTCTTATCTTAAGTCATATGCTGGAATCCCAATTGAACAACTTGAAAATAACGCTGCATATATTCAAAGCTGGCTTGAAAGATTAAAAAATGACAAGAGGTTTATTGTTCATGCTAGTGCTCAGGCTCAGAAAGCAACAGATTACATTTTGAATGTAAAAAATAAAGAAAGGGAGGCAGATATTTCAAGAGACCAATCTCAGGCCAAAAATATTACTGATTCTAGAAATATTGAATTGCTGGAGTCTAGGAAATATACTAAAAAAGAAAAATCATTTGAAATCGAAAGATAATATACGAGCTATTGATTTTCTGTTTTTTATATGCTATAAAACATGTAAACAATCGTTCTTTTAACTAAATCAAAGTCTTTGAAAAAAAATTAATCTTTATAAAAATGAAACAAATGGTAGAAATTTTTTTCGCTGAAATAGTAGCTTTTATAAAAGCTGCTATTTACTTTGTTGTGTACCTAGTTTTTTCAATGGCCATACTAATGTTTATATGTATGCTTGTCATTTTAATAAAGTAAAAGTTTAAGAGTTGTGGATTGACCGCAACTCTTTTTTAATAAACACTAAGAGGGATAAACACAACAGATATTTCGCATTTTCTTATTGCAGGATTAGCTTTGTCATCAACGGCCAATATCTGACCATTCCCGATAATTTTAGATTGAGGGTTAAAATCTTTTATCTCATTATAAATTTGCGTATACATCTCCTGAGCCCTTAATTCTGATAAACATATATTTAATTGTTCATCACTACAACTGAGATAATCAATTTCACAGAATGGTGCAATTTCTTCAGCAAGTGATGGCACACTTGCATTTGTTCTTATTCTTCCAACAGGAACCCCATCTGTGTACCCTGAAACTTGAATAATTAATTTTAACTCATCAATTTTATAACTACTAAATTCGTCATTTTTTGAATTAATAATTTTTGTCGATACTTCTTGGATTTTATTCAATTGTTCAAGCTCCAAACTCTCAATTTCATATTTTCCTAATAAAAAATAAATATCTGTCTGAAGATCAAATTCAAGATTTGATTCCTTATTCATAACAAATGTTCCATAATCATTACTCACAAGAGATATAAATTTGGTTACCTTATTTGCAATCAATTGAATTTCTTCGTGTATTTTGTCTGTGTCAATTAGCTCATCTGGGTTTTTCAATGCCATTTCACATTCAGCATTTATATCCTTAATTTTTTTCTCAATTTCTTTAAGATCATTCCTTCGATTACTATCAATTGTAGAATATTCCTTCATTGCACTATTTGGATAATCCAATAATAATTCATTTAACTCTTTCTCTAATTTGTTTAATAAAGCTATTGCATTCTCTAATTTTTCTACGATTGAATCCAAGGTATGTTCTTCCGTTTTAATAATGGAAATCTGTGCGGATTTAAAATCAATTGCAACTTTAGGTTTTTCTTTTAACTCCAAATAAAAATGCACCGTGTCTTTTTTTTTCTTAGATAATGTAATATTTACTGTTGTGTCTAAAGAAAAATAATGAACACTATCAATTGGATCATACCTAAAAATGAATTTAATTTTTTTCTTAAATTCTTTATTTTTAAGTCGAAGGAAAAATTTACCAAGGGAATCTGTTGAAAAAGTATTCTGTTTGACATCCACCTCAATACCGCTTTTAATTTGTTCATCTAAATAAACTGTAGGTGAAATTTTCTTTGAACAACCACATATAAGAATAGTAATAATAAAAGTGGAGATAAAACAAATAAATAAATATTTTCTCATTGCTCTTTTTTAAGTTTATCCAACAAATCATTTAATTCTTGAATTAATTCCTTACTTAGCAAGGAAATAGATGAATTCTTAAAAAATCATATTGACGAAATTGAATTGCGTGAAAAACTAGACAAAATTCATAAAGAAGTAATATTAGGAGAAAAGAAAGCTTCAGTAACTCCATTTTATAATAGAAGTTTTTTTAGGAGGATAAATGGATACAAGATCGCTGCAGGGATTACACTTTTAATTGGGATTGCAACGATAACAGTATTCATGATCAGGCCTCCAAAGTATGAAAGACTTTATGCAAAATATTTTAACATAACTGAATACTCTACTAGCGTTAGGGGAGCTGGCAACTCTGCAAGTGAAGATAAATTTGATGTTGCGATGGAAGAATTTAATAATAGTAATTATAATACCTCATTCAAATTGTTTAGCGAGGTTTGTATATTAGAGCCTGATAATATGAAAGCATTTTTCTATAAAGGAATATTGGCAATGGAAAATGAGAATTTTGATGAAGCAATTCTTTCATTTAATACAATTCTAAAAGATGACAAATCAGATTACGTTGAATCAGCCGAATGGAATCTTGCTTTAAGTTATCTTGGTAAAGATGATATTTCAAACACAAAAAGTATACTTAAAAAATTTACTCAAAATCCTGACAATTTCAAGAAAGATCAGGCCGCTACGATACTGAAAGAAATAGAATAATTTTCTCATATACCTATTTTTATTTGTCAATATAATATATCGATTTAGGATATTCTCTCCAATAAATATCTTTTCTGAAATTTTCATTTTTCTTCAGTTTTACTGGTGACCTTTTGGCTATTTGAGAGACAATATAGTATAAAAGGATCTATAACCTGAATTTTCATTCAATGAAATTACTAAGAAACAGAAACAGTTTGCACAGACGGAACATATCTATTATAAAATTCTGGAAAATATTTATTTACTAAGTTAACGGTAAAATGATAAAATAAAAGTAAAAACTTCCAAGAAGGAATTTGTGTAGTCATTTATAATTAATTTTAAATAGCCGTGAGGCAATCCCCAGATTGTATCAATAATTAATCATTGAAAATAGCAGCTTTAAAAACGAAGGGTTAACCCTTTAAACTAAGTTCTCTAATTTATCCTTAAGGTCGGCTGGCCTTTGAAGAGGTTTAAGGCGATTGAACTTTGCATAGATCGAGTTGTATCATTGCCACAGGAATTTGCTCATAATGTGCAGATGTCGTATATTTGATTTTTAGAGACACACGCGAATCAGAGGTGATAATTTTGCGGCACCGAATACAACGCACTCTTAGTTGCAATAAGCAAATAAAATTTAATGACAAGAATAAATGATTACTTCAATTCGACAATCTGATAACCAAAAAGTTCTAGGAAATGTTATCATGAAAGACACTTCCGAAAGTTACATTTGCGAATTTTGTAAGAAAAATGTTATTCATCACAAATCTGACAGTGGAGTTAGAATTGGACACTTCAAACATAAGACAGGTGAATCATACTGCCCAAATCAAATGACTGGGGAAACAGAATATCATTATAGAACTAAATATGATATTTATGAATATATAAATTCGAACTGGGGGGACAAGCTAAAATTAATTGAAATTGAAAAGTGGATATGTAATAACACTATTCGTTCTGATATTTATATTGAAACTAAAAAAAGTAAAATTGCTATAGAAGTTCAAGCAACGATATTAACAGTTTCTGAGATTAAATCAAGAACAGAAAAATATACTCAAAATGACATTTATGTTTTATGGATTTTGCCCTATGAAAACGACAGACTATATGAGTATGTACTTGATGACGAAAATAAATATGACTGGTTTCTCCGCGAGAAAGTTAAACTAAAGGAAATGGAAGTTTATTTGTATTGGTCAAACAATCGTCGATTAATATTTTGGGACTTAAGTCATGAATATTACAACTCTTTTATTTGTACTTTCTTCGATGAACATAAAAGCGACGATGTAGAATTTATGCGTGATGGGGAGGAACATTATTATACTGGTAGGACTGCAAAAACAATCAAGAGCCCAACTTGGGAAAAATGTGTTAACTTTAATGATATGATTGTTAAAGAATATCCAAGTACTAAAGCAAAAAATAGAATGTATTCAGTAGGACGCAGAAAAATATTTACGTATGAATTATATAATAAATTATTAGGTACCTGACTATCTTTAATATTTTATGATGCATAGAGCAACTAACAGCACCTTGCTTTCATGCGGTTCTTCCTTCGTGGACTGGAATGCAACAGACAACAATATTACTTCTTTAAAATAAGAGCATTAAACTCAAATAACATAAAATGACAACTACAGAACTTTATCAATCAGTAATCGGACACCTACCAATTAAAGAAATTCATCCTTTGCATAAAGCAATGATGGAAGAATGTTGCGAAACGGCATTGCAAAATAAACAAGGTGTTGTAGATAAGAAAACTTTAATATTGTCGGTTCAAATAGCTTTTATGACTTGTAACACTACATTAAAATCAACTTTGAATGCTTCTCTTAAAATGGCAAATGCAGACCAAGTGACGCTTAATTATCGAGGGCAGACATTTATAATTTCTAAATCTTCAAACCTTTTAAAATAAAAACAATGGAAAACAGAACAAACGAACAGCCATTGCAAGTATTACGGTTTCAATACCAGCAGCACTAAATGTTCTTTGAGTCTTTTAGTAAATTCATCCGAGGACTGTTTATTTGTTCACATTTTTGTTTTGTATATTAAATTTTTAATACTCATAAAAATGAAACCTGTCAAAGCGCTAACCGTACTTAAAAAATTATATTTTAGGGTCGACAAAGACATTGATTCAATGCCCAAAGTATGTGCAAAGGGATGTTATTTTTGTTGTTATCAACCTATTGAAATATTTAGAATTGATAAGGTAACACTAGGCGAGTATATAAAAAATGAATTGAGTGTGGAGGTTAAAAATTCAATTAAAGAAAAAGTAATAGAATGGCTTGATTATTTTGATGAAAACACATCAAATGTTGAACCTCTCAGCAGTAAGGAAGCATATGTTGATTTTAGATACAAGGCAGAGAATATACCATTTCCTTGTCCACTTCTATTCTATGGTGAGTGCATTGTTTACAAAGTAAGACCGTTGGCATGTAGGGTACATTTTGTAAATGACAACAAAGAACTTTGTAAAAAAGATAAATTAAGAAATGGTGCACCTCAGTCGTTAGCTTACAGGACACAAATTGTTGAAGAACTCAAGACTGAGATAGAAGTGGAGATTATTCCACTAGTATATGCTTTAGTAGAGATTTTAAATATTGATCGAAAAACTAAAAAAATTGAAAAGTCTGTATTGTAATTGTGGAAAATTTAAAAAAAGTTATCCATAACAGCTGTTTGTTAAGTAGCAACAATTACAAAATATATTCGACAGGATACACTAAACAAGTTGAATAAACCTAAAATTATACTCCAAGTTTATTCCTTTTTTCAATTACAGGATAATCCCACCGGGTCGTTGAAGTATTTAATAAATCAATTAATAAATTCTTTTTTATATTAGGAGAAACTCTAGCTTTTGAATGAAGAAATGGTGCAAGAATAATGGCGTTGGAGTATTTTCAGATATTGGGTCAAACAGGTTGTTTGTTTTAAGAGCAGAATTTGAAGCAGCAAAAATGAAACAAGCAGTAAAATATATCAAGGAAAAATATGGAGTAAATAATTTGCCGGATGTCTTTCATTCACAAGTGAATTTTTTCAATGAAAATAACAATACCGAAAATTCAATCAAATATAGACCCCAAGGCAAACATGAAATAAAATTTCTAAGCGACTTGCAAAGTTTTTAAAGATGTATATGATGCACAACATGGAAAATACACCATTATATATTCCACCAAATAAAAAGGTGAAAGGATTGGTTGTGTATTGTTATTTATGTAAAACGAATATAACATCAGGAATTTGTAAGACAACAGGAAAGTCAATTAAACAATGTCCGAACGGGGATAAGCATGTTTTCAAAGTTTATGTGAGTGTGCCTGGAACAAAGAATGAACGCAGGACAAAAAAATTAGAAACCCGGGATATAAATGAGGCCATGAAACAGGCAATTGATTTCGAGAAAGAGGTCAAAGCAAATACTCCTAGGGTTGAAGATAATAATAGAGAAGCGAGTCATACTGTTAAACCCGAAGTTAAAAAAGAAAGTCAAGGTAAGCCATACCTTCTAATACATGCCCTAGCCCGATATATAGGATGGTTACATAACGAAGGCGTACCGGCTCATTTGGTAAGAGAGAGAAGCTCTGAGCATATAAAAGATGTTGAAAGGGCTGCTAAAAGCCTAATTGAGAGTTTAACGAATAATGGATACAATCTCAGAATAATTTCAGTAGAAGATATTAATGATGAAATGGTAGGCAAAGTATACACTAACATGGAACAAAGAAAATTCGCAAACAGAACTTTCAATAAATACTTTGGCTATTATTCCACATTCTTGCAATGGTATAACAAGGAATACAATTACGATATCAAGAATTGTTTTGAGAGAGCTAAAAAAAAGAATCTTAATCCCAACCCTGAAGCTATAACTCATAGTGAATATGAAGCCTTACTTAAACAAATTACTCCGGAGAATGGGGTAAAAGAATATAAGGAAGGTGTGAAGCCATTAAGGAGTGTATATCGTCCCTGGCTTTCTGATGGTATTCGTTTAGCTCTGGAGACAGGCAGAAGACGGGAAGAAATAATAAATCTTAAATGGGATAACATTCAGGAAAGTGAAGGAATACAATTTATAAAAGTGGAAGATTATAAAGTGAATAGGATTCAAAACAGGATCTCTGAAGAAGAAAAGAAGTACATATATATTCCGGTTACTGATTCTCTGGGAAAATTGCTGGAAGAGCTAGATCGCAGTAAATACTCAAATACTGATAACTATATCCTGGCTCCGGAAATAAAAATTAGTAGGGGAAGGGTAATGTCAGATATTCTCAGTCGAGGATTTGCCCATTATTATAATCAACTTGGTACAGGTAGAAAACTTTCATTCAAATGCCTCAGAAAAACCTACATCACTAATTTGGAAATATTCATGGGGGCTGGAAATACGAAAACAATAACCGGGCATTCGGGTGATCAGGTAATTCAAAGAAATTATATAGATAAAAAGGAAATAGCGAAAGCTGCCCGTGGGTTTAATATATTTTCAAATGAAGGAGAACGAGTTGATGACTTGAAAGAATTCAGAACAGCATCAAAAGATAATACGCAACAAAAAAATCTGGAGGTATAAAATGAGAAAAACTGAAAATTTCCGCACCTCGTTTCCGCACCTTAGCGAAATTTTTTCCGCACTCTGCTATTTTTTATGTTTGGTTCAGGAAAATAAAAAATGCCGAAACGCTTGTTGTTCTAAGGTTTCGGCATTGTACCCGGGGCGGGAATCGAACCCGCACTGCCGCAATGGCAACAGGATTTTAAGTCCTGCGTGTCTACCAGTTCCACCACCTGGGCATCATCTGAAAAAAAACCTCCCGTTAAAGAGAGGATTTTCTGAGCGGGAGACGGGACTCGAACCCGCGACCCCGACCTTGGCAAGGTCGTGCTCTACCAACTGAGCTACTCCCGCTTATTCATTGGGAGTGCAAATATAAAAAAAAATTAATATCTACAAACATTTTTTCAAAAATTTACTGGTTAATTTTCAAGTATCATATCAGTCAATAGTTTGTATAACAGTAAAATATAATGGTAATATTAATGAAAAATAGTTTTTTTTATGCCTGAATGATAAATAATTAAAAATTTTGTATATTTGCTAGTTGATAATTAGATAATTAAAAACAAAATCCTAAATCCTCTAGATATGAAAAATCTTTTTAAACTTTTGTTAGCCGGAACATTCCTGTTCACATTTGCAGTAAAATCATTTTCTCAGACAACTGCAACCGCCAGTTCCTCTCAGACAACGCTGTCAATTCAGGAGAAAGCTGATAAGATAGCTATGGATATGTCCAAGGCTGCCACCCTTACAGCAGCACAGGTTAAACAAATTACACCTTATATAATTGAGCTTCTGAAACAAAAAGATATTGATGTTGCCCAGTACAAGGACAATGACGAGGCTTTGCTGAAGGCTAAGAACGACAGGCAAGCTGTATGCAATGCGAAAATAAAAGCTGTGGTAACTGATGATCAATTTGCAAAAATTAAAATATACTGGGAAAGCAAGAAGAAGCAGAATAACGATAAGACAAAATAAAATTCAGATATAAAAAGTTACGGGGATTTTTCAATCCCCGTTTTTTATTGCCCTAAAAGTTTTTTGATTTCATTTAATTTCATCAGTGCTTCCACTGGAGTGAGTGTATCTATATCTGTGTTCAGGATATCTTGCTTTATTTGTTCAAGAAGCGGATCGTTGAGTTGTATAAAACTTAACTGAAAATCGCGCAGTTGCTGATTTCTTTTTGAAATTTCTTTTGCTTTTTTTGTCAGTTCTTCACTGCTGTGTGATTTTTCAAGTTGTATTAATATTTCATTTGCAGTTTCAATAACAGTACTTGGCATACCAGCCATTTTCGCAACATGAATTCCAAAGCTGTGTTCAGTTCCACCTGCTACCAGCTTGCGCAGGAAAATAACTTTATTGTTGATTTCTTTTACTGTAACATGAAAGTTCTTTATACGCGGCATGGATACAGCCATTTCATTTAGCTCATGGTAGTGTGTAGCAAACAATGTTTTTGCCCTGAACATAGGGTGTTCATGTAAAAATTCAGCAATGGCCCATGCTATGGATATTCCGTCATATGTGCTTGTTCCCCTGCCAATTTCGTCAAGCAGTATAAGGCTCCTGTCGGATATGTTATTTAAGATGCTGGCAGTTTCATTCATCTCAACCATGAATGTGGATTCACCCGAAGAAATATTGTCAGATGCACCGACACGCGTAAATATTTTATCAACCAATCCTATTCTTGCAGCCTCCGCAGGAACATAACTTCCCATCTGGGCCATCAGGACAATCAATGCTGTCTGTCGCAGCAATGCAGATTTTCCTGACATATTGGGGCCTGTAATGATTAATATCTGCTGCTTTTCGTTATCGAGATAAACATCATTTGCAATGTATTCTTCACCCAGTGGCAGTTGTTGTTCAATAACAGGGTGTCTTCCTTTTTTAATATCAATAACAAATGAATCATCAATATCAGGACAATGGTAAGAATTTCTTTTAGCAATTGAAGTAAAAGAAAGCAAACAATCTAATCGTGCAATCAGCGAGGCATTGAGCTGAACAGGTTCAATATAATCATTGAGTGAAAGCACCAGCTCATTGAATAATCTTGTCTCGATTGCAAGAATTTTTTCTTCTGCTCCCAAAATTTTTTCTTCGTACTGTTTCAGTTCTTCCGTAATATACCGTTCAGCATTTACAAGTGTTTGCTTACGCTGCCAGTCGGACGGAACTTTATCTTTATGGGTGTTTGTTACTTCAAGGTAATAGCCGAAAACATTGTTGAATGCAACTTTCAATGATTGAATTCCTGTACGCTCAATTTCACGCTGCTGTATCTGCAGTAAATAATCTTTTCCTGAGTAGGCCAGCTTTCTTAATTCGTCAAGCTCATCGTCAACACCGCTATTGATCACATTCCCTTTCGACAAAATTACCGGTGGATCAGCATTTATTTCTTTGCCAATTTTTTCGCTGATCAGCTGGCAGGGATTCAACTGTTCTCCGATTTTTTTCAATGCTTCATCGGAAGCCTTGCTGCATTCTTTTTTTATTGGGGATATAGCATCAAGTGCTTTCTTCAACTGGTAAACTTCGCGTGGTGTAATTTTACCTACTGCAACTTTTGAAATCAGTCGTTCGAGATCACCAATGAATTTAATGTTCTGCCTGAAGTTTTCTGCCACTGTATCATGTTTCAGCAGGTAGCCCACAATGCGCAATCGCTCATCAATCGGGAGTTTATCCTTTAATGGCAATATCATCCAGCGTTTCATAAGTCTGGATCCCATTGGAGAAATAGTCTGATCAATAATATCAATAAGTGTCCTGGCATTTTCATTATTGGTACTCAATAGTTCAAGATTGCGAATAGTGAACCTGTCGAGCCACACATAGCGGTCTTCTTCAATGCGCGCCAGTTTTGAAATATGCTGTATTTTGTCATGCTGGGTTTCAGAAAGGTAATGGATAGCAGCGCCTGCAGCAATGGTGCCATTCGTCATATCTTCAACACCAAAACCTTTAAGTGACTTGGTTCCAAAATGTTTTGTGAGCAGGTCGTAAGTGAAATCGTGCGTAAATACCCAGTCTTCAAAAGTTGATGTGTAAAATTTTTCACCAAAAATTTCCTGGAACTGTTTCAGTTTATTCTTTTGTACAATTACTTCGCTGGGGCGAAAACTCTGCAAAAGCTTATCGATATAATCATTGCTGCCTTGTGCAATCAGAAATTCGCCTGTTGAAATGTCAAGAAATGAAACACCGGAAGTTTTTATTTCAAGATGAATGCTTGCAAGAAAATTATTGGTTTTATGATCAAGCACTTTGTCATTAAGAGAAACTCCTGGTGTGACAAGTTCGGTGACACCTCTTTTAACGATTTTTTTTGTAAGTTTTGGATCTTCCAGTTGGTCGCATATGGCCACTCTTTGCCCTGCTTTTACAAGTTTTGGCAGATATGTGTCCAGTGCATGATGCGGAAACCCGGCCAGTTCAACAAAAGTCCCTGACCCATTGGCCCTGCGGGTAAGAACAATTCCCAAGATACCTGAAGTTTTAATTGCATCTTCACCAAAAGTTTCATAAAAATCACCTACACGGAACAGTAATAATGCATCAGGATATTTCGCCTTGATAGCGAAATACTGTTTCATGAGCGGGGTTTCGACAATAATATTTTCTTTGTTTTTTTCCAAAATCTGAATACCGGGAATTTTTACGAAAAACAAATTTAAAAATTAAAACTTGCATCGGCCGTATTTTTTTGAAGAACACTGTTATTTTTGCAAAGTAAAGATTCGTTATGAGAAAATTAAAATTGTCCGAACTCAACAGAATTTCTGTAGAAGAATTTAAAAATTCCTCAAAGACACCTATTATTATTGTGCTTGACAATATAAGAAGCCTTCATAATATCGGATCAGTATTTCGCACTGCTGATGCTTTCCGCATTGAATCACTTTATTTGTGCGGCATTACAGGTACTCCTCCGAATAAGGAAATTCATAAAACAGCTCTTGGTTCCACTGAATCGGTCGACTGGAAATATTTTGATCAGACGATGGATGCAATTTCTTTTCTTAAAAAAAATAATGTTTCAATTTATGCTGTTGAGCAGGTGGAAGGAAGTGTAAGCATTGAGGAGTTTTCACCTTCTTTTGAAAAGCCGTTGGCGCTTGTGTTTGGTAATGAAGTGAGCGGTGTTGGTGATGAAATTATACAGCAAGCAGATGGCTGCATTGAAATCCCTCAGTTTGGTACAAAGCATTCCCTGAATATTTCTGTAAGTGCAGGAATAGTAATCTGGGAATTATTTCAAAAATATTTCCGCACCTTATAATTAGAAAATTTTACTCATAAAAAAACCCCTGAACTTCAGGGGTTTTTTTATGAGTAGGTTTTATTATTTCTTTATTATAAAGTCAACTCTCCTGTTTACACTGAGTATGTCGCTTGATAGTGGTTCATTAATACCTTTACCAACAACGGTCAACCTGCCAGCATCAATACCATATGATTTAATGAGATCATCACAAACAGCCTGAGCTCTTCTCTTACTTAAAAGTTCATTGTAAACCTGTCCGCCGGTTTTGTCAGCATGACCCACAACTTCGAACTTCAGATTTGGATCCTCTTTCAGCATTTTAGCAGCAGCAGCAATCTTTTCTTCATTTAGTGCATCAATGTAAGAACTGTTTACAGTAAAGAATATGGAGAACTGTGGTTTCATTTCAGCTACACCTGTTCCAGCTTTTGGTATAGTAATACCCTGGAAGTTGACAAGATTACCTGCAGGAGTATTTGGTTCAAGATCCTTGCTGTTAGGAACACCGTCGTTATCATCATCAGCTTCTTTAGCAGGATTTTTAAGGTCAGCAACATCTTTCTGAACCTGTGCAACTTTATTATCAAGTTCATTCAGTTTATTACCGAGTGAATCAATTTTCTTGTTTATCGCATTGAAAAGCGGAGTCAGCTGATCTGCTTCCATTTCTTTAGAAGTAACCCATTCAAGCGATTTATCATTCTTGCCAATATTGTAAGTAAGAGTTAAGGCAGTATAGCCATATTTGTCTTTTGCAGTGTTGGCTCTAACGCGTGAATCTAATTTGTCGCTGTTGAGATTGTTTATTGTTGATTCAAGACCTATATCAAAATGTTTATTGATTTTATATTTAATACCTAATCCTACAGGAACGATTATTTCAGTGGTAGCCTTTTTTGGTCCGCCGAAATCACCATAGCCATAACTGTTGATCAATGTATTTGATGATATTGTCCATTCCTGCGATTTAAAATCACATAATCCAAGTCCGGCAATACCGTATAGTACAAACTTGGGTGATTTAAGCAGCGGATTGAATATAGGTAAAAAGTTTACTTTTATATTAAATCCATAAGTTATAAAAGTAGCACTGAAATGTGCATCTACATACTTTTTCATTCCATTAACAGCTCCCTTTTCCAACATTCCCTGAATTCCAAAAATGGGAGATAGCTGCTTGCCGACTTTTAAACTAAAACCTTTGTCGTATTCAGAAATACCATCTGTTACGCCGTACCAGTCCTTGCTATTTTTAATAGTAACGGGATAGAAATCGAACTGCCTGAGATCACCGTAAAACAACATAGATCCACCGCTTAATGTAGCTGACCATGTATTGTATTTAATTTTATCTGCCGCTTTATCTTTCTGGCCAAATGATATTGCATTTACCGCAATGACAAATAATAAAGTCAAAGTAATAAACCTGATTGTTTTCATTGTTTTATGTTTTAATTATTTCTTTGTTGGTATTGCAAAAGTAATAAGAAAATCTAAAAAATCAACCTTTTAATACTGCAAAATAAAACTCATACACTGTTTTACTTCATTTGTCGTTTATATGTTGTTTTAAAACAAATGGTTACATATTATTGAAAAATATATTAGGTAAATAAAATATTGTTTTTATATATTTGCGATAGAAAAAAGGCACTGAATTAACTAAAACAACTAAATAATCCGAAAAAACTATGAGAAGTATCAGTTTTAAAATTGTCGCTGCGCTTGTTGTTGTGGCAACTCTTTTATCAGGTTGTGACCTGAAAAAAATGACAAAAAAATATGAGACGGTGAAGTACGAAGTTACTCCTACTGTTCTTGAAACCAATGGCGGAAAAATTTCTGTTTCGATTAAAGGAACCATTCCTGCTAAATATTTTGGCAAAAAAGCAAGTGTTGAATTTGCACCTGTATTAAAATATGCTAATGGTACAACTCAACTAAAGTCTGTCACTTTGCAGGGTGAAAAGGTAAAAGGAACAGGTAACAGCGTTACTGTTATTAAGAAAAAATCAGGAGGTACATTCTCGTATACAGATGTGATCGATTACAAACCTGACATGAATAAATCTGAACTCAGGGTTACTGCAAAAGCAACACAGAAGAAAAAAACAGCAACACTTGGTGAAACAAAGCTTGCTGATGGTGTAATTTATACTTCTGAACGGATTGAAAAAGAAGGCGACATCATTCTTGCAGACCACAATTATCAGAAAGAAACCATTATTACACAAAGTGCTGAAATATTCTTTGCCAAGAATATGACTGACTTAAACCTTAAAAACCTTCCGTTAAATAAAGATGAAGCAAATGCCGCAAAACTTAAAAGCTTTGTTGACTTTTTACAGAAAGAATGGAAAATTAAAAACATTGATATAGCCGCATGGGCATCTCCTGAAGGAGAAGAAACTAACAACCAGGGCCTATCTGACAAACGTTCAAAAACTGCTGATAAATACATTAAGGACCAGATAAAAGATATCGTAAGAGCCAAAGCAAAAGCAAAGAAAGAAAAAGTTGATGAAAAGAAACTTGATGCTGACATGCCAACTTCAACCCTTTCTGCAAACGGTGAAGACTGGAACGGTTTCCTGAAATCAATCGGAACAAGCACAATGAAAGACAAGGATAAAGTTGTGAACGTTGTAAATTCTGAAACTGATCCTACTAAAAAAGAAAAAGCAATTAATGATATGGTTGTTATTTATCCTGAAATTGAAGACGTAGTTCTGCCTCCACTCAGAAGGTCATCAATAACAATTAATTATTACGAACCTAAGAAAACTGATCAGCAGATGGCAATGCTTGCTACAACAATGCCTGATTCATTAAAGAAAGAAGAGCTTCTTTATGCCGCAACTCTTACAGAAGATCTGAATACCAAACTGAAAATTTATGATGCTGCTACAAGGATATATGCAAATGACTGGAAAGGTTACAACAATGCTGGTTATGTATGTATACAACTTGGAAAGATTGATGATGCAAAATCATATCTTGAAAAAGCAAACACTCTGAATGCAAACAATGGTGCTGTTATTAACAACCTTGGAGTTGCTGCTGCATATAATAAAGAATATGATAATGCAAAAGCATATTTCGAAACTGCCCAGGGATTGGGAATTACCGAAGGTTACAATATGGGCGCTTATTATATTAAGAAAGGCGACTATACTGCAGCTGTTTCTTCTTATGGAACCAGAACATGTACACACAATATTGCCTTAGCTCAATTACTTTCTGGCAATTCATCTGCAGCTGCTACCACACTGGAATGTGCTAATCCAAAATCAGCAGCAGTTTATTATCTGCTCGCAATTGTTGGTGCCCGCAGTGGTAACACAGCTTTGATTTATGAAAATCTTCCTAAAGCTATTGCTGCTGATGCTGCTTACAGGGATCAGGCAAGGGATGACAGGGAATTTTTAAAATTCAATACAAGTGCAGAATTTTTAAATGCAATCAAATAAGATAAACTGATATTTAAAAAGCGGGGCGGCATTTTTCAATGCCGCCCCGCTTTTTTTTAATTAATAGTTATAACGAAATCCTTGTTATTCCTATTTCATAATCCACATTAATAATTTTATCGGTAATCTTTTTATAATCTTCGTGGTTGTTTACAAAATCAATATTGTTGGTGTCAATAATCAGAACCCGCATATTCTGCTGCGATTTGATAAAATCAAGATAACCAGCCTGAATTTTTGCAAGGTAATCTTTTTCCATATTCTGCTCATACGAGCGTCCTCTGCGTGTTATATTCCTTTGCAGGTTATCAATGTTCAGGTACAGATAAACCAGAAGATCGGGTTTTGGCAAAGTAGTATTGATAATAAAAAAAAGTTTTGTGAACAATGCAAATTCATCTGCCTGCAGATTTTTTTGCGCAAAGATGAGCGTCTTGTTAATGAAATAATCTGATATTGTAAAACTCTTGAATAAATCCTGTCGTGAAAGTTCGTCCTTCAGCTGATGATATCTTGCTGCAAGAAATGAAAGTTCCAATGGAAATGCATATTGATCAGGTTTCTCGTAGAACTTAGGCAGGAAAGGGTTGTCGGCAAACTGTTCAAGAATTATTTTGGCATTGTGTTGTTCCGAAATTTTTGTAGCGAGCGAAGTTTTGCCGGCACCTATATTTCCTTCGATAGCGATGTAATTGTACTTCATTTTAATTGGGGCTGATATCGAATGAAGGCTCGTGAAGAAGTTCTACTTCGCAATCGTCCGGGCATTCTTTTAATAATTCTGCAATACTTTGTCTGTATATCGGATGTATAAAATTCGGAGCAATCTCTTTTAATGGCACCAGGGCAAATCTTCTGTTTCTTACAAGTGGATGAGGTATGGTGAGATGTTCTTCATGAATGATGAGTTCATCATAAAAAATAATATCTATGTCAATTTCTCTTGCCACCCATTGCTTCGTTTGTCTTTTTCTTCCTATAGAGATTTCTATTTTCAGGATCTCAGTTATCAGTTCATGTGGGTTCAATGAAGTATCAAGGCTTAGTGCCATATTGAAAAAATTCCGTTCATCTGAAAATCCCCAGGGTTCCGTTTCATAAATAGCGGAATGCTTCTTCACCTTCCCGATTTTTTTCAGGAGTTTAACTGACTGGCGGAGGTTCTCCTCCTTGTTGCCCAGGTTTGATCCCAGCAGAAGATAAGCAGTGCTCATTGGTTAAAACTATTGCACCAAAATTACAATAAGTTTGATACGAAATGAACCTTGTTGAAAATTTATTTTATGAGTTTTAACTTCTCTGCATATTATAAATACTATCAAATATCTTTCATTATCTTTGAATACACTATTCAGGATAAATCAAAAGATGAGAAAGCAAATAAAATTCATTCTGATATATATTTTCAGTTGTTGTCTGTTCAGTACCCCGATGTATTCTGTTTTCGCACAAAGTCAATATAATCTGATTTACGATATTCATTACTCTTCTGAATGTGGTGCTCAAGACCTTTTAACCTTGCACAAAGCCACTATGACTTTTGAAGAAAGGTATTTGAAAACTAAATTCACGAATGAAAAAAAACCGGTACAAAAAGCATTAGGAATTTTTTACCGTGCATCAAAAACAGTTTTGCTGGATGATCTGATAGACCACTTAACAATTCTTACCCAGCATGAAATATTCGGACATGGAGCCAGATACCGTGAATTCGGACATGTTGATAATTCCTTTCATTTAAGCCTTGTTCCCCCCTATGGTGATGGTCATGGTTTTGCGCAGTCGGGCCCACTTAAGGATCCCAACAGGAAAACATCGGAGTGCGAAAGCCTGATGAAAACGGTAGGTGGAGACGAAGCAAACACAATTCTGTCGCAGCATATCATAGGAAACTGGCTTTTGCGCGGAAGTATTAATTACCGGGAAAGTTTATTATACCTGGAATCGGCAAACAATCTTTTAGCATATATATATCTAACCAAATACCAAATTAAAAATGGTAAGCCAACTTCACAGGGAAATGATATTTTGGCATACACAATGCTGATGCAGATTACGAACAACAATGGAAAAAAATATACAATTGATAACCTCGCAAACCAGAGTCTGGTTGGAATAATAAATCCATTTCAGTTTCTTGCTGCTTTTGCATATTCATATTCTTACCTGCTGAATGGAAATGATTCATTGAAGCTGCCCATGATCAGGATTGGAAATTCCAGATATCTGCCTGCGTTTCATTATGGACTGAGCCCTTTCGGGACAGAATACTATTTAGACAATTATCTTGTCATAAATAAAAAAGTATTTACCGCATATTGCAGGTATGGCGATACAAAGTATTTTAATTCCTGGGGCTTCGGAATAAATTCAATGAACTTTCTTTCATACCGGAATCTATCGATCAATCCATGTTTTGATATATGGAAACAACCGGCATTTGATATTGGTGGAGACAAACTAGTAACTCATAAAGCAGGATTTGGAGGTTCGCTCAGCAATACGTTCAACTGGTATTTCAGCAAACAATCGAAAACCGGTATCACACTGCAGCTGGGTTATAAAACTGCCGGATACCTGGCAGGTGAAAATTTAGCCGGTGGAATAATTGTTCGTGCAGGTTTGTGTTTCAAAGAATAATTTTCCCTGTAACTTTTTTTAATTGCAGTTCGTCCTATTGGAAATTTTTATGTTGGAAAAATTTTGGTGTATTTCGCAAGAAGGCTTTTACCTGCCTTCTTGCGATTTTTACAGATCAAAGCATGGATTACATCAAATTTAACTTTTAAATTCCAAGTTTTTTCTTTAACATTGCGAAAGAAAATTCTGAATGTCAAAACTCTAAACCGGAAAATATGAAACAGTTTTTTAAATTTATGTTTGCCTCAATGTTGGGCTTCTTCCTGATGTTCCTCATCTTTTTCTTTATCATGATGGGAATAATAATGTCGGCAGCTTCCTTCTCAAAGAAAGAAGTGGTAGTGGTTCCAAAGAATACTATTCTCCATTTAAAATTCGATGAAGAAATTGCGGACCGTTCTTCAAAAAATCCTTTTGCAAGCCTTAATATTTTCAACATGAAATCATCAGAAGCCCCGGGGCTGGATGAAATTCTGGAAAGTCTTAAGAAAGCAAAGACCGATGAAAACATTAAGGGCATTTATCTTGAACTTGGAACGATTCCTTCGGGAATTGCAACGGTTGAGGAAATAAGAAATGCATTGATCGACTTTAAAAAATCAGGGAAATTCATTATCAGTTATGGAGAAGTATATACTCAGAAAGCTTATTACCTGGCTTCTGTAGCTGATAAAATTTATCTGAATCCTGAAGGCATTATTGATTTCAAGGGTTTAAACGGAGAAATCATGTTCTATAAAGGCCTGCTTGAAAAGCTCGATGTGGATGTGCAGATTATCCGTCACGGAAAATTTAAAAGCGCTGTTGAGCCATTCATTTATGATAAGATGAGCGAGCCGAACAAGGAGCAAACTTTAAAATATATTACTTCAATATGGGACCACCTGCTTGATGGAATTTCTGAATACAGGAAAATAAGTAAGGATGATTTAAATGCGATTGCTGACAGCTTCAGAATTCAAAAGGCCGCTGATGCTGTTACTTATAAGCTTGCAGATAAGGTGATGTACAAAGATGAAATTCTTGCTGAATTGCGCACCAAACTTGGCTTGGGAGAAAATGATAAAATTAGCATGCTGACGATGAGCAAATATGTTGACGCTCCTGATAAAAATAAAAAGACTTCCACGTCTAAAAATAAAATAGCTGTGATCTATGCGCTTGGCTCCATTGAAAGCGGCAAGGGCGATGATAAAACAATAGGCTCTGAAAAAATATCAGAAGCAATACGCAAAGCGCGACTTGATACAACAGTGAA
>Ga0224523_1000495_pt1 | contig 20148 bp, 14 predicted proteins | sample CFST50metaG_FD_182732 | JGI IMG/M metagenome (GOLD analysis project Ga0224523, IMG submission 182732) | Peat soil microbial communities from Stordalen Mire, Sweden - C.F.S.T50 | ecosystem: Environmental > Terrestrial > Soil > Wetlands > Peat | place: Sweden: Norrbotten County, Stordalen Mire...
CTCCATAATTATACGAAACCCGGCAGCTTTCCGGTTAAACTCGTGGTGATCGGACCGGGGGGTAAGGATTCCCTGACAGTACCGAACTATATTGTCATCACCGCCGTTATTCCAAAACCTTCGCCTAAATTCTCCGGCGCTCCAACCTCCGGGAAGGATTCCTTGAAAGTTCAATTTACTGATTCGTCAACAGGAACGATCACCTCCCGTCTTTGGAATTTCGGCGACAATACCACCGACACCTCCGCTAGTCCGCTCCATAATTATACGAAACCCGGCAGCTTTCCGGTTAAGCTCGTGGTGATCGGACCGGGAGGCAAGGATTCCCTGACAGTACCGAACTATATCGTCATCACCGCAACCGCCGACACGAACCGACCCATCAATCCGATTATTCTCACCGCGACAGCCCAATCGGACAGTTCGATTTTATTATTCTGGAATAAAACCTCGGGGTTCGACAGTTTGCGCATTTGGAAAGGCTCCTTCGCCATTCCGCCGTTAACGGTCGCCCCGGGCAATGGCTATGAAACAATCGCCATTGGATTGACCGACACAACTAAACTTTTAACCGGCCTTTCCCCTGTCACCTCGTATTTTTTCGGCGCGCAAGTCTTCGGTAACGGCCTATGGTCCATTATTACCGATAAATCAACCGCTTCAGCCAAAACCCTTGAAACCGCCGACACCGCGACCGTCGTCAATACGATACAAATAACGAAAATTCTTTTCGACGGCCTAACGAACTCGATAAAGGTTTTTTGGACGAAGGATTCGGCGCAATCCCTGAATTATACGATAGGCATTTCCTTTTCCGCTGCCGGATATCCCGCAGACACCAACGCCCCTAAACGGATCGTTCCCGGAAACCTTCCCACCGACAGCGCAACGATAGCGCTTGGCGCGTCCATCCTTTTCGATACCGTGTACTACGGCGCGCTATGGCTGAAAAAAGGCGCCGGCCCCTGGTCGACGCCAATAACGACGTCAATAGCCGTTCCATCGTTTACATGGCAAGAAATAGTCTATTTCAAGGCGAATGGCGCCCGCGACACCTCGTACGCGTTTAACAAGCGCATCCGGCTCAGTAACGACGTGGCCGGCGACCCCATAAAGGATACGCTCATAGCCTGGTTTCCACTTGACGCCGTAACAAACGGGTTTATCCCCGTAAGCGTCGGCTTTTATTTTAAGCGCAAGAATCCCTCGCCGAGTTTTTTCATCGGCCTCCGATGCGACTCCATTCCAAAACGTTATTCGGCGGATAGTGTGCGGATATATCGGTATGATAACGGCGCTTGGCTTGTCGAAGCCAACAGCGCTTGCGACCCCGTCACCGATTTTGTATCCGTCAAAACCCGCGACCTCGAAAAACCGTTTATCGCCATGATTGATACCGTTAGACCTGCATACACCCATTTAGGAACTCTTGAACCGATAATTGCCGGCCGGCCAATCGCCGATACGTTCGTCGTAAACGATAATGTTTCCAACATGAGATGCTCCTTTCGCTATGCAAAAGGCGCGAACTCCTATGCCGAAGGCGACAGCAACGACACGGTATTGACGTTAAAAATGGACACGGTGGTAAATACGATACAGGGATCGACGGTCAGCGAAGACAACGGAGTCCGGGCGCTTTTCATCATAAGCGACGGGGTACATACGGACACGATGAATATATCGCGTCAAACCATACGAACGCAACGTTCGGACGCTTTCATGGCCGGCGCGATGCAATGGATGCCGCTTCACGCAACTGCCTTGCCGGAAACATCCGACATACGGCACGCCCTGCGTAATTTTTCCGTAAAAGGCGCGTGGTCCTACGATCCTTCGGCATTCAGGCTCTTCCGATGGTATCCCTCCGCGCAAAACGCTCAAACAACCGATAAGTACATCGAATATTCCGATTCAATCAGAAATATATTTTCAATATCGCCGGGCAACATTCTTTGGCTGAAATCCAGAAAACAGGTTCAAGTCGATTTCGGCAGCGCAACGACTCCGCTCCTTACGGCGCCCTACGGAATCATCACCCAACCGGGAGAATGGACCGATATCGCGTTGCCGTTCAAATTCGATATTTTCATCGGCGATGTCCTCGCATCAACTCGCGGCGCCGGACAAGCCGCCGATTCATTGGAATGGTACCGCTGGACACTGGATACAAAGAGTCATTATTTCGCGGACCCCGTATATGTTCCGGGCCTCGGCGACGCGGCCCCACAACTCACCGACGAATCATATGAAATAGTATCCAAGGAAACCGTCGGATACACGGTAAGGAATACTTCGCACGAGTCAACTAAGATTCTCTTTCCGCCCCTCCCTCCATCAATGTCGTCTTTCGCGAAACCTCTTGTAAAAAAATCCATTCGGGGAAATTGGGCGCTTACGATCAGGGGTCGGGTAGCCGGCGGTGAGACGCTGAGTCCCGTGTACTGCGGTTTTATGGCCGAACGGCGAAAAAACCCCTCTTTTTTCAGCGCCCCTCCGTCAATGGGCGCGGTCGCCATTCGAGTATGCGACAACCGCCAAAACCATTTCGGCCACCAACTGGCGTACGCCGCATCCGGCGAAACAGCGGCGACCTTCAATTTAGCCTTTATCAATTATTCCGAGGCCTCGGAAACCATCGAATATTCCATTGAAAACGCGGATCGATTACCGAAGGGAATCTTTTACCTGATGCTGGACCCTGAAACCGGAAATGGCGAATCAACGGGAAAATCGCTCCAGGTAACCGTTGCCGCCGGGCATTGCGCGTACCGGAAATTGGCCGTTGGAAGCAAGGAGTATTGCGCGAAAATCAAACATGACGTTCGGGTATGGAAATTGGACTTGCTCGGGGCGTATCCGAATCCCTGTGGGAAGCTGCTGCGGATACAGTACAGCCTTCCCGAAACAGGAATCGATCATATCAAACTATCGATCGTTTCGGTTTTTGGCCGTCAAGTGTTCGAAACGATTCAACGATGCGGTAGCGCATCGGGCGTTCGGGAAGCGGTATGGGACGGCTCAGTGGGGCGCGACAAGCCTATTGCCTCGGGCGTTTATGTAGTGAGATTGACGGCGTTCGACGGGAAATCCCGCCGGGCGGGGGTCTTCGAGAAAAAAATCACCTTTTTGCCGTAAGAACGCGCCGCTTCAATAAAATATAATTTTTAAAACCGCCGATTTGTCTTCCGCCAAGGAATCTCTTTTCGATAAACGACAGGAATCGGTATTTAAACCGGTCATGCGCGAATTTCGATGTGCGCTTGCCGCCGCGGCGCAGTTGGTCGTTCCAATCCATGGACGCGATGCGCGCGGCCATGACGGCAGGGTGCGCGCCGGTGAACTTTTCCGTTCGATCAAGCGGTCCGTAGTCGAAATCAACAGGCCGGTCCTTGAACGCCGCGTCGGCGTTTCCCGCGCCCCCATAATTGACATAGTGCGTATAGCTCTTGCGCTGCATGAGCCGCGGCGGCCTTACGTAGCCGTAGTGAAAAACCTCGGCCCCCGCCCGCGCAACCTTTATTTTTTTTTCGCAAAGTCTGAATGATTGGGCGTCTTTCCACGATACTATTTCCAGCCCGTTTCGCACGATGCGTATTTCGCGGGAATACCATTTATGCCCGCCCTGACAATGGCCGTAATCGCCCCAAAAATGCCGGAAATCAAAGAGCAATCCCTGTACCCGCGAATCACCGGCGAGCTCCTCGCATCGCGCTTTGATAATAGGAAGATACTTTTCATGAACCACTTCATCGGATTGAATATAAAAGCACCAATCGCCCCTGCATTGAGACAGCGCAAGGTTGGTCTGACCGCTATAAATATGATTATCGCCTTCCCCGGGCCTCGGCCATACGGTATCGATGATGCGGATGCGCGGATCGCCGATGCCCTCGATAAGACTTCGCGTTCGGTCGTCATCATCGCAGTCGCCCACCGCTATAACGAATTCGTCGCATATCGGGAGGATCGAGGTTATGGCTTCCTTGACTGGAAAGTAAAGCTTTTCCGCGTTACGGGCGAATGAAAAACCGCTTATTTTCACGATGTCCCTTCCCTTGAAAGAAAAGAATATAGGTATTTTTTGCAACGAAGGGCAATACATGTGTAGTATTTTTACCCTATGTTTCCGCTGAAAGATGAAAACCCCACACTGCATTGGTCAATCATCACCTATCTTATTATCGCCGTAAATGCCGCGGTCTGGGTGGTGGTCCAGGGAATGGGATTCGAGCCTTCGCTCACGAAATCCGTGTTTTCCTTCGGGCTCATTCCCGGGGAATTGCTTAAAACCATCGCGCCCGGCACATCCATTCCGATAAGCGAACATTTATCGTATGTCATTGAAGCTACGCCGAACTGGGCTACCCTTGTCACCTCAATGTTCATGCATGGCGGATGGTTCCATATCATTGGGAACATGTGGTTTTTATTCGTATTCGGCGATAATGTCGAGGACTCCATGGGCGCCTTTCGATTCATGCTATTTTATCTCATGTGCGGACTCGCCGCGGCGGGCGCGCAAATCATGCTTTCTCCCGACAGCGCCGCTCCCATGGTCGGCGCTTCTGGCGCGATAAGCGGCGTTTTGGGCGCCTATGTGGTTTTATACCCGCGCGCACCGATTCACACTTTGGTATTCCTTGGCTTCTTCGTGACCCGAATCATCGTTCCGGCATATTTCATGTTAGGGTATTGGTTTTTTCTGCAATTGTTCGGAACCCTGCCTAGACTTGGCTCAGAAAGCGGCGGTGTTGCCTTTGCGGCGCATGTGGGCGGATTCGTGGCGGGAATTGTCCTGATTTTTTTCTTTAAAAGAAGAGATCGGATGAAGGAGAAAAAAAGAAATGTTTGGAGAGCCTGGAAAACGGCATAAGGTGATGGCGCCGTATCGTGGTCAATCCTTAAAAAAAACCCCGGCATTTCGCAACACCGGGGGTTGAAAAATCAAAGCTGTTTTTCCCTTTATTTCGCGGCCGACGCCTTGTTTTTAGTATGCGCTCGCATGGCCATCACCAGCATAAACGCGCCGAAAATCAATAAACAGATACCCGTATAAATATTGATATTGATGTTCAGGGAATGTTTATAGATTTCAGCGCCCTTGGTGGCGAAACCGAAAACGGTAATCACCACGCCAAGAATGGAAAACAGCAATCCGATGGGAAGACGAATGTCCATTTGCATATAATAATCTCCTTCTAATTACCAGAAAAACAGGTTAAGAACAACCGCGCCGGCGCATACGATGATACCGAGAGTTGCCGGCTGTAAATACCAGGGAACGTTTGTCTCCTTGATCCGTGGAGTAAGCGAAGAAACAAGTCCTTTGAGTTCCTCGTCGGTCTTATTGGCCTTCGACACCAATGAAATAAGAACCGTAACCACAAAGCAAATGGAAAACGCGAAGGACGCGGTCCAAAAGTTCTGCGCCATTTCACTAGGATAATGATGCACGACGCCCAGCCACCCGCCCTTGATAAGCGGCGCGGAGGCCCCGGGAATGGTCAATCCGTGGTGAACTGCGGCGCCGATAGTGCCCGAAAGCAAACCGACGAAGGCGGCGTTGCCGCTTGCTTTTTTCCAGAACATTCCAAGGAGAAACGTCGCGAAAAGCGGAGCATTAACGAACGCAAAAATAAGTTGGAGGAAGTCCATGATGTTATTAAAGGATGCGGCGACATACGCGGCGCCCATGCTGAGGACGGTACCGAAAATGGTCGCTATCTGGCCCACGCGCAGGTAATGCTTGTCGGACTGGCCGGGTCTGATGTAACTCTGGTAAATATCGTAGGTCCATACGGTATTAAATGCGGTTACGTTACCCGCCATGCCCGACATGAACGACGCCATAAGTGCCGTAAGCCCAAGGCCAAGAACGCCGGAGGGCAGGTAATGGCCCAGCATGAGAGGTATGGTATTATTGTAATTGATTACGCCATCGGCCCCTTTGAGGGTAAAACCGCTGACGCCGCTCTGATAGGTTAACGCGACGGCGATCATACCGGGAAGAATGACCAGAATGGGCATGAACATTTTTGGAATAGCCCCGATAAGCGGCGTACGTCGCGCGGCCGACATCGAATTCGCGGCAAAGGCTCTTTGCACGACAAGAAAGTTCGTACACCAATACCCGAAAGAAAGCACGAACCCCAATCCGAATACCAGTCCGAACCATTCAACACCCATGGGGTTAGCGCCGGCGCTACCCATATATGTCCAACTTCTGCTCCAGGCGTCGGGAGCAAAACCCTGAGCCGTAGCGACCGCATGCAACCGATTTTGGACGCCGCCCCAGCCTCCCGCATCCTTGAGACCCAGAAAAACCAGGGGAACGAAACCGGCAACAATGAGAAAGAATTGGAGCACTTCATTATAGATGGCGGAAGTCAGACCGCCCAAAAACGTATAAGCAAGCACGATGATGGCCGACATAACAATGCTGAAATTGAAGTCCCAACCGAGAAGGATTTGCATCAGGGTGGCCATCGCGTACATGGAAATACCCGACGCGAAGATGGTCATGATTGCAAAGGAGAAAGCGTTGAAGCCGCGTGTTTTTTCGTTAAAACGGAGTTTAAGATATTCCGGTACCGAACGCGCCTTTGATCCATAAAAAAACGGCATCATGAATACGCCGAGAAATACCATGGCCGGAATGGCGCCTACCCAATAAAAATGACAGGTGGCAATTCCGTATTTCGCTCCCGACGCGCCCATACCCATGACTTCCAGAGCGCCGAGGTTGGTGGAAATAAAAGCGAGCCCCGTAATCCAGGCGGGAATGGACCGTCCCGATTCCAGGAAGTCCTTGCTCGATTTCATGTACCTTTTCAGTACGAATCCAATGCCCAGAACGAAAGCGATGTAGATCACCATAATACTATAATCAATGGCGCCTACTTGAATTTGACCGTGCATAGCCTCCCCTTTCATATTTTAAAGAAATAATCACCTTAAGCGGTAAGGTTATTTTGATGAAATAAAATACCTATAATGATATTTAAAAAGCAACAACCTTTTTTTTAGGCGCTTCAGTGGAGGGGCCTGTTTTAAAGTCATAAGGACATTGCGAAGGTCTTTTGCGGGCTTGACTCAGCCTTTCGTTACATCACATTTTATCCAACACGGTGCTTTTTCCACTATCAACGGTATTGCAGAGACACACGAATGATGAAAAAAAAGCTTGGCGGAATTTTCCTTTCCCTATTGTTTGTCCTTTTATACCGGACGCTTGTCTTATGCCAAACGGATTCCTTCGATAGCGGACTCTCTCTATGCAACAACCGATCCTCGGTCATTTTCATGGGCGATCCGCAACGAACGGGATTTGGCGAAAGGCTTCTCCTCAGAGAGCAAAACGATGCCGCACAGCAGGCTGTCATGAACGCCGTTGCCGAGGAAAATCCTGCATTCGCGGTCATTCTCGGCGACCTCGTATCCGCAGGAGGGAAAAAAAACGCTTGGAACTATTTCGACTCCTGCACACTGCCCTTGCGAAGAAACCACATCCCTATCATAGCAATCCCCGGAAACCATGACTATTTCGGCGGGAAGAAAAAAGCGATGAGGAATTTCAGTTCCCATTTCCCTCTGTTGGAAGGACGGACATGGACGTCGGCATGCTTTAAAAGCGTCGCATTCATTCTGTTGAATTCCAATTTCAAGGAAATGACGCCCGCCGCGCTTGACTCGCAAAACAGTTGGTATACGCGCAAGCTCGATGATTTTCAAATGGATTCGTCAATCGCTGTCATCATTGTGGGCTGTCATCATTCACCATTCACCAACAGCGCCATCGTTTCGGAGAATAAGGACGTTCAGACGCGCTTCGTTCCGGCATTCATTCATACCCCGAAAGCGAAACTGTTTATAAGCGGACATTGCCATTCCTATGAGCGATTCAACGAATACGGTAAAATATTCGTCGTGAGCGGCGGAGCGGGAGGCCCCAGGCAAAATCTCATTACCAATCAAACGAAACGACGGCTCGACCTTTTCGCCGGTCCCTCGATCAGGCCGTTTCATTATTGTAAAATTAGCTTGGGAAAAGACCAACTTCATGTGCAAATGATACAACTCGATGATTCATTGAAACTGTGGTCATTGGGAGAGGAATTTATTATTCCCCTGCATGAGAACATCCCGAAATAATTGCTCTAAAATCAGATAGTTTTAACAAAAATACATAAAAAAGGTTATATTTCTTATGAGGGGAACCGTTCAGCGAACGCGGGTCATTTTTTTATAAATCATTTTAATCAGGTTAATCCTGGTCAGAAACGGACGTCCCTATGAAACATACGATTGCAACTTTTTTAAGCGCTTCGTGCCTGTTTGTTTTTTCTTTTTTCTGCCTACGCAGTTCCGCTCAGACAGTAGCCTTTCCCGGAGCACTCGGTTTCGGCGCAAATGTAACGGGCGGCAGGGCCGGAACGGTCTATCATGTCACCAGCCTTAACGACGCCGGGGCCGGGTCATTTCGCGACGCGGTAGGCACTGCAGGTCGCATTGTCGTGTTCGACGTCAGCGGTTATATCACTTTATTAACAGCGGTTTCGGCCAAAAGCAACCTTACTATTGCCGGACAAACCGCTCCTGGAGAGGGAATTGGTTTTCGCGGAGGGAAGATTTCCCTTGGTACATCGTCCAATATTATTATACGGCATATTAGAATTCGTCCGGGTAGCGAAACAGCTACCAACAATGACGTGGCGCTCAACCTTTTGAATGCGCGTGATATTATTCTTGACCATTGCTCACTTGAGTTTGCTCCATGGAACAATGTTGACGGAGTGAGTACCGATTGGCAGAATACCCCGGTAACCAATATTACCTTTCAATACTGTCTTAATGCCGATCCTACTTATCAGCAGTTCGGCGCCCACTGTGAGTCGGTAAACAGCAATTGGTCGTGGTTCCATAACATCTTCGCCAATTCCCATAACCGCAATCCCCTGGCAAAAACCAATACGGTTTTCATCAACAATGTCCTGTATAACTGTTCCGCCGGGTATACCACCCACACGAGCGGCCTTTTCAAGCACGATATCATCAACAACTACTTTATTTTCGGGCCCGCGTCAACGGGAACGGACAACACCTGGTATCAGATAGACGCAAACCAGAGTATTTATTATTCAGGTAATATAAAAGACAATAATCTTGACGGAGCGCTCAACGGCGCCGCAACCACGCCGTATTGGTACAGCGGCACCGGCACCATTCTTACTTCGCCCTGGTGGCCCGCTCCTTCAAACGTCACGGTTTACGATGTAAAAACAGCCTATCGGCTTGCCGCGTCCCTGGCGGGAACCTTCCCCCGGGACCAGATGGACTCGCTCATCATCAACCAGGTAAAAACATTGGGCAAAGGTTCCACCGGATTTGCCGCGGGAGACGTTGGACCCAACGGATCACTCTATACAAGCCAAACGCAAACGGGGCTCGGCAACAACGGCTATGGAACCATCCAAAGCGGCGTTAAAGACGCCGACTCAGACAACGACGGCATGCCCGATTACTGGGAATCGGCCACAGGCTCCGATAATAAGGTCAACGATGCGATGAAACTCGGGTCCGACGGGTACGCCGCCATTGAGCGCTATATCAACTGGTTGGCGGATTTTCACGCGCGAACAACCGGCACGATCGCCGTGAGCATCGACTTGGTTAAATATGCGAAAGGTTTTTCCGATGTCAACCCAACTTTTTCCGTGAGCAATGCCGTCGGCGGGACCGTTGCCTTGTCGTCGGACAAACATACGGCGACCTTTATGCCTGCCGGCGGGTTCGTCGGATTGGCATCTTTTAATTTTACCGTCAGCGGTTCCGATAACACTTCTTACAGCGGCAAAGTTTCGGTATTGGTCGCGCCGTCGGGCACCGGTTTGAGGGAAAACCCTTTTCACGATAAGACAATGCGCGCGCACGCGGCGTGGCGCCTCAACTCCGTAACGAATGTCTTGACGCTGGATAATGCCGACGCAAACGAATATGAAATAGCCGATGTTTCGGGGCGATTGCTGGCAAAAAGCAATTTTAACACGCCACCCGGCCAGACCCGGAACGTTGATGTTTCCGGTTTCAGCAACGGCGTTTATCTCGCGCGGGTATATTCAAACGGCCGATTCGACCAGTTCAGGTTTTTTAAACGGAACTGAGCGTAAAAACGTTTCGCATGCGTGACGCCCGAACAAGCTTTTGGCCTCTTGCCGCGATTGTCGCCGCAGCCGCTCTTTTGCTCTATATGCCCACGTGGCGATACGACTACACGTACCTCGACGACAACAACCTGATTCTCGACCAACAGTCTTTTCTCTCGAAGACTTCAAGCCCATACGCGGTTTTTGGCCTCTCGTTTTTCGGCGACAAACGCGATACCTACTACCGGCCCGTCGTCAACTTATCGTTCGCGTTCAACGTATTGGCGGACGGAATCAGGCCATTCGGCTTTCATCTTGCGAACGGCTTGCTCCATGCGGCGGCGTGTGTGCTTCTTTTGGCGCTGTTGCGACGGCTTGGCATCGGTGATTTGAATTCTCTCCTATCCGCTCTTTTCTTCGTGGTTCATCCGGTCCATGCCGCAAGCGTAGCGTGGATTCCAGGCCGCAATGACACGCTCCTGGGCTGCTTTACTTTCAGCGCATGCCTTCTGCTTTTACGGGACGCCCGCATACCCGGACTCATTGCAAAGACAGGGCATCTTCTGTGTCTGCTCCTGGCCCTTCTTACCAAGGAAACGGCGCTTTGCCTGCCGTTTTTATTCATTGTTTTGCTGTGGGCGGCAGAGGGGCGTTCAGCGCTGTTTCAGCGCGGATGGATGTGGTCGGGCTGGTGCATTTCCTTTGCGCTGTACTTCGCGGCGCGGTATGCCGTCATTACGCCGCCGCCGGGATATGTCGCGGACCAATTCCTGACGGTCTTGCAGGGTTGGCCGGTCCTCTTGTCCGATATCGGCAAACTGCTGCTCCCCGTGCGTTTGCAAGTGATCGCCGCTCCTATAGATACCTTGAAGTGGCCTGGCGTGGTCGTTGCAACGATCATCGGCGCGACATGCTTCTTGCGCGGGATACGGCGCCGGGTTGTCACGCTTGCTGTGGCGTTTTTGGCGTTGCCCTTGCTGATGAGCTTACTTGGCGCCAAGTATGTCGTGCTCGAAACCCGCTTGTACCTTCCCGCCGCCGGAATATGCATTTTGCTCGGCGAAGTTATACGCACAACACGATTACAGAGCGCGAAAACCAAGAACATTGTCCTATCGATTTCGGCAGTCCTCTGTGTCTTGTTTTGCATCATCACTCTTCGATACATTCCGAGTTTCGCTGATCGCGTTCGCTTTAGTGATGCCGCGATTTCAGGATCACCAAACAGCGCGATCGCGGGCAACCTGCGCTTTAAGGCGCAGCATCCCGACATGTTCAATACTTCGCCTTAACCTTTCTCTGTTCTAATAAAAACATTTTACTTGCAATTGTTTTATTAAAAAAAGCCTTATTTTTTTAATAAAAAGCAAAACAATGTTCTAAAAAACATGATATTTTTTAAAATTGTGGTATATTATAGTCTATTATATCTTTTGTAAAAATCGTATTTCTGAAATTTTTACCTCACTTTAAGAGGAGGCTTTTTATGCAACGATTCAATTTCTCTTTTCGAGGATATTATTCCACGCCTTGGTTGATCATGGGCATCCTTTTATTTATTACCGGTAGCGGAACCAATACCGGCGCGGCAACAAGCTGCGCTAGCACTTTCAAGAACCCTTTCCCTAATTGTAAATTCGCCTGGGGTTCCATCAGCTCGCACACGGCGCCGCTTAGTTTCCAGTCGGTCTGGATCGGCGGTGAAAACAATGGCGGGCTCAGCTCATGGTCGGCAACGGCAACCAACAGTTCTTGCGGCGGCTGCAATCTAGCTAGAACGATGGCCGGCATAGCGAATAATTTCGCGGTGTTCTATACGTACTTCATCGGGTTTCAAGCCAAAAACCAAGGCGGTTTAGGCGATTGCAATACAAAATCTCCGCCGAACCTATGTACGAACGCCTCCGCGTGGATCCGTGCCAACCGCGCCCAGCTCATTAATGCATACGCCCAATATGCAAAGGCGGTTTATGCCGCCAGCCCAAGCAAGCCGACCATCTGGTGGCTGGAAGGCGACTTCGTCCAATACACCGACGCAGGCCAGGTCACTCCGCTAAGCTACGTCGAGCTCGGCGTTCTGGCCCACGACATCGCCTGCGCCATCAAGACAAACGAGCCGAACGCCATAGTCGCCATGAACCACTCGCCGTGGATCACCAACACTTCCTTGAATCAATTCTGGGCCAATATGGGGCCCGAAATCGATATGTGTTGGTTGCAGGCCCCCGGAGACCAGGAAGTATTGAATAATTCTTATGCGAATAATGGCCGCTGGGATTCGCTCAGCGTTCATATTAAACACCGACCGATAATGGCGGAGACAAGTTACGGATCACTCAGCGGGGCAAGGGGTGACGGCTGGACCACTGCAACAGCCGCCCAGATCAACACGCGCATCGCGGAAGGCGCGATAGCCGTGCTTTTCAATCAGAATAATTATTCCACATCCGCGATCACCACGCTTAATTCCCAATTAAACACGACGATGTGCACTTATTCACCAAATGGATCGGGAATATCGTCCTGGAGGCAAAACACTGCCATGGCCCCTTTGGCTCCGAGGATCATTCGATCCGGAAATGCCCTTATTTGCTCAAATACCGGCGGCGAAGCATACATTTTTTCCATACTCGGACAACAGATGATGCACCAACAAATCTCCGGCGTTGGTCTCTTAGATATCTCCGTTCTTCCCAAAGGTATTTATTTCGCTAAAACCGGCAAAGCCATGCTGAAGTTCGTACGATAACCCAATACTTCCCGGTTTGAAGTATAAATGATTCAGGCGCTTGCGGCAACCGCCTGAATCATTTATACTATGTGGGCTCAATACTTTCCCGGGCGGGCGATTATGCGAATTGACAACGACATTGCCATCATCGTTCCCATGGCTAACGAGGAGCCGGAGTTCGCGCTCTTTACCGAGGAGTTGAAGTCCGCTTTAGATCGATTGGGAACGGGGCGGGTTTATTTCATTGTTGATGATGTTTCCGAGGACCGAACACTACCGCTGTGCAATGAGCTTTCAAAGGACGACCCTCGGTTCGTTACCCTTTACGCTCCTGAAAATCGCAACGTCGTTGACGCCTATCTTCGGGGATACCGCGAAGCATTCGAAAACGGTCATGCAATAATAATCGAAATGGACGCCGGGATGTCGCACGATCCAAAAGCGATTCCTCTGTTTCTCCGGGTTCTCAACGAAGGAAACGAGTGCGCTTTCGGATGCCGCTTCGTTAGCGGCGGCTCGATGCAAAACTCCAATTTCAATCGCTACTTCCTTTCGCGATTCGGGACCATTCTGGCCAACGCGCTCCTGGGAACGAGGATGCGGGACATGACCTCGGGATTCGAAGGTTTTCATCGTCACATTGTCAAGGAAATACTCGCCCATCGGTTCCGTTCCACGGCGCACTTTTTCCAGACCGAGCTGCGTTATCTCCTGCGCAACAAGAAATTCGCCGAGGTTCCCATACGCTATGCAACACCCTCGCCGAGGGTTTCGCGGGGCGCCGTGCGTAACGCGATCGGGGTTTTGCTGTACTACTTTTTCAGACGAATGACTTTACGCGCGCCATGAACGACAAATTCTCTCTTGTCATCACATCAATCGCGGGGCCGGATAATCCGGCGCTTCGCGCTTTCGCGCGCGGAAGCGCGGATAATGCCGTTGCTTTCACCGTCATCGGCGACTCCCTATCGCCGGCGGATTTTCATTTAGATCATTGTGATTTTTGGAATCTTGGCCGCCAGCGTGAACTGCCCTTCGAGTTGGCGCGGCTGCTGCCGGAAAAGACCTATGCCCGCAAGAACCTCGGCTACCTCATCGCCATGCGCGACAACGCGGAAATCATCGTTGAAACCGATGACGATAACGTCCCTAAACCGGAATTCTGGCTCGAACGCGACCGAGCGATAAAGGCCCGGGTGATCGGAAACGAGTGTTGGGTCAATGTCTACCGCTATTTCACCCGCAATCACATCTGGCCGCGGGGCTTTGCACTTGAAAAACTCCATGGGGAGCTTACGCCGGAATCGGCCTTGGAGCTTCGCGAGGTCCATGCGCCGATCCGCCAGGGATTAACCGATACTAATCCCGACGTTGACGCACTGTACCGTCTTACGCTTCCCCTGCCGGTAACGTTCGACGAAGCGCAGCCTGTCGCGCTCGGCGTCAATTCCTGGTGCCCCATCAACAGTCAGAATACGACATGGTTTAAGGAAGCGTTTCCCCTGCTCTATCTGCCGAGCCATTGCGGCTTCAGAATGACGGATATTTGGCGGGGACTCATCGCCCAGCGCATCGCGTGGACGTGCGGGTGGCGCGTTGCATTTCACGACGCAACTGTTTACCACGAGCGAAACGAACATGATCTTCTGAAGGATCTGGGCAACGAGGTCCCCGGCTATCTCAACAGCGGCCGCATCGCCGATGAGCTGCAAAGGCTCGATCTGAAAGCGGGCATCGGCGCCATTGCCGATAACCTACTCGCTTGCTACTCCATGATGACCCGCCGCGGCTACATCGGCATCGGGGAGATGGAATTCGTGAAGGCATGGATCCGCGATTGGCGCGCGACTTAAAAAACTCATTGATCGGCGCCACCAATCGATGTAGCTGCCGACGGAAGCTTTTTAAAGTTATTTTAAAATTGAGTGAGTTATATAATCTACCCGATTATCTTTAAAAACAAAACAAATGTGATCAAATTGTTTCCTCCAGCGTTTTTGATAAATATCCTCTAACCCTAAATCCTCAGGAGGAATATGGAACGAATAAAAAAGTGCAAAATTAAAGTTGTTATCATAAATAAATCCATTTGCTTTGCCGAATTTTGCAATTATTTCATCCGGCGTTAAGCCTTTATTTTGCGAATTACTAAGGTCATCTATTCTTGTATAGGGCAAAGTACGTGTTGAATCGACATAATTGAATTTAATCTTTGAAATTATTACTTCCTGATTTGCTCCGCAGAAAAATAAAAAAACTAAAAACAAAATAATAACTATTTTATTCATTGAAGCTCCGGAAGTTAATGCGCAAGTGCGGACATATAAGGATCCGCACCTGCCTATTTCAAAATAAATTCCCTTTGGTTCATTTAACGATACTACTGAATTTTTAGGTGTAACTCAGTTCCTATATTAATATGCGTTTCTGGATAAATGTGGATGTTGTTTTTTGCGGTACAGGTTGTTATGTCGGATTGGACTGCAGTATTCGGAATAATAATATTTAAATCGTTCAAACTATTGATATTTTGAATGTTTTGGATAGAACTTACTATATTTGAAGTAGTTATACAGTCAGTATAAGTTTTAGAAAGTGGCGATTGCAAACCCACAGGCATGGCCGTGACAGAAACCGAAAAAACACCGGGTTTTGTATAAATATTGGTAGGATACATATCCGTACTTGTATTACCATCGCCAAAATCCCAAGACCATGACGAAATTGCTTGGTTATTTGGGACATTCGGAATAAAAGTTACTTGTAGCGGAATCGAGCCGGATCTGTTGTTAGGAACAAAACAAAATTCACTTGTGTTAGCTCCTTCATCAGCCAAATTGTTTTCGACTGCTCCATGGGTAGCGAGACGAGTTCCGCCTCCTATTGTACCAGATAAGAAGAAATCATGCTCCATATACCCTGTTCTAAGGCTATACATACGGACACGATACGGTGTCCCATTTGGAATAATATTGCTGCAAATTACCCCTCCCCCCTGTGGAAAATTGAAAGGTATGGAATTTTGTGCTACATTATATGGAAAAAAAGGCCAAAAAATATACTTTGTAACAGGATCAGTAAATGAAATAACATAAGGCCCTTCAAAATTATGTCCGTAATGATCACAGCAAGGCGGTACTGTTACACAAATTGATTGCCCTCGAGATATTGGATTGGAAACGATGGTGCCGCCATTCAGATTTTCCTGTATTTGTATTACAGGGCAATCAGAACCGCATGTTCTATTCCATTGCAAATCTTTTAACGTCCAAAAAAATTCGCTGCTTGTTCCATTATTAAATTCCGCCTCTGGGATTTGATTTTCCGCATAACAGTTCTGAGCTGTTTTAGTGAAATCGTCACCTCCTCCTTGATATATTCCAATAACCATGAATCTATTGTTTTCATCCTTCACAAAAACAGGCGAACCGGAATTTCCTTCGAATCCGTCAAGATTTGCGAATAACAATCTGTCGTATTGCGATTGAGTCACAATCTGGCCGGGGAAAACCGGGGCCATACTAGGTATCAGTTTCTTTGCTTGAGTGTATGATATATTTGGATTTATTTTTGCATTTTTGCTAATGACTAGTTGCAACCCTAACTGATGACCGATCATAAACAATTCCTTGCCATTGATTTGGCTTTTTAAATCGCTTTTTGTATTTACCCCTATCGCTACAGTATTTATATATGTTATTCTATCTGTTTTAGCAATTGCCAAATCGCAACCTCCAATTTTATTTAAAACCCGATCATAATACATATCGTATCCAACTAATCTGAAAAAATTATAGGCGTCAATATTGACATAATAGCAATTAGAGTCTGTCGACCAGAATTTAGGCAAATTATCCATCCAATTAAAAATACATACATAGTCGCTTGGATTTTGTTCAACCCCATCTTTATAAAACAGATGGTTTGTTGTTAAAATCGACCTCTCGCCAATTAAAACCCCTGTACCACATGGCCCTTTTGATACCATTTTATCTTTGAATTTTACGCTACTGCACACCGCACCCCCCTTGGCATGATAAATAGATGCTTCCAAAGTTCCTTCCAAATATAAATTAATTCCACCCGCAGGATAAAGTACTGGAGGATTGCCGGTTGCCCAAATTTCTTTGACACGAGACTTATGGACTATTAAGCAAATTGAACGTGCCAATTGTTTATACTCAGAGGCTGAATAATTAACATCATCAGTAACATCTGTCAGCATTTGTCGTTCATCGGTGCCATAAACCCCATTTGTTTTTGACAATATTTGAGAATTCAATTCAAACAAGCATAGCAATGCTATGCCTAAAATATATTTAAACTTCATAATAATAATCCTCTCAAACGGCCTGTATAAATTGATGAGAAAAAGTAATTTTTCTTTTTACGTAATTTCAAAGCATTAAAAATTATTTGCTTGCCGCAAGTTTCCTATTCAATTCCTTATTCGCCCGAGCCAGTTGTTCAATCTTCTTATTTTGATCGATTACATAGAGTGTCAACATTTCCACCTTTTCAAGTAATTTAGTCTGCATTTCCCCAATCGGAATACCTGTTGCTTTTACTTCTTTTTCTGTAGGAATACCCTCCAGATGTTTGTTCGTTTTGATAAATTTTTCAACTTCATTTAGAGGTTTGAGATTATAATCCGAACTGAAAACATGGTCCGCCCATGCCGCAGTTGTAACAACGATTTCACGGGCACCAATTTTTCCTTCAACGATCAATTTATATGTTGAAGTCGTAGAAGGAATAGCACCAATCCCTACGCAACCGCTTTGTTCCATAAGTACTAAGCCATCCGATGCACCAAATGTTCCAATTCGAATTCCGCCCCCCCAAACACTTTTAATGTATTGATTTGCATCACCAAACGTCATCACAGCTTGATCACCAGCTTTTGTAAAGCTTGCTGGAACAATTTTAGCCGATGTACCCAAGTTAACACCCGATCCACTTGATATGTTAATAAAACCATTATTTGTGGAAACTAACGAAATATTCCCACCATTTAGCCAAATATTCGAACCATTTAGATTCAATGATGTAAGTTGTGAAAAACCTAAATATATAAAACCATTGCCCGTGCTTTGGCTTTGAAATTGAAGAACATTTTGTATATTTCCACTATTATCTTTCCATTTTAAATATTGATTTTTATCAAGTAATATATTCCCGCCAGCTACATAAAGTTTTTCAGGCACAGTACCAGTAGTCATTCCAATACCCACTTTTGTTCCGGTAGCAGTAGTTGTAATTTGACCTGTTGTCCCGGTAGACCAGCTATCAGCGCTACAAGGAACTGAACAGCATAATCCAAATACGACCAAACTTAATAAAATCTTTTTGTTAAACATGATAAACTCCTATTAAAATGATATTATAATTGAGATAAGATATTTTACAAAATGATTATGACCCGTTTTTAGTTGAAATTCAAAACGATTCCTCAAAGACATAAATTAAACTGCGCGTTTGTCGAGTGCAACTTAATTTTTCGATATTATCACTAAGATGAAAATCGCTAAACCCTATAGCAATATAACTACCTCAATGTACAAAATTTATAGCTTGGTAGACTAAAAGTTGACGTTTGAATACCAAAAGAAGCGCATTCCCAGTTTGTGGCCATTTTTTTGGGTTATTCCGACTTTCTCAACGCTTTTCATAGAATTTTCTGTCAGAATCTTTCTACATTCTATATAAAAATTTCTATATCCTTTTCCATATTTCCCTGCTTTTTTGTTACTTTATGGCAATGAGCGTTGTCAATGCTTGGCCGGAGGACCTGCTCACGAAGTATCTTCTCATCAGTTTTCTCCGGTGAAGTTTCTTGACGATTGACTGATTTTTTTCAAAGTTTGCACTAAGAAAATACATCATGTTTTTCTGTCAATGTTTATCTTCGCCGGTTTTTTTTACCCTTTCAGAGTAAAAAGGGGCTTTGGGGACAGACACGAATTACTAAAAACGGTCTGAACACGCTTAAAGGAGTGGAAGATCGCCATGATACAATATCGACAACATTCATTGAGAAACGTTCGTTATTGTATATAAACGGCGCAGATGAACGATTGTCGCCAATCATGATTTTTTAGACTCTTAGACTCAATGCTTCCCATTCTAGGGAATGGCAAATGGGAGCCGTTTATTTTTGCCGATATCCGACACCCAAGAGTAAATACCTTGAGGAGAACCACGCCGGAACCACTTTGTCGCCGTAAAAATCCATCAGATGTGGCAAGGGGCTGCCAAAGCCGACTTTATTGTAACCTTTACCGACGGCACTTCTTACAAGGCCCGTATCGTCTCCCTTGTTGACGATTGTAGCCGATTTATACTCGCGGCGTTAGTTGAGGTAACCGAGTCACTGATGGTTTTATGCAAAACGTTCTATAACGCCGCAGCGCGATATGGCCTAACCGATTCCTTCTATGCCGATCGCGGCTCGCTCTACGACGTATATATTTTCCGGCAAGGACTTGCGCATTTAGGAGTTCGCCGCATCAATGCCAAAGAAATTAACCCTTCCGCGAGCCGCAGATCACGGAATAGCTGATATTCAAAATATTGAATGGCAAGGGCGAAGCGCCAGCCTTCCGAAGTCCCGACGTTTGAAAATCAATAGCACACCACACCAAGCGTGGCTGGGCGGCATATCATTGCCGCACAGCCATGTGACCGCCTACAGCCTATCTCAGGATAAAACTCGAACACATTCTGTTCATACCCTTCCCTACCTCAACAATGTAGAGTCCGGCCGACAGTCCTTTGGGCGAAACAGTATAAAGCCCGGCGCTTAATTTCCGGCAATCCATCGACGCGACGGTTTTTCCCTTAAGGTCAAAAATGCGGAGGCGCGCATCCGTGGCCTGGCGCAGCCTCATAATGATCGTTTTACCGTGAACAATGAGTTCCGGAAGCGCCGGGGCAAGCGAACCGATTTTTTTGAAGCCCTTGATCGAAGCGCTCCCCATGACATCGGACAATTTAACCAGCGAGAGTTTCGTGCCGTCGGCGCCCGTCGTCCAGGTAAGGCCGGGGCTATTGAAATTGAACAAAGTGTCGTTGTCGATCCGGAAATTGTCGAAGTAAATGTCGCCGCTGTCGTACGGCGTACCGGATACCGTCCACTGGAAGAGTAACTGGCGCACGTCCGTCAGGCTCGGGGCGTTGAAATTGGCGATGGGAACCGTGTCAGTAAACCATACGCCTTGCGAACGGCTGTTCAGGAACAATTGATTGCCGGTCGCCGCACTCCAGGTATAA
>Ga0224523_1000497_pt1 | contig 20091 bp, 18 predicted proteins | sample CFST50metaG_FD_182732 | JGI IMG/M metagenome (GOLD analysis project Ga0224523, IMG submission 182732) | Peat soil microbial communities from Stordalen Mire, Sweden - C.F.S.T50 | ecosystem: Environmental > Terrestrial > Soil > Wetlands > Peat | place: Sweden: Norrbotten County, Stordalen Mire...
ACCGACGGCCCACCAGGCCCAGTTCCAATAATCGTCGCAGGCGAGAGTCTGGTACGAGCGAAGGTTGTGGACTGTCAGGTGCTGAAGCTCGCCCGAACCGACGGTCAGGTCCATGGCGCCGGTTTCACCTGTGGCCAACACGAGCGGCGGATTGGCCGATTGAGGCGTGAACCGGAAAGCGTAGTCGTCGGGAGGGACGTCGCCACCACAGCCCTGAGCCATGCTGGGACTTGGATTGCAGAACAGTTCCTGTCGTGCGACTGAGAACGGCGCGGGAAATGCCTGATTGACGACCGAGTCCGAGCCTGCCAGCCACACCCGCGCCACCGTCCCGGACGTGCTATCGCTAATGACCAACATCTGCCCGCAGGACCAGCCACGATTGTACAGCCACCACCAAACCGAGACGAGCCTGCCGACTGGCACGGTGAGGGTCAGTCCGGGCGCCGCAACCGCGAAGTGATAGACGTTCGAGCTGCAGCCGGTCCCGGCCTCACAAGTGTCCACGCTTAGCTCGGTCCCACTGACCGCGGTCACCCGGCCCGAGATCTGGCTCGTGATCGGCGCCGGCCAGTAGGGCATGGCTGCGCCACCGTCGGTTGTGAGTTTCATGTAGCAGGACTGCGAGCTGCCGTCAGGCAGGGTCGCGCTGAAAGTGAAGGCTGCCGCCGGATAGTAAGGATTGACGGTGAGGTACCGACATGCTCCCGAATCGGTCGGCGCTGTTCCTCCGTCACGGCCGCTGGTGGCCGCTGCACCGCCCATCTCAGCTCCGCCGAAACCGTTCGTGCCGCCGGTCGTCGTAGCACCTCCTGTTTGAGTCAACTCATTGCCACCCACTGGTAGCGCCGTCGCCCCCCCTGTCGCCCCACCACTTGCTGCACTTCCATCCGCATTGCCTGCCAAGCCCAGCGAATCGGTCTTCATGCAGCCGAGCGACATCAGGACGAAGCAGGCGGTTGGAAGAATAGAGAAAGACAGATCGGCTCGCTTCATTGCAGTCCTCACTTGGTTGCGACTCTTTTCTAGTGACGGCATCTGGCCAAACGTTTCAGGGACAGTGGTGAATTGCGCGCACAGCTCGCTCGGCGAGCGCATCGGCGACGCCTTTTTCGAGCACGTCGCCGAGATCCCGCTTGCCATCGGGGCAGCGGCCCGCCTTGATGCGCAGCTCGCCGCGCACCACTTGCAACTCGCGGCCGCGGGGCAGGCCCGCCAAAGAAATCAAATCCAGTACGGCCAAAGCCTCGCTCTCGCGGCCTTGCGCCAGATAGATCTCGGCGCGCAACACGCGCGTTTCCGGGCGCATGTGCCCATGGGGATAGCGCTGCTCGTGGGCATCGAGCAGGGCGAGCGCGGCGCTGGGATTGTGCGTGCGATGCCAGGGCTCAATCACCGACGCGAAGGAATGGCTTTCGGCGACGATGGGATCTTCTTCCCTGGCGACGGTGGGAGTTGGGGCGGGCGTCTTTTCCAGACGCGTGCTCTCGCGCGGGACGAGCGGGGCGCGTGCCGGACGCGTGGTTGTCCCGGTCTGGCGGGTAGGCGTGGGCGGTTGCAAGGCCCCGGCCGACACGGGCTCGACAACAGGAGCGGGATGGGAGACAGCCTCGGGAATCGGCGCGAGAGACGGAGCCGGCCCCGCCGGATTCGCGGCAGACTGATTCTTCGCAGATACCTTTGTCATGGCAGGCCGGCGACGCGACTCAGGCTTGGTCGGCGTGGTGGCCGAAATCGACGGCGGCGCAAACAGCGCCCCTATCAAGGGCAGCGCGCGCAGTCCGCCCTGGGCCACTGCCAGCGTCGCACTCGCCGCGAGCACAAGGGCAAGCGCGGCCAAGGCTGGCCAAAGAGCCATGCGCCGCGAGCGCGCGCCTCTCTCGAACAGGCGTCGCTCGATGAGATCGACCTGCCATGGATGAAGTCCGTGCGTTTCGCGCGCCTGATGCAGGAAGGTCAAACCCTCTTGCACAAGCGCCTCGTCCGCGCTCACGCTGTGCGGTTCCTTATCGGCTGACATTTTCGCACCTCAGTCGAGTGACGTCCTCTGCACAAACAGGAAATTCCTTTTGATATATTTTCAAGAAGCGCGCCCGCGCTCTATGCCGTCGGACGCGCGCATTGGCTACCCTGATTCCCAGCAACGCCGCGACTTCGTATGCCGCAAGCTCCTCCAGTTCGAACAGAATCAGGATGCGCCGGTCGCCGTCGGGCAGGCGGTCGAGCACGCGGTAGACATCCCTTGCGGTCTGATCTTGTTCGACGACGCGCAAGGGATCAGGGCCAGCCGCTGCCAGCTGGCCAGCGGTCTGACTGGCAGAGCCGGACCGCCAGCGCCACCAACGCTCCTTGCGGCGGCGGTGGCGCACGACCTTGTCGGTGATGCCGAACAGCCAGGTGGACAGGCTCGATTCGCCACGAAAGGCGGACAGGCGCTTGCAGGCAATCGCGAACACCTCGTGCACAATGTCTTCCAAATCAAGGGACGGCCCACCCAAGCGCGCAGCCCAACGTGCCACCTGATGCACGTGCATCAGGTACATGTTTCCCGCGTCGAGGTCGGGCTTGATCACGTCGTCCTATCTAGCACTACTGATTGAAATTCTCCCGTCACCCTCGGGGCTGCGGTGACCGCTGACTTCCTTGCTCCTCGGTCAGATACGTCTAGTATCATCCCTCGTCGCGCGTCGTCATCGGTCATCCTCGCGCCCGAGGGCTCGGTCCGAATTTCAATCAGTAGTGCTAGTGACGGCTGGACGCCAAACGTTTCACTTTTCGCCGAAAAGAAACGCCAGCCCGGCGCCAGCGCTGACGTTCCAGCGCGAGAGGGTGATGCTCTGCGCGCGATCGTCGAGAGTAAGGCGCTCACCGCGCAAAGCGTAGCTGGTGCCCGCCAACAAGAAGGGAGCAAAGCGGCCCCAAGTGAAACCAAGGCGCGCACGCAGATCGGCCGCGGCGCCCCAGGCGGTTGCGTTGTGCCCCGTCTGAAGTTGCTTGCCACTGAGGGTGAGCAGAGTCAGCTCCGGGAAGATCCCGACATCGCCGAACACCCGCTCCCACCTTCGCAACATGCCGGCCCCCACACCCAGGCGGAAAGTTCGGTAGGCCGCCAGTCCCGGACTCAGGGTCCGCTCGCGCTCACCCGTGCCCTCGAAAAGAGCGGCCAGGGCCAGCGCGCCGGCCGGCCGATGCCCAAGCAAGATGCCTGCGCCGAATGTGCCCGCGTCTCCATCGTACGTGCCGAATCCCAGCCCGGCTACCTCGCCGCGGGCTTCTGGCTTCAGTTTCTCGGCGGCGGGAACAACCGCCGTGGTTTCGGGCGCTGCCGCCTTTGTACTGGGCGGGGTTGGCTTCGCCTCCACAGGCTTGGCGTCTTCTGCTTTCGCCAAGGCAACTTGCTCGCGCGAAGGAAGGTTGACCGGGCTGGTCGAGTCCAAAGCCCTTGGGCCCGGTCGTAAAACGCCCGACGACACAGGTGCTGCGCTGGGGTTGGGGGCTTCAAACTTGGAGTTCTGTTTCTCGCCCAGGGGCGCGGTGGTCCACTCACCCACCCAGGCTGCAATGAAGACCGCGGCTACAGTCGCGCGCTCATTGCAAGCCTCGGGCGCGGCAATCTCGCGAGCGCCCAGCTTGGAACCGTCCGGGCCGCGCAGAACCACGTGCATCTTCGTGTCTTCGACTGTGACCTCGGGCGAGCCCAAGGCAGCCAGCGCCGCAACAGCGCCCAGCCGCTCCAGTTCAGCGGCGATGGCGTCTGCGCTCGGGCAGGTCGTGCCCATGGGCAACACCGTGACCGCACCAGCCCACAGCAAGGATGCGATTGGTGCCCACATGCCCGAGCACTATCGTCGATCTGCTACCCGAAGACAAAAGCGCCATAGCCCACCACTTCGTCGCGCGGCCCAGCCGTGTCGCCGGAATTGCGCAAGTCGATGGTCGCGGCGGAAAGTCCCTTGTCAGCGGCGATCTGCAAGAGCGCATTGACTGGCGTGGCGCCGCAGGCTTGGTCGAAATCCACGCCACCCGCTCGGCGCGCTTCAATGGTGGCGGCGGTTTCACGGTCCAGGCGACAGGCTGTCGTATAGTCGTGGTAGTGGGAAAGGTCGGAACTGACCACGATCACGGTCTCAGGCCCGCCCCACAGGCGCGCCAAGATCGCGGCCACGCCGGCGTGGTCTTGATCCCCAACCAGAAGCGGCACCACGCGCGCGCCCGGAAAAACCCGCTGCACAAAGGGCAGGTGAACTTCCAGGCTGTGCTCGCGGGCGTGAGCGGCATCGTTTTCCTGAATCAGTCCTTCTTTGAGCAAGGATTCGATGGCGTCGCGATCCACGGGCACCGCGCCCAGCGGCGTGGCGAAAGAGGCGGCGCGGCTGGCTGCCATGCCGGCAAAAGGCACACGATGCGACGGGCCCACCAGAATCACGCGCTCGATGCTCTTGGCGTGGGGAATCAGGCTGCTGTACGCGCTGGCCGCAATGGGTCCGGAATACTGGTAGCCAGCGTGCGGCGCGATGACGGCCTTCGGCGGCAGCTGTGAATGAGGAGCAACGTGTGCGTTAGCCAAATAGGCCTCGACCGCCGCAGTCAGCTCCTTGGCCTCGCCAGGATAGAACGTTCCGGCAACTGCAGCAGCACGCGTCCCCATGACCTATACTTTACAGCGTATTCGTCGCGAGGAAACCAAAGGTTGAACCTGTCGCATAAGACGCCCCATCAGCCCGGCCATCCCGCATCGGTGGCCACCAGATACTTCCGTCGCGACGGCGAAGAGCATGTGGTGTGCGAGCTGTGTCCGCGCTTCTGCCGCTTGCGTGAGGGCCAGCGCGGCCTGTGTTTTGTGCGCGCCTGCCAGGACGGGAAGATCGTACTCACAAGTTACGGCCACTCCACCGGCTTCTGCGTGGATCCCATCGAGAAGAAGCCGCTCTATCATTTTCTGCCTGGCACACCGGTGCTGTCCTTTGGCACTGCCGGCTGCAACCTGGCGTGCAAGTTTTGCCAGAACTGGGAGAGCACGCGCTCGCGCGAAGTGGAAAGCATGAGCGCGGCCGCTTCGCCGAGCGAGATCGCCGAAGCGGCGCAGCGGCACGGCTGCCCCAGCGTGGCCATGACCTACAACGATCCAGTGGTGTTTCACGAATACGCCATCGACGTGGCTGACGCTTGCCACGAACGCGGCATCAAGACCGTCGCCGTGACGGCAGGCTACGTCTGCCCGGCCCCGCGCGCCGAGTTCTATCGCCGCATCGACGCCGCCAACGTGGATCTGAAAGCGTTCACCGACCGTTTCTATCGCGAGCTGTGCGCCGGGGATCTGGCCTCTGTGCTCGACACGTTGGTGTTCCTGCGCGCACAGACCAAGGTTTGGCTTGAAGTCACCACGCTGCTGATCCCGGGAGAGAACGACAGCGACGACGAGCTGGACCAGATGACCCGCTGGATGCATGCCAACCTTGGGCCAGACGTGCCGCTGCACTTTTCGGCTTTTCACGCCGATTTTCGCATGCGCGACAAGCCGCCCACCCCGCCCGAAACCCTGACCCGTGCGTGCTCCATCGCTCTCGGCAATGGACTGCGCTATGTGTACACTGGCAACGTGCGCGACGAGACCGGCGGCAACACCAACTGTGTGGGCTGCGGCGCCCGGCTGATCGGCCGCGACTTCTACGAAATCACGGCCTGGAACCTCACCGACGACGGTCATTGCATCGCCTGCGGCGCCGCATGCCCCGGCGTCTTTTCCGGTGCCCCTGGCCGCTGGGGCAATCGTCGACTTCCGTTGGACGACGAAATTACACGTTGAACCTGAAATTAATCACATCGCCGTCGGCCACTACGTACTCTTTGCCTTCCAGCCGCAGTTTGGCGGCCTCCCGGCACTTGGCTTCACTGCCCAGCTTGCAGAGGTCGTCCCAGCGCATGACCTCGGCGCGGATGAAGCCGCGCTCGATGTCCGAGTGGATCTTGCCAGCGGCTTTCTGCGCGGTGGTTCCGGCGCGAATGGGCCAGGCGCGGCACTCATCTTCGCCCGCGGTGAGCAGCGAAATCAGATCGATGAGCGCATAGGCCGCGCGGATGAAACGCCCGGCCGCGGGCTCGGCCAGCCCCAGCGAAGTCACGAATTCCTTCTGTTCTTCTGGCGACATCTGCGCGATGTCCATTTCCACGGCGCCGGCCAGCACCACCAGTCCCAAGCCGGACTCGCGCGCGTAGGACTCCAGGTCTGCCGGCGCCGGCTTGGCCACTTCGGCTTCGGACACGTTCAGCACCAGGAGCAGCGGCTTCAGGGTCAAGAAACGGAAACCCGACATGGCCACCAGGTCAGCTGCGTCCAACCCTTGCAACCCTCGCAGTGGCAGACCGTTGTCGAGCTGCACCTTCAACTTCTCCAGCAACGCTTGCTCGCTCGCCTTGCCTTTCTCTTTCTTCACGCGCTCGAGCCGCTTTTCAATGAGGATTAGGTCCGAGAGGTTCATCTCGACCTCGAAGTCCTTGGCTTCGCCCAGCGGCCGCGGCGCCTCGCCCGTGGGGCCGGCAAACCCGCGCACCACGTGGCAGAGGGCATCCATCTCGCGCATGGCAGCCAGGGTCTTTTCGTCCAGTCCCTGGCCCTCGCTGCTGGCCGGTGCCCCGGCCACGTCGGAAAAGGCAATCTCGGCGTAGGTGGTCTTCTTGGGCTTGTACAGGTTCGCCAGCGCGGCGACGCGCGCGTCGGGAACCTTGACCACGCCCAGATTCGTCTTGCCGCGGGCGGCACCGTAGCCGGTTTCCGCGGACAACCCGGTCAGGGCATTGAATACGGTTGTCTTTCCACTTCCGGGAAATCCGACCAGACCAATTTTCATGTCGGCGTCCTAGCGCGCCTTCTCTGAGTCGGTCAATGGCAAAGCTCCGATCCAGGAGCGAAGGCGCCGAATTATGCTTTTGGGACGGTAATGGGAATCTGACGCGGTTGTGTTTCCGATCTCTGCTATGAGACAGCGTTGTGATTCAGGCGCTCATCTTCGACTGCGACGGAACCTTGGCCGACACCATGCCGGCCCACTACCAGGCTTGGCTGGAAGTCTTGCGGCCATACGGCATCGCGTTTCCCGAGGATCGCTTTTACGCCATGGGCGGTATGCCCACGGACAAGATCGTGATCGAGCTGTGCGGTGAGGCGGGCAAGTGCCTCGACGTGAACGCGCTGGTGCGCGACAAGGCGATGGCATTCGAGCGCAAGATCGGCGAGGTCAGGCCCATCGCCAAGGTGGTGGAGGTGGCGCGTTCGAGTCGGGGCCGGTTGCCCATGGCCGTGGCCTCGGGCGGCCAGCGCCGCATGGTCGAGAAGACCCTCTCGCAGATCGGCGTGCTCGACTGGTTTCCCGTGGTGGTGACGGCCGAGGATACCCGCCGGCACAAACCAGAGCCTGACGTGTTCCTCGAGGCCGCGCGCCGACTGGGCGTGGAGCCCGCCGAGTGCACGGTTTACGAGGACACTGACTTGGGTCTGGAAGCCGCCCGCCGCGCCGGCATGCGTTCAGTGGACGTACGGCGGATGTGAAAGCAAGAGGGGCGACCACAGGTCGCCCCTACAAGAGATGGTACGCTTTGCCGTAGGGGCGACCTGCGGTCGCCCCTGCAGGAGACGGAACATTTCGCCGTGCGGGCGACCTGCGGTCGCCCCGCGAATCTATTTGCCTCCCTGAGCGATGTCCCGCGCAGCACTGGCCACGCCCGTGCGTGCCGCCATGTAGTCGTTCACGGTCAGGAGGAAGTTCTCCAGATCTTCCTTCTTCTTGCCCTTGCGCGACCGCTTGCCACAGCTCTCCCAAGCCTGGAGCTGGCGTGCGTCCTCCTCGAAGAACAGCTTGCGGGTGGTCTTCCAGGTGGGGACCGACTTGGGATTGACCTTGGCTTCCTTGTCAACAACGTTGAGTAGACCGCCGCAGTCGGCGCGCACCTTGTCCATGAACGCCACCGGATCCTTCTTGAAGCACTGGTCGGCCAAGAACTCGAGCAGGGCCTGGGCGTCCTTCATCTTGGCCAGACCAGGAACCGCGCAGTAGAGGAACTTTTCGAAGGCCACCGCTTCGGGTGTGGGGTCCGGGGTCGAGTGCCAGGCATTGCCGGTCTCCTGGATGAGCTGGTCCACATCCTTGACCGTGCCGCGGTTCTTGAGTTTCTCGGCGTAGTCCTCCAGGCCCGACTGCAGCTTGGGCAGGGTGTCGCGGTACTTTTCGATGGGGCCGGCCAGCTCGGTCGGAGCATCCCGCAGCCCGCCGAAGGCCTGGCGCGCGCGTTCGATCTTGGGCACGCATTCGGTGGTCAGGTAGTCGGAAAAGGTCTTCTGCTGGGTGAAATAGGCCGACTCGATACGCTGCTGGAACTGCTCGGCCTTGGTGAACATGCCGACGTCGACTTCGCTCGCCATCACGCAACTCCAGAACGAGCCAGTTTCACGCTTCTCCATCTCGGCCCAGGTTTCAAAGGTGCGCAGCTTCTCCTGCGCGACCGCCTTGCGGTGACGCTCCTTCATTTGCAGGTAACCCACACCGACCACCACCACGGCAACGACGGCAAGCAGGACCATCCGGTTGCGTTTGCGAGCTGCCTCTCGCGCCGCCATCTGGCGTGCATACTCGTCCGCGCTGTCGATGCGCGGCGGCCCGGCCGGAGCCATGGCGGGCAGAAGAGCACCGCACTTGGAGCAAGTGGTGGAACTGGGAAGATTCTGGTGCCCGCATTTCTCACAGGAAACCATCGTGCTCTCCTTTTGGTTGGCGCGGCGCGTTCAGCGTCGCAGAATTAGCCCTTTTTAGCAGATTGCTTCGAAAAAACGGCCCACGATTTTAGGTAGTCGAGCGCGACCTGCAGTTGGTGGTCGGTCAGGCGCTTCTGCTCCTCGGGTTTTTCGCCCTGCTCGTTGCGTAGGTGACGTTCCATGTTGCGCTCGCGCACCATCTCGGCATCAGCCCCGTCGGGTGTCGGGGCGGTGGCTTCCACCACGACGTTGGGTGTGATGCCCTGGCTTTGGATGGAACGGCCACTGGGCGTGTAGTAGCGCGAGACGGTGAGCTTGAGCCCGCAGGGCTTGGCCCCGCAGCCGTCGATGGTCATCACCGTCTGCACCGAGCCTTTGCCAAAGGTCTGCGTGCCCATGACCACCGCGCGCTGGTGATCTTGCAGGGCACCGGCCACGATCTCGGCCGCCGACGCGGTGGCGCCGTCGACTAGCACCACCATGGGGAAGCCCAGCCAGGTGCCACGCGTGTGCGCCATCTGTCGGTCCATTTCCTTGCCGCCCTTGCCGACGGTGCGTACCAGGAGACCCTCGGACACGAACCGGTCGGCCACTTTGACGCCTTGATCCAGAAGCCCGCCTGGGTTGTGGCGCAGATCCAGGATCATTCCCTTGATGCCGCCCACAGAAAGGCTGCGGGTCTGGATGTCCTGCAGTCCCTCCAAGACCTTGGCGTCGGTGATGGCCGAGAACAGGCGCAACTTGATGTAGCCGTAGCCGTCGTCGAGCATGCGCCACTCCACCGCCTTGACCTCGAACTTCTCGCGCCGGATCTTGAAGGTGAGGGTGCGACCGCCGCGGCTGATGGTGAGCACCACCTCGCTACCCGCTGGGCCCTGGATGCGCGCCACGGCGTCGTTCCAGTCGAGCGGGCCGGCCTCCACGCCGTCGATTCGGTCGATGACGTCCCCGGACTCGATGCCGGCGCGGAAGGCGGGCGAGCCCTCGATGGGCGACACGACCACGAAGCCACGCTTGCGCTTCTCCAAGTCGACGCCGATGCCAGTGATCTCCGCGTCGCCTTCGGTCTCTTTCTTCAGGCGGTCATACTCCTCGGGATCCATGAAGCGCGAGTGGGGATCCAGGGCTTCGGTCAGGCCGCGCGCGGCTCCGTACATCAACTCGGTCTCGGGGACGTCCTCGACGTAGTTGTTTTCGATGTAGGAGAGCACCTTGGTGAAGACGCCCAACTTGTGATACGGGTCGAAGCGTCCTGCGCGACTGGGTCGACTGGCCACCATGCCGCCGGCAAAGGCACACAGCCCGGCCAAGGCGAAGAGCAGGATTCTGGAGCGGGGAAGCAGATGGTGCCGCATGGCCGGGCATTATGACAGGGAATGGGTCAGCGATAGACTTCTTTGCGGTTGCCCACCTTCACGATCGTCACGGATTTCGTCCCATCGTCGATCTCGCACAGAATGCGGTAGTTGCCTTGCCAAGTTCTATTGGTAGCGCAGTACCACGGTCTCGGCCGAGGGTCGCGCGCGAAGCCCGGTGATGGCCAGTCGGGTACCGGTTTCGTGCCGCACATTGGATCGGCCAGCCAGGAAACCGTCGACGGTGGCCAGTTCCTTGATGGTCAGCGCGTCGGTGCGGTAGTGCATGGGAATCGTCACCAGACGCGGGCGAATCTGGTCCACGACCTCGGTAGCCTTGTGCGCGTCCACGGTCCATACGCCGCCCACCGGAACCAGCACCACATCGACGGAGCCGATGGCAGAGATCTGCTCGTCGGTCAGGATGTGGCCCAGATCGCCCAGGTGCGCGATGCGCACGCCGCCCACTTCGAACACGAACACTGTATTGAGGCCGATCTCGGCGCCCTTCTTGTCGTCGTGATACACGCCGACCGAGCGGATGGAGATATCCTTGATCTTCTCGTCGATTTTCATCCAGCCCTTCTTGTCGGGCGTCAGCCCGCGCAGAATCTTGGGCTTGCCGCGCACCAGGGCCACGTTGTTGTGGTCCGGGTGCTCGTGGCTGACCGTGACCGCGTCGGCGTGCAGGTCAGCCGGCGGCAGGTAGCCGATGTTGCCGGGAATCGGATCCATCACCACGCGCGTGCCGCTCGCGCTTTCCAGCAGAAAGCACGACTGGCCGTACCAGGTCAGATAGGCCGCCGGGCGTGGTGCCGCGTGAGCCGCGAAGTACCCCCCTCCCGCAACCAGCAAGGCCGCGCCGGCCAGCAAGGCCAGCACAAGACGCCGCGGGGATTTTTTCATGAGCCCACGTTAGCTACGGGCGCGGGAGACTGCAAGGCTATGCCCTCAATCCATGCTGCGGCCGCGGGTGGGGCGGTACACGCACAGGTTGTGGTACATCCAGCTCAGCGGCAGGGTCTCGCGGCGGCTGAGAAAGGCGCTTTCCAGCGCGCCGGTTTCGCGACGGGAATAGCTCCACCCGATCGCGGCGAGGCGGGCGATCCAGTATCGGCGCGGCTGCTCGTTCACGTGGTGATGACCGCCCTGGCCTGGCGGGGCGCAGGAAAGCACGAGCAACTGGGCGCCGCGGGTGATGGTCTCGGTCGCGCGCGCGGCGTCTGCTTCCAGCAAATGCTCCAACACGTCGAGGCAGAGCGAGAGATCATAGGAGGGCGGGACGAGCCCATCGCGAATCGGATCGCGGAGATCGGCACGCCGGATTTCAACCTGGGGCGCGCGCAGGTCCGGGGGCCAGTCAACCCCGTCTATGCCGATGGCAGCGACGCCAAGTTGCTGCAGAACCGCCACGTGAAGACCCGCGCCACATCCCCAGTCGACCGCGCTTCTGGGTTGGAAGCGTCGGGCGATCTCTTCCGCGATGGTTGCGCAGCAACGGGCGTACACCGGGTTGGCGCTCCCGTACTCGGCAAAAAAGCGACGGTCGTAGATTTCCGCAAGGTCGTTGCGCGCGACGGGCCTGGCCTGAGGCAAGATGACCGCATCCTACGCCGGATCGACGGGGGCGCCGTCTCTACTCGACGTAGCTTCATTGGTGCCTGGCCACTTCATGCCGTGCTTGGCGGCCAGGGTCTTCTATACTCCGCTGCCGATGCCCAGCCCGCACAAAGCAGAATCAGGCCCGCCGCGGGCGGTGTTGGTTGCCGTGCAACTGCACGGAGTCGACGACGCTTCGTTCGGCTCGTCGGTCGCTGAACTGAATCGGCTGGCGCGCACGCTGGGACTGACCGTGGTTGCCACCATCACGCAGCGGCGACATTCGTTTCACACCGGCACCGTGGTCGGCAAAGGCAAGCTCAGGGAACTCGCCGCGCTGACCGGCGGTGGTGACGCATCTTTGGGCGACGACGACGAGGAGCGCGAGACGGCCGAAGCACCGGCCTTGCGCGGGACCGATGACGAGCAGGCCGGCGTGCCCGGGACGGCCGGGGACCTTGCCACCCCGGCAGCGCCGGTCAAGGTCGTGCTGGTCGATCACGACATCAGTCCTTCGCAGGCGCGCAATCTGGAAAAGGCCACGGGCGCCGAGGTCATGGATCGGACGGCCGTGATCCTGGAGATCTTTCGCCGGCACGCCCGTTCGCGCGTGGCCAAGGCCCAGGTCGAGATCGTGCGCCTGCAGTATATGGCGCCGCGTCTGCGCGAAATGGGCGCGGGCAAGGATCGACAGCGCGGCGGAATCGGCGGTAAGGGAGCCGGCGAATCCAGCATAGAGCTGGACCGGCGGAAGATTCGCGATCGCATCGCCGAGTTGACCAGCGAGTTGACGTCGCTGGCAGCCGAGCAAGACACGCAGCGGGCGCGGCGCCGCGACATGAGTCGAGTCGCCCTGGTGGGCTACACCAACGCGGGCAAGTCGACGCTGATGCGCGGGCTGACCGGCAGCGAGGTGTACGTCGCCGACAAATTGTTTGCCACGCTCGACACCACGGTGCGCGCGCTCACGCCCGAAGCGCATCCACGCATCTTGGTGTCCGACACGGTCGGTTTCATCGACAAGCTGCCGCACGGCTTGGTCACATCGTTCAAGAGCACGCTCGACGAGGCCCTGGAGGCCGGCCTGCTGGCGCACGTCGTGGACGCCTCGGATCCAGGGTTTGCGCGCCAGCTCGACGTCACCACCGAGGTCTTGGCGGACATCGGGGCCGCCGACATTCCCCGCCTCATCATCTTCAACAAGATCGATCGCGTTGGTGATGCGGCGGCCGAAGCAGCGGCGGCGCGCGCGCTTACCGAGCGTTGGCCCGAGGCGTTCGTCATGTCGGCGCGGCGGCCCGAGGATGTGGCCCGGTTGCGCGTGCGTCTTTGCGCCTTCTTTTCTCGCGATCTGGTGCAGGGCGAGATTCGCGTGCCCTACCATCACCAGCAGCTTCGCAGCGAGATATTCGCCTCATGCGAGGTGTTGGGCGAACGCTATCAGGAGGACGTCATCATTTTCGACGTGCGCGCCCACCCCGCGGTGCTCGAACGCCTGCGCGCCGCCTGAGACAATCCGCCATGGGCGTGCCAGGCCCCGCCGTCGACGAGCCGGGTGCCCGCGAGTCACCGCACGGGCTGGGCAAACGGATTGACCACGAGGAGCGAAGCGAACCTCTGACCCGCGTTCAAGTCTTCCGAGTACAGCCGATCGCAGCCAGCGTCGAGTGCTGCCTGCACGACGAGAGCGTCCCAGAACGAGATCCGCGTGCGTTCCTGCAATTCAACCGCAGCGACTAGCAGCCTGGGCGTGTTGTCCACCACAGCCCATGACAGGTATTCCCTGACGATAGCCAGCGCCTTGCCTGGCGAAAGCGGCTTGCCAACCTTGCGCGTGAGCGTGACGTAGAGTTCTTGCAATACCTGCACGCTCAGTACCCCATCGCGGTCGCTCCACAGGTTGATGACCAAGTCGCGTGCCAGGTCGTGCTTGCGTCCCGCGGTCCCATCCTCGGCGTAGACGAGGACATTGGTATCAACGAAGGCCGGCACGGTCGTAGATCTCTTCCCGCCGCGGTAACTTGCCGGCCTTGAGCGCCTGCCCTTGGCTTAGACGACGCACCGCGGATGCGCGCGCCTTGTCGTAGCCGCGTTCGTTCTCGACCAAGTGGACGAGTTCTCGGCGTAGGAGAGCGGAAACCGAAAGGCCTCGGTGCGCGGCAAGAACCCGAGCCTCGCGCAGAATACTCTCATCCATAGCCAAGGTGATATTACGTGTCATAGAGGCACAGTTTTACGTGTAGCACACGAAACGCGTGTAAACCACTCAAACCGAACAGCCGACCAAACCCGAGGTATGCTTGCCCTGATGTCCGAGGGTGACGAGAACCCCAGCCAGCCCAGCCAGCTTCGCGATGCTGAGATCGCGCCGGCGCGCAAGCCCCTGGCCGAAGTCCTGGATCGCCTGCCCAGCGATCCCGGCGTGTATCTGATGAAGGATCGTCGGGGCAAGACCCTGTACATCGGCAAGGCCGCCAATCTGCGCAACCGCGTGCGCCAGTATTTCCAGCCTGCTTCGGGCGATACGCGGGATTTCGTGCCGTTTCTGGAAAGTGTGGTGGCGGACATCGAGACCATGGTGACCAGCAACGAGAAGGAAGCGCTCTTGTTGGAGAACACGCTCATCAAGCGCCAGCAACCGCGCTTCAACGTCAAGCTGACCGACGACAAGAACTTCCTGTCCTTGCGCCTGGACTCGCGGGTCGAGTGGCCGCGATTGGAGGTCGTGCGGCGCATGGCCGACGACGGCGCGTGGTACTTCGGCCCCTACCATTCGGCCGGCGCGTGCCGGGAAGCCCTGCGCGTGGTCAACCGCCACTTTCGACTGCGCACGTGTACCAACCATGTCCTGCACCACCGCAGCCGCCCCTGCCTGCAGTGCCAGATCAACCGTTGTCTCGGCCCATGCTGCGTGCCGGTTTCGCCTGCCGACTACGCCGAGCAGGTGCGCGACGTGCGCCTGTTCTTGCAGGGCAAGAACGACGAGCTTCTGGCCGGGCTGCGCGCACGCATGCAGGAAGCCGCGCGGCAGACTCAATTCGAACGCGCCAGCATTGTGCGCGACCAGATCCAGGCGCTGGACACGGTCTTGCAGTCGCAGCGGATGGTGTCGGCGGATCTGCTGGACCAGGACGTCATCGGCTTTCACCGCGAAGGCATGGCGCTCGAGGTGGTGGTGATGTCCGTGCGGCAAGGCAAGATGATCGGGAGCCGTGCCTTTTCCTTCGCGCGCCAGGAGTTCCCGGACGCCGAGATCCTGTCGAGCTTCCTGGGGTTGCACTACGACCTTGTGCCGGTCCCGCCCGACGAGGTGCTCTTGCCCTTTGCCATTGCCGACGCCGACGTCAAGGCCGAGTGGCTGAGCGACCGGCGTGGCAAGAAGGTCGAGATCCTGGTGCCGGTGCGCGGGCCCCGACACGATCTGGTCGAGTTGGCGCGCAAGAACGCGGCCGCCAGTTTCGCCAGTCGGCGCAACACGCGCGACGACGCCCAGGCCACCTTGGGTCGGCTGCAGCGACGGTTGGGCCTGCCCAGACTTCCGCGCGTGATCGAGTGCTACGACATCTCGCACATTCAAGGCGCCGAGACGGTCGCGTCGCTGGTGGTGTTTGTCGATGGCCAGCCGGAGAAATCGCGCTACCGCACCTACAAGATCCGGCAGGCCGAGAGCCCGGACGATTTTGCCTGCATGTACGAGGTGCTGTCGCGCCGGTTCCGGCGCGCGCGCGAAAGCATGCAGCAGGAAGAAAGATCGGATTCCTGGCGTCTGCCCGATCTGCTGGTCGTGGATGGAGGCAAGGGACAACTGGGTGTGGCATTGGCAGCGGCGCGCGACACCGGCATCGACGTACGGCCCGGCGCAGGCTTGCCCATCATTGCTTTGGCCAAGGAACGCGACACGACGGCGCCGGTTCCGCTGCGCGCGGACAGCACCGACGAAAAACCCGCCGCGGCCGTGCCGGCCGGTCCACAACCGGATCGAGTGTTCTTGCCGCAGGCCAAGGACGCGATTCCCATTCGGGCCAACAGCGCGGAGATGTTCGTGCTGCAGCGCCTGCGCGACGAGGCCCATCGCTTTGCCGTGACCTTTCATCGCAGTCAGCGCAAGAAGCGTACCATCCATTCGGAGCTGTCCCGGGTTCCCGGCATCGGGCCCGCGCGCCAGCGCGAATTGCTACGCCATTTCGGCAGCCTGAAGAAAGTCCGGGAAGCGTCGCTAGAAGATCTGCTGGCCGTGCCAGGCATCACGCGCAAGACGGCCAGCGCACTGCGCGACTATTTCGCCGTCCATTCGTAGACGAACTGCGGTCGCCCATCCTGCGCTCGCCCGCTATGGTTGCAAGGTCGTGCTACACCACAGGCGATCGTCGCAGTAGGGGTAGAGAGGCGAACCGCAAGGTGAATTGCCCGGATCGGAGCCTTGATAAAGGATGGCCTGGGCGTCGCGTGGGCCGGCGTCACCGGTGGTGCTCTTCCCGTCGGCGGAGTTGACTTCCATGTCGAACTTGATTTGAGACCCGGCCGTGGGCGGCGTGCCCGGCCAAGGCAGCTTGAGCTCGACCGTGTAGCCGGTACTATCCGTGCCAGCCCAGAACAGGCTGGGGTCAAGCGGAGTCTGGCTGCCGTTGACGCCCGAGGCTTGGGATTTCACGGCCAGCGGCGGGCTAAGAATCACATGCGTGGCCTTGCCGGAATCCTGGGCGGTTCCACCTGAGAGGCCCGAGGTGGTCGAGGTGAAGAGGAGCTCGATGGCGTCAGCGTTGTAGATGGTGTCAGTACTGGTAGCCGCCACGAACTTCGGATCGATCACGTGGATGAAGGCATGGATGCCAAACGAGTCCCAGGCCACGCGGGCCTGAGCGCGCTCGGGGTAGTTGCTGGTGCCGGAGTTGTACACCACCACGCGTCCCCCATTGCTGGCAGCGTTGTTGAAGTTGAGTTCAAACGAAGGCACATTGCAGAACTCGACGTCGTTTCCGTCCAGAACCTGGGCGCCAGAAAACGCCGGCAAGGCCGTGCAGGGCGCAGCGGTCGCAGTCGTGCAGCCTCCCTGCGGGGTGTCAGGGGTGCTTCCAGCATCGGCCGGGAGCATGGTGCAAGAGTCACCCGACGCGTTGGCCACGCACAGGCCAGCCGAGCAGCAGCCGGTGGTACAGGAGTCGCCAGCGCAACACGATTCGCCCACCCCGCCACATTGAACGCAGACTCCGTTCGAGCATTGGCTGCTCGAATCGGTGCAAGCCGGATCGCTTCCGCAGCAAGGAAGGCCCAAAGAGCCGCAACCAACACAGTTGCCAGCGCTGCACGTACCGCCGCCCGAGCACTGGTCGTTCGGACAGCAAGGCTGGCCGGGATTGCCGCAGTTCTGGGAAGAGCTAGTGTCGGTTTCGGTGTTCCCGCCGGTTGCGGTGTCCCCGCCGGTCGCGGTGTTCCCGCCAGTCGCGGTGTTTCCGCCGGCGGTGTCTCCGCCACTGATCGCCCCGCCCGGGTTCTGTGGCGCAGGGGTTCGGACCGGACGACAACTTGCAACGACGAGTGCAAGGAAGAGCGAAATCAAGAAATCGGCGCGGCGGTGATACATGCGAGACATGGAAACCCTCCGTGGTGGCTCAGGCTTCGGCCACTGAATCCAGTCTACACCGTCGCGCGATCGACTGGCACCCCTGTGAATCGAAGACCGTATCAACCGAATTGTTCGAGGTAGGTCGTCGCGGAGGCCGGCGTCAAGGTGATCTGCGAGGCGACTGGCTCCAGGTCGGCGGGAACTTGCTGGATGCGCGGAGCCACGATTTCCAGCCGCCGGAAAGTCGACGACTCCAGCCACTCCTGGATGATCTCGTTGACCTCGGCATCGCTCATGCTGCAACCGATAGCCACCAGCAGGTCCACCTGGCCCAGGTTGGCGCGGAAGTACTCCAAGAACCGTCGCTGCATGAGCTGCGGATAGGGATCGGTCAGCCGCGTGGCGCTGGCCAACAGCGTGCGGCGCAGAACCTGTCGCTCGCTGTTCTGATCGATAAACGGAATCTGGTTGGTCACCGACAAGGGATCAGGAGACAGACCAGCATCCAGCAATCCTTCGTTGGCGATCTGCAGGGCATCGATGATGGCGTCGAAGTTCTGCGCGTCGGGCTTCAGCTTGAGCAGGTTCTGGCTGTCGCCCAGGGCGAAGACATCAAGGGCACCGCGCAGCTTGAGCAGGTTGATGCCGGGCGTGCCCGGCGGAAAGAAAGGCAGGGCGGCGTCGGCCAGCTCTTCTTCGCAGAGCACATCCGCCCGCAGGGTGGCGACGATGGTGCCCGGGCCTCTGCGACAGGGCAGGCTGATGGTGCGCGCCGGGAATCCGCAGTTAACGGGAATACCGAAGTGCGCGGCCAGGCACTCGACCAGGACGTCGTGATTCAAAGAGAAGACCCAAAAGGGCGCGTTTTCCCTGGCCAGCGGCACCAGGCCTGCGAAGTAGGGCAGGCCATCCTGAAACACGCTCCGGTGCGACACCTGACGGCGGTACAGGGCGAGGGACACGACCTGGGCAAGCCAGGCATACAGGCTGTGATAGCTCGGGCCACGCGCATCGCCCGCGCCCTCGATGTATTGCGTTTCCCATTGGCCCAGCAGCGCCTCGTAGTCGAAGTCAGAGGACTCCAAGCGCCTCGACAGATCGTCGATGACCTCGTCGGGGTGACCGAAGCCGCGGCTACGCCAGGCGGAATTGATCTTCTGCAGCGATGTCGGTGTCAGCCAGGCGACGATCTCGGCGTTCAGCTCCTCGCGCAGGGGCATCCCCAGCTCGCGTGATGCGCCGGCGCCAAGAAGAAGTGCCGTCAACACTGGTCAGCGTCCCCTGCTAACTAAAGTGCTAAGGGGCGGGTCGAGTCAAGAGGTCACTGCGAGTCAGCAAGAAACCGACCAAGCCGCCCCCAAAGTGCGCGTACAGATCGATTCCGGGCACGAACGAGAGCGCCACGTTGATGACCAGTACCAGCAGCAGGCGCTGGCGCAAGCCGCGGGCGATGAGTCGGGGTAGCACCCGCCGTCGGCCGAGCACGAGCGCCAACGTGGCACCCATGAGGCCCCAGATGGCGCCGGAAGCGCCCACGCTGTACGAAGGCAGCCCTCCCATGGCCACGCGCAGCCCGCCCGCGACCGCGGTGGCGATGCCGCCTCCGACCGCCGACGCGCAGTACACCGCCAGGTAGCGCCGCCCGCCCAGCAAGGCTTCGAGAAAACCGCCCAAGCTGTACAGCGCGAACATGTTGACCAGCAGGTGTGTGGTGTTGGCGTGCAAGAAGGCGTAGGTGAAAACGCGCCAGACTTCGCCTCGCCACACCTCGCGCGAGCCGTTGCTGAGCCAGGCTTTCAGCGTCTGGCCTTGCAGCCCCGAGCCCTCCAAGAAAACGAAGACCAAAAAGCAGACAGCGATAAGGCCAAAGGTAAGGCGAGGGAAACGTTTCGACACGGCTTGGGCAAACGCAGCGGCTTCGACGCGCTCACTGCGGCCGCGCTCGATGAGATCAGGAACTTCCTCCGGGGTCAGCGCCTGGGCCTGGCCCAGCCGCGCGACGGCCGACTCCAAGGGTGCCAGACGCCGTCCCGCCACGCGCAGCAGCCGCCCATCGTCGCTGAGCTGGTACACGCCCAGGTGATTTTGGTTGGGCGCCTCGCGATCTGCGTCCGCCAGGGCCGCTTGCGCCTCGGCGCCGCCGCCCACCGCAAGCACGAAGAGCAAGCCAGCCTGGTGCGCGCGCAGAACCCGGTCCACGGCAGCACGAAAATCGGCGGGGTTGGAACCGGCATGGTCGAGAACGACCAAGCCCTTGCCCTCGTCGGGCCACTCGAGCACGGCCAAGCGATCCTGGACTGCCACCAAGGTGGCCCGATCGCGGGCGTGGCCGGCGTCTGGCTTGGCGAGGACGGTGAGCAGGCGGTCACGCAGACTCGCCGGCGAAACTGGTACGGTTGGGTCCAAGATGGCGCAGTCTAGTACCGCCTGCCGAGAATGCGTAGCAGGTTGAGCGAATTGCCACAGCGGCCCAGTACCGATCGAATATCTTCTAGCAAGCCATGTCTCTGCAGCGCTACGATCGATCCCTCATGCGCGCGAGCGTGCCTCCCGATATTCCGTGGCCGCGTTCCGGCATGAGCTTGTCGGCTAGCCTCGGCGTGATCGTCCTGTGCCTGCTCGGCTGGACGAACTGCAAGAGCAATACGGGAAGTAGCCCATCGGGCGGCGCTGCTGCCGGAGGCAGCGCTACCGGCGGTCTTGCTTCTGGCGGAAGCGTGGCAGGCACTGGCGGCGTTCTAGCCGGCGGGACCGGAGGCTTCGCGACAGGTGGCAACCAGTCGGGCGGAATTATTGACCAAGATTCTGGAACCACAGGGGCTGTCGGA
>Ga0224523_1000502_pt1 | contig 19913 bp, 17 predicted proteins | sample CFST50metaG_FD_182732 | JGI IMG/M metagenome (GOLD analysis project Ga0224523, IMG submission 182732) | Peat soil microbial communities from Stordalen Mire, Sweden - C.F.S.T50 | ecosystem: Environmental > Terrestrial > Soil > Wetlands > Peat | place: Sweden: Norrbotten County, Stordalen Mire...
CCGCGTTCTTGCTTTGGTGATCGTCGGCGGCAGTGGGCAGGGGAATCAGAATGGCGGGCCGGCCGGCAATGGCCAGCTCGGCCAGGGTCAAGGCACCGGCGCGCGCCACCACCAGGCTGGCCCGGTGATACTCGGTCGCCATGTCGTCAATAAAAGGTCGCGCCTCAACTCGGTCGAGCACGCATAGGGCGCGATAGCGTTCTTTGCACCGGTCGAGATCGCTGGGCCCGGTTTGGTGAACAACAGCCGGCAGCGAAGCGTTCTTGGAAAGTACCTCGACAGCTGCTAGCACCAGGTCATTGACCGCGTGTGCGCCCTGACTGCCGCCCACCACCAGAATGCCAGGCCCCTGCTCGCCACTTTGCGCGTCGGCCGTCAAAGTCGCCAGCAACTTGGCGCGCACGGGATTGCCGACCATGTCGATTTGGGCCGCTGGAAAGAATCTTCGTGCCTCGTCAAAGGCCACCAGCACCAGGCGAACCAGGCGCGAAAGAATTCGATTGGTGATTCCGGGAACGCTGTTCTGTTCTTGAATTGCCGTGGGGTAACGCCAAAGCGTCGCCGCCAGCACCATGGGCCCCGAGGCATAGCCGCCCACGCCCAGCACGACATCAGGACGGAATCGCCTCAAGATCGCCAGCGAACGAAAGAAGGCCTTGGGCAGACGAAACAGGCCGCGCAGGATTGCCATCAGCCCCATCCGCTTGAGGCCGCTCACTTCCAGCAGTTCCAGCTGGTAGCCGGCGGCAGGCACCGCGCGCGCCTCCAATCCGCGCGCGGTTCCCACAAACAACACCTGGCCGCCGCGGCGGACGACTTCTTCCGCAACCGCCATGCCGGGATAGAGGTGTCCGCCGGTCCCGCCACCAGCAATCAGCAGGCGCATATCACGACTTCGCCTCGACCACCACCTGCACGTCCGAGGCGTCGCTGCGGCGGTTCTTGGACACGCGCGCGCGGTTCGTGCGCAGTGCTTGCCAGAACGACAGGGGCGCGGCCTCAGGATTGCGTGCCGAAATGTTGGCCAACACGCCCGCCATGAACAAGCACATGACCATGGACGAGCCGCCATAGCTGACAAAAGGAAGCGGCAAGCCTTTGGTGGGCAGAAGGCCCAGTACCACGCCCATGTTGACCAAAGCCTGCAATCCGAACAACAGAGTCACGCCAAAGGCCAGGTAGCAACCAAAGGCGTCGCGCGCCCGGGTGGCCGCGCGCAAACCGCGCCACACCAGCACCGTGAACGCCAGCAAGACAGCCAGCACGCCCACCAGGCCAAGCTCCTCGCCAATGATGGCCAGAATGAAGTCAGTGTGAGCTTCGGGAAGGAAGAAGAGCTTCTGGTGGCCTTGGCCCAGCCCTTGGCCGAACAGGCCGCCCGAGCCCACGCTGATGAGCGATTCGTAGAGCTGGTAGCCGGTGTCGCGCCGAAATTGCCAGGGATAGAGAAAGGCAAGAAAGCGCCGCATGCGCCAGGGCTCGCCCGCGATGAACACCTTCCAACCGATGGGCGCAGCCACCAGCACCGACAACAAGATGTAGCTGGTGCGCGTGCCCGCTACGAACAGCAGACCCAGCGCTGTGACCCCGATAATGACCGCAGTGCCCAGATCAGGCTGCTTGAGTAGCAGCACCAGGAAAATTCCCGTCATCAGCAGAGGGGGCAGGAACCCCATGCGGAAGTCTTTGACCTTCTCGGCCTTGCGCGCGAGCAGCACCGCCAAGTACAGCGCCAGGGCGAACTTGGCCAGCTCCGAGGGCTGGAACGACAGCGCGCCCCAGCGGAACCAGCGCACGGCCCCGTTGATGGCCGGCCCCACCTTCAACACGGCGGCCAGCATGGCCATGGAAAGGAACAGCAGGGGATAGGCCAGGCGGCGGTAGAATGAATAGTCGAGCCGCATGCCGACCAGGAAGGCCAGCAACCCGGCGCCGCTGTACACCGCCTCGCGCTTGAGGAAATAGGTCCAGTCGCCGTAGGTCTTGGCCGCGAAGGCCGCGCCCGCCGAGAACACCATCACCACGCCAAACCCGGTCAAGCCCAGTATGGTCGCGACCAGCAAACGGTCCGGTCCCTGCGGCGGAGGCCCGCTGCCGCCAGTCCGCTTGGGGCTGGCCCATGCCGACACGCGCTCGCGCAGGGTCATCGGGATTTCTCCTGCAGGACACCGTGCCCGACGCGCGTCTGCGCGATGAGATCCTTGACTGCGGCCCGAAATACCTCGGCGCGATGTTGGTAGCTGCGAAACATGTCGAAGCTGGAGCAGGCGGGAGACAGCAGCACGGCATCGCCGCTTCGGGCCATGGTCGTGGCCTGCGCCACCGCCGCTTCCATGGTGGCCGCCATCTCCACCGGCACGACCGGCGCCAGGGCCTCGCGCATCTTGGGGGCTGCTTCCCCGATCAGCACGGCGCCGCGACCAGCTTGCTTCATCACCTGGGCCAGCGGCTCATACGAGCCGCCCTTGTCGCGGCCCCCGGCAATCAGAACCACAGGCCGCGGGAAGCGATCGAGCGCCGCCACTACCGCGCCCACGTTGGTGCCTTTGGAATCGTCGTAGAAGAAGACGCCGTCCAACTCGCCCACCAGTTCCATCCGGTGCGCCAGCGGCCGAAAGGTCAACAGGGCATGACGGGCTTCGGCGGGCAGGGCGCCGGCCAAACGTCCCGCGACCAGTGCGGCCAAGGCGTTTTCCAGGTTGTGCCGGCCGACCAATCCTGGCAGGTGAGCGGGATAGTATTCGACCGGGCCGCCCGCCAGTCGCACGCACAGGGCATCGCTTTCGATCCAGCCACCCACGTCCAGCGCGCGCCGGGTCGAGATGAGCACCCAGTGGCTGCGAATCCCCTTGGCCGCCGCTTCGACCAAGGGATCATCGACGTTGAGGACCGCGAAGTCCGCTGGGGTTTGCGCGGAGAAGATGCGCGCCTTGGCCGCCACGTAGGCTTCCAGAGTGGGGTGGCGATCCAGGTGGTCGGGCGTGATGTTGAGTAGGACCGCCACCTGCGGGCGGAACGACACGACGGTTTCGAGCTGGAAACTCGACACCTCGAGCACACAAACGCCGCCCGGCTGGCCGGCTGGGGTTTCCACCGCTTCAGCGAAAGGCACACCCAAGTTGCCGCCCACAAAGGCGGGCCGGCCATTGGCAGAAAGGATGGCCCCGCACAAGGTCGTGGTGGTCGACTTGCCGTTGGTCCCGGTGATGGCGACGACAGGCGCGTCCACAAACCATGAGGCCAGCTCCAGCTCGCCCGTGATGGTAGCGCCTCGTTGGCGCGCGGCCTTTACTTCGGGCAGAGCGGGCACGCCCGGCGACAACACGATGAGGTCAGCCGCGAGGAAGGTCTCGGCCTGATGCCCGCCCAGCTCCTGCTTGACGGTGGGCGGCAGCTGCGCCAGCGCCGCGCTCAGCGCCTCGGCCGGCTGTTTGTCGGTGACAGTGACCTGGGCCCCGCGGGCCGCACACAGGCGGGCAGCGGCCACTCCCGAACGTCCCAGTCCCACGACGAGCACTTTCTTGCCAAGCAGGGCGGGGTGACGGAACTGCATCAACGAACCTTCAAGGTGAGCAGCAGGCCCAGAACAGCGCAGGAGAAGGAAACGATCCAGAAGCGCACCACGATGCGCGACTCGGGCCAGCCCATTTTCTCAAAATGGTGGTGGATGGGGGCCATCAGGAAGACGCGCTTCCCGGTGGCCTTGAAGTAGCCAACCTGGATGACGTCGGAGAACAACTCGACCACGAAGACACCGGCGATTATGGGGAGCGACAGCTCGGTCTTGGTCGCCAGCGCCACGAAGCCGATGGCCCCGCCCAAGGCGAGCGCGCCCACGTCGCCCATAAAGACTTGCGCCGGGTGGGTGTTGTACCAAAGGAATCCGATGCTGGCGCCCACAATGGCCCCGCAGAAGACGGTCAGCTCGCCCGCGCCCCGGACATGCGCCATGCCCAGGTAGTGGGCGATGTTGAAGCCCGCCAGGGTCTGGCCGGCGGCGTAGCTCAACAACATGAAGGTGAAAGCACACGCGATCACCGGGCCGATGGCCAGTCCGTCGAGCCCATCGGTCAAGTTGACCGCGTTGGACGTGCCCATCACCACCACGACCAGGCCGAGCAAGGCATAGGCAATCCCCGGAATGATCGGGGAATGGCGCTCGAAATTGAGCAGCGGAATCGCCAGATGCTGTCGCACCGACGGGTCCAGGGCATCGCCAAAGAACAGCCATCCCACCGCCACGGCTCCCACCAAGAATTGCACCAGCAACTTGATCTTGCCGGGCACACCGCGCTTGTTTCGTCTCGTGATCTTCAGGTAGTCGTCGACGAAGCCCAGCGCGCCGTAGCCCACGGTCACGAACAACGCCGGCCACACCAGCGGGCTGGTGAGATCGCACCACAGCACGGTTCCGGTGACCAGAGCCATGATGATGAGAGCACCGCCCATGGTCGGGGTGCCCTGCTTGACCGCGTGGGTGGTGGGGCCGTCGTCGCGGATGATCTCGCCCAGTTGTCGCGCGCGGGCGCGACGGATGAACCAGGGCGCCAGAGCGAAGGTGATGAGCAGCGAGGTCATGGTCGCCAACATGGTCCGCGTCGAGACATAGCGGAATACGTTGAAGAACCCGACATTGCCGCGCAGTTGTACGAAGAGATGGAACAGCATGAGCTACAACTTCTTTCGCAAGGCCTCTACCGCGCGTTCGAGACGCATGCCACGCGAAGCTTTCACCAAGATCCAGTCGCCCGGCGCAGTCCAAGTAGACACGGTTTGCGCGGCTGTCTCCGGATCATCGAAAACCATTGCGCGGTTGGCGGGCAGGCCCGCCGCAGTGGCGCCTTCGGCAATCTTGGCGCCCAGCGATCCCACGACCGCCAGGCCGGCCACGCCGATCTTGACTGCCTCTTGGCCGACGGCTTGGTGCAATTCCGCGGCCGCTTCTCCCAGTTCCAGCATGTCGCCCAGGATGGCGAAGGTTCGACCGAAGCGGCCTGCCGATCCCACCAGCGTGCGCAGGGCCGCCGTCATGGACGTCGGATTGGCATTGTAGCAATCGTCGAGCACGGTGCGTCCGCCCAGCGAGAACACATGGGACCGGTGCGGGGGTAGGGTCGCGTGCTCTAGGGCGGCGGCTGCTGGCAAGAGCGGAACCCCGAGCGCGTTCGACACAGCCAACGCCGCTGCAGCGTTGCGGGCGTTGTGCTCACCCGCCAAGGACAGGCGCAGTACCACGGGTTCGTACCCGACCGACAGGCGGATGCGCGAGCCCGCCGCACCATCCGGGATGAACTCCATTATCCTGACAAAGGCGCGCGCCGACGCGCTGCCGGCGAATCCGAAGCGTCGCTTGCGCGCCTCGGGCAGGTCGGCCACCTCGGGTTCGAGGCGAGGTTCGTCGACGGGCAGCACGGCGATTCCATCAGGAGCCAGGCCGCCAAAGATTTCACCCTTGGCGCGCGCGACTGCGTCGAGCGAGCCCAGCCGCCCCAGGTGTGCGGCCGCTACGTTGGTCACCACCGCGACATGAGGCTGGGCGATGCCAGCCAGGTACGCGATCTCGCCCGGCGCCCGCATTGCCATCTCCAGCACCCAGAACGCCTCCTTGCCCGTGGCTTCCAGCACGGTCAGGGGCAGTCCCACGTCGGTGTTCAGGTTGCCTTGGGTACGTAGCACCTGGCCCGCAGGCGAGAGCGCGGCTGCGACAAGCTCTTTGGTTGTGGTCTTTCCGTTGGAACCAGTGACGCCCACCACGCGGCCCTGGAACTTCTTGCGCACGGCTGTCGCCAAATCCCCCAGCGCCTTGCGCGGATCAGCCACGGCAATCACGGGAATCCCTTGGCAGCCGGCCGGCCGTCCTCGATGCGCAGCCACCACCACCGCAGCCGCTCCGGCCTGAGCCGCGGCCCCGCAGAAGTCGAAGCCATCGACCCGCTCGCCGAAAAGGGCGAAAAAAAGCCGACCAGGTTTCACCTCGCGACTGTCGCTGGCGGCTCCGGCGAATCGGATCGTCCCCAGTGCGGCCCGTGCGCCCACAGCCTTGCCCGCCATGGCTTTGCAGGCAAACGCCAGGATCCGCTGCGCTGGTCCCGTCACGCGGCACCTCGGGGAGCCCGGATTTCACCACAGAGAGCACAGAGGCCACAGAGGCCGGAAGGAAAGGGTTCCGGATCCGAACCCTTCGTTCTTTCCGATCCGTCTCTGTGATCTCTGTGCCCTCTGTGGTGAGACTCCGGATCGCGCAGTTGGCGGTCGAATCCAGACAAAATCGCGGCTAGCACCTGTGACCTCCGGGAGCCGTGCGACCTTGGCGGGTGGCGAAGGCAGCTGCGGCAACCTCGCGATCGTCGAAGTGGATCTTCTGCGTGCCCAGGATCTGGTAGTCCTCGTGGCCCTTGCCCGCTATCAGGAGCGTGTCCCCTGGCTGCGCGAGAGCCACGGCCAGCTCGATGGCCGTCCGGCGGTCGGGCTCCACGTGGAAACCAGACAAACCCTGGCGTAATTCCGAGGCAGTCCGGCGCACAATGCCGGTCTTTTCGACGCCGGCCACAATCATGTCAAGGATGGCGATCGGGTCTTCGCTGCGCGGGTTGTCCGAGGTGATGAGCACCACATCGGCGCGCTCGGCAGCGGCTTGGCCCATGCGCGGCCGCTTGCTCTTGTCGCGGTCGCCGCCACACCCGAAGACCACGAGGACGCGGCCCGTGCTGAGCGGTCGCAACACATCGAGCGCCCGCTCCAATGCGTCGGGTGTGTGCGCGTAATCGACCAGGCACAGGACGCCCGCCGCGTTGGTCACACGCTGCAGGCGCCCCGGAACCCCGCTCACCAGGCTGATGCCAGCGGCGATGGCGTTGCGGTCAATGCCATGGGCAAGGGCCATGCCGGTGGCCAGCAGGATATTGGCAAGGTTGAACTCGCCCACCAAGGGTGATGTCAGGACGAGCGGCCCCGAGGGCGTGCCCAGTCGCACAGTGGTCCCGTCGGCCCCCAGCTTGCGTTCGAGCACTGCAACGTCCGCGCCGCGTGGCTGTCGCGTCAGGGTGAGCACAGGGCCGCGTGCCTCGCGGCGCATGGCAAGGCCATCTTGGTCGTCGGAGAAAAGCACCGCGATCCCGCCGTTTGAAGACAACAATTCGCGGAAGAGAATCGCCTTGGCCGCCCGGTAGCGCTCCATGGTGCCGTGGTAGTCGAGGTGGTCCTGGGTGATGTTGGACAGGCCCGCCACGCGGAAGCTGCAGCCATGCAGCCGGCCTTGATCCAGGGCGATGGACGACGCCTCCAGCACCACGTCCGAGCAGCCGTCGCCTTTCATCTGGGCGAAGAGGGCATGGAGTTGCAGAGCGCCGGGCGTGGTAAGCGGCGCGTCCTGCGTCTTGCCGGCGAAACGGTAGCCCACGGTGCCGATGACGCCAGGGCGGCGGCCGGCTGCGGCCAGGATCGCCTCGATCAAGTACGTGGTCGTGGTCTTGCCGTTGGTGCCGGTCACGGCCGTGAGGATGAGAGCCTGCGCCGCCTGGTATCGATTGGCGGCCACCACACCGAGTGCCAGTCGCGCATTGGGCACGATGACCAGCGCGGTTGTGCCATCCGGAGAAGCGCCCCCTTCCTCGGTGAGAATGCCCGCCGCTCCTTTGGCCTTGGCGTCGTCAATGAAGCGCCGGCCATCGAGCTTGGTTCCCGGAACAGCCACGAAGAGATCACCTGGCTGCACCAGGCGAGAGTCGTCACGCACATCGCGGATCGGGACTTGCCCGTCGCCCGCGGTGATGCGCGCGTCTGATACTCCCTGCAATAGGTGCGAAAGCCGCAGCAAGGCTCATACTCCGCTTCGGAACGAGACCCGACAGGGCACGCCACGCACAGCGGGGCCGGGCGCTGGAATTTGCGTGGCAGCGATTCCACTGCCGTCGGGCACAAGTTCGACCCCTGCGCGTCGCGCTGCTCGGACGGCCTGGCCCAAAGTCATGCCGACAAAATCCGGTATGGCGGCGTCGAGCTTGCGCTCGGGTGCGGGCTGCCCGTCCAGCGCAGGGCCGGCCTCGTCCTCGCCTGATGCGATCTCGGATTCATCCTCTTCTTGTGCCTCGCCCACAGACGCCACGGGTTCTTCGACCCCCAGACCTTCCACCGCGTTGCTGTCTGCTTCGCCGAGCCGAGCCGTCGCGATCTTTGCGTCGCCCTTCTTGGCTGGCCGCGCGGTGCTTGCGACCACCGAGGTCGATGGTGGCACGCCGAGATACCGCAGGGTTGCCTCGGCAATTTCTTTGAACACCGGAGCGGCGACCACGCCGCCGTAGTGCACGCCGTGCGGCTCATCGATCATGACCGCGATGACCACACGCGGGTTGTCAGCCGGAACGATACCGACGAAGGCGGCCAAGTATTTGCTGGGATCGTAGCGACCGTTGCTGACCTTCTGAGCGGTGCCGGTCTTGCCTGCCACGGGATAGCCGGGGATGGCGGCCAGCTTGGCGGTTCCATCTTCGGTCACGCCCTGCATGATGGTCAGCATGGTGCGCGCCGTGCTTTCGGAGAGCACGCGTGCTTCGGGCCGTGCGTCCGCGGGCATGGGCACGGGCTCGCTGCGGCCGTCGACGGTGACGAAGCGAACCGCCAGCTTGGGCGGGTGATACACGCCGCCCGAAGCGATGGCCGCATAGGCCGTCGCCATCTGCAACGGTGTGACCGTCAGACCCTGGCCAAAGGCCTGCGTGGCCAGCTCGATCTCGCCCCAGCGCGAAACCGGCCGCACAGTTCCTCGTCGTTCACCAGGCAGGCCCACCCCGGTGGACCGACCAAAGCCCAGCCGGTCGATGGCGTGGGCCAGGGTTTCCCTGCCGATGCGGCGGGCGATTTTCACGGTGCCGATGTTGCTCGAGTACTTGAAGACTTCGGCCGCGGTCAGCACTCCCTTGGGGTGGTCGTCGCGGATGTGGTACTTGCCCACCTGCATCTGCCCCATCTGGCAGTCGAAGCGGTCTTCCGGCCTCAGCTTGCCTGCGTCGAAGGCAGCGGAGAAGGTCACCGTCTTCATGATGGATCCGGGCTCGTAAGCGTCGGTGATGGCCCGGTTGCGCGCGCCCCGCTCAGCTGCGTCAGAGGGACTGTTGGGGTTGTAGCCAGGCACGCTGGCCATGGCCAGGATTTCGCCGGTGCGCGGATCGATCATGACCGACGTGGCGGCCTTGGCGCTGTGCTTTGTGACCGCTGCTGCGAGAGCCTGTTCGGTCAGGTAGGTTAGGTACTTGTCCAGGGTCAGCACCAGATCCTTGCCCGCGCTGGCCGACGCATCGACCGTACCTTCCATGAGCAGATCCCGTCCGAATCGGTCATGGATGCCGGTGACCTCCATCCCGCTGCCGTGCAGAGCCTCGTCGTATGCCAGCTCCACCCCGTCCAGGCCGTGGCCCTCCAGGCCCGCGTGGCCGATCACGGTCGAAGCCAGTTCGCCGTTGGGATACACGCGCCTGGGCTCCTTGCGCACGCTCACTCCGGGCAAGCCCAGGCCCAGCGCCGCTGCGCTTTCTTGCGACGACACCCGCCGTTTGACCCAGGCGAAGTACTGCATTTTCTTGGCCGCGAGCGCCTTGTCGAGCTCACGCGGGTCGAGGTGTAGCGCCTTGGCCAGGCGGGGAACTGCGTCGGACACGAAGGCGAGCTGGCGCGGGTTGCAGAACACGGAATCCAGATCCGTCGTGGAAGCCAGCTCGGCCCCGCGTCGGTCCAAGATGCGGCCGCGCCGGGGTGCGATCTCGACCTCACGTAGGTAGTTGCTCTCGGCCCACTCCCGAAGCTGCCCGGCTTCGCGAATCTGGAGCCGGAAGGCGCGTCGGCCCACCGAGGAAGCGAGCCCGAGCAGCACCAACCCGCACAGGACAATCCGCACGCGTGTCCAACGCGTCGGCACTAGCGCGTTCCTTTCCCATGCGCCACTGACGCCGTCCCAATCCGCCGGATGTTCTCGGGAGCAGCTGGCTGCATGAGCAACTGGTCCCGCGCGATGGCGATCACCCGGCTCGGATCCTTCAACATCCCGATCTCGATTTCCAAGTGACGCCGCTGCTCGGCCAGCTCGCGGTGAACGCGTTCCGCCTCACCGAGCGCCAGCGCGACTTCTAGACGTTTGGCATGCACGGCGACATGGCCGAGGGCGCCAAGGGTAAGGCCAAGAACCACGAAAGCGATAACCGCAAGGCCCGCGCGCTGTCTGCGCCGACCGGGATCCAGCAGGGCGGGTGCCGTCCGGGAAGCCCCGGGAGAAAGTGGCGACATCATGAAGGTAGCCTCTCGGCGGCGCGCAGTTTCGCGGAACGAGAGCGCGGGTTGCGCGCCACTTCGCTGTCCGAGGCCGTGATCACGTGCTTGGTCAGGATCCGAAAGCGGGGAGAGTCGGGCGCGTCCGCGTCCCCTGATGCCAGCGCCCTGAACCTGCGCTTGACCATGCGGTCTTCCAGTGAGTGGAAGGCGATGACCACCAAGCGGCCGCCCGGGCGAAGACAGCCAGGCGCGGCTTGCAGGAAGCGATCCAACTCACCCAATTCATCGTTGACGGCGATTCGCAGGGCCTGAAAGACGCGGGTTGCGGGATCCTTGTTTGCCTCTCGACGGGGAACCGAGCGGGCCACCAAGCCGGAAAGGGCCAAGGTGGTTTCGAGCTCGCCACTTTCGCGTGCGCGCGCTACCGCACGTGCGATCTTGCGGGCGAAACGCTCTTCTCCCAGGTCATGCAGGAGGCGCGCCAGTTCTTCCTCGTCCACGCGTTGCAGAAGGTCGGCTGCTGTTTCCTTCTGCGACCGGTCCATGCGCATGTCCAGGGGGCCGGACCTGCGGAACGAGAAACCGCGCTCGGGCTGATCGAGCTGGACCGAGGAGACGCCGAGATCCGCTATGCATCCATCGAGCGGAAGAGCGTCGGCCTGTTCCAGCACGGAACGAATTTGCGAAAAGGGAGCGTGGACCAGTCGGACGCGGTCACCGTAGGGCGCCAAGTTCTCGTTCGCGAGCTTGAGGACTTCAGCATCTCGGTCGATGCCGATGACTCGACCGTGGGGAGCTGAGCGCTCGATCGTCGCGCGCGCATGGCCACCAAGGCCGACCGTGGCGTCGCAGTAGATGCCCGAGTCCCTCGGACACAGGAAGCTCATGGCCTCCTCAAGAAGGACTGGCAGGTGCGAAGCGTCAGGAGAGCTTGGGATCATGGGCACCAATAGACTCATCGCGTTTCAATACGCGGTGCGGACGGCGCAATAACTACTCGAGTCAGCGGAATACTGTGGAGAGTCCGTGGGTTTATGAATGGACTTCGCAGACGCGTCCCATGATCCCGCCCGAGTCATCCATGTCAAGTTTTGAGACCAAGATTTCCCCAATAATTGCGCATGGATTGGCGAGTGGAGCGTGGATTGGCTGAGGCATCACCTGAGATCGCCGGCGACTAGTTCTACAGTCTAGTTAAGTATGCTGGCTCACAACAAGTTGTTGGGGCAAATCCTCTAACCATGCTTGACTAAAGGACTCTTTTGCGCGATAACGCGGATCCAAGGCAAGGCACGAGCCAGGAGAAGGAGCGGTTGCCAATGGAAGCTAGGTTGTTCGAGCTGGACGCCAAGATGGACGCACTCCGCGCGAAGGTCGGAGGATTTCCGGACAGGTTGAAGAAGGACTACGAGAGCAAGCTCGACGTCTCGTGGATCTTCCACGACAACGCCTTGGAGGGGGTCGTGCTTTCCTACTCAGAGCTGAAGGCCGCCATCGACCAGCGGATCATCAGCGATGTGTCTCTCATCCCTATGTACGAGGAGGTGAAGAACCACAAGGTGGCGGTCGACTTCATCCGGGAAACCGCGCAGTCAAAGAAGGCCCCCGGCGTGGACCTGGATTTCATCCGCAAGCTCTACGCGATGGTCACGCCCGACGCCGTACCCAAAGGGTGTCCCTATCGCAAAGAGAACCCGCTCCACCGCCTCTACTATCATGAGATCGTTCCGCCCGAGAAGATTGGCTACAAGATGCGCAAGCTCGCGGAATGGTTGGATTCGGATGAGTTCACTCGCATGCACGCCATCGTGCAATGCGTGAAGATTCAGTTCCGTTTGCTGCAGGCCTACCCGTGGACTCGCAATTCGGGCAAGGTGGCGCGTCTTTTGACCAACTACATACTTCTGCGGAACGGCTATGTGCCCGCCGTGGTCCACTCCATCGATCGGCAGCGCTACTACGAGGTCCTGCGCCACGAAAACGATGGACTCATGACGCTCATCGTGGAGTCGCTGGAGAACAGCATCGACACCACGGCCAAGTTCTTCGACGAGCTTTCGGGCCTGCGCGTCCGCTGCGCTAGCTAGTCCTTCCTCTTTGCTGGGCAGGGCGCTATAAGCCCGCTCATCCATGAAGAGCAGCAAGAGCAACGATGCCCTCAAGCAGTTGGCTGGCCGCGCTGCCGCAAAGCTCGTTACCGACGGGATGTTGTGCGGGATGGGTACCGGTTCGACGGCTCATTTCTTCATAGAAGAGGTCGGCCGAAGGATGCGGGAGGAGGGACTTCGCATCGCCGGCGTTCCCACATCTTTCCAGACGCGCATCCTGTGCCAACAAAACGGCATTCCCCTGCGCGACGCTCAGGATTGCCGGGCCATCGACTTGGCGGTCGATGGCGCCGACGAGGTCGACCCCGACCTCAACGTCACGAAAGGCGGCGGGGCGGCCCACACCATGGAGAAGCTGGTGGCCAGCATGGCCAGCCAGTTCGTGGTCATCGTGGACGAGAGCAAGCTGGTTTCCCGACTGGGATCCACCGTCGCCATCCCCATCGAGGTCACCGTTCCAGCCATTGGCTACGTCACCGAAGTGGTGACACGTCTGGGCGGGCAGCCGCGGCTACGGATGGGCGTCAACAAGGACGGTCCGCTGGTGACTGACAACGGCCAGCTGGTCATCGACGCCAAGTTCGGGCCCGACGTCGACCTTCGCGAAGTCGATGCCCGCCTGCACCGTACACCCGGTGTCGTCGAGACCGGGCTATTCTTCGATATGGCCACCAAAGTTCTGGTCGGTGTCTCCGACGGCATGTGCGTCCGGACGCTTGTACGCAAAGTCTGACAACCGTGGCAGCTGCCGGCGCGGCCAATTGTTCTTGACGGGCGGCCGGCTTTCGCCCACTGTTGGGGCTGGCCATGTTGTTTGCGACCACCCTGCTTCTCTCGGGACTGCTGCTTAGCAGCGCGGGAGAGGCCTGAGGTAAGGCGCAGAACGACGAACCTCGAAACCCTCTCCCGCGGAAGCCGGAGGGGGTTTTTCGTATCTGCGAAGGACCGTGGCCATCTCCGGCGGAAGCGGGGCCTGGAGATTGACCATGACATTCGCTGCTCGCAAGTACCCTCCGGCGCCATCGGTGCGTCTGCCTGACCGCGCCTGGCCTTCCCGTACCCTGGACCACGCACCCATCTGGTGCAGCGTGGATCTGCGCGACGGGAATCAGGCCCTGGCCGAGCCCATGGGCATGGAGCGCAAATTGCGCTTCTTTCAGGCCCTGGTGCGCGTGGGCTTCAAAGAAATCGAAGTGGGCTTTCCCGCGGCTTCGCAGACCGAATTCGACTTCGTGCGTGCGCTGATTGAAAAGAACCACATTCCTGTTGACGTCACCATCCAGGTGCTGACCCAGGCGCGCGAGCATCTGATCACACGCACCTTTCAAGCCTTGCAGGGCGTCCGTCGCGCCATCGTGCATGTGTACAACTCCACCTCGACGGTGCAGCGCCGGGTGGTGTTCGGGATGGATCAAGCGGCTGTGAAGGAGATCGCTGTGCGCGGTGTGCGACAGGCACGGCAGGAGGCGACCAAACTGGCGGGCAGCGAGATCGTGCTGGAATACTCGCCCGAAAGTTTCACGGGCACTGAGCTGGAGTTTGCGGCGCAAGTGTGCGACGCCGTGGCCGAGGAATGGCGACCCACGCGCGCCAAGAAGATGATCGTCAACTTGCCCGCCACAGTCGAGATGTCCACGCCCAACGTCTACGCCGACCAGATTGAGTGGATGAACCGGCACCTGGCGCAACGGGATTGCACGATCATCAGCGTGCACACGCACAATGACCGGGGCTGCGCCATTGCTGCGGCCGAGCTGGCCATGCTGGCGGGCGCCGAGCGCGTGGAAGGCACCCTGTTCGGCAACGGCGAGCGCACCGGCAATGCCGACGTGGTGGCGCTGGCTATGAACCTGTTCAGTCAGGGCATCGATCCGAAACTGGACCTGTCGGACTTGCCGGCCCTGGTCGACGTCTTCCAGGCGTGCAATCAATTGCCCGTGCCGCCGCGCCATCCTTACGCCGGTGAGCTGGTGTTCACCGCCTTTTCCGGCTCGCACCAGGACGCCATTCGCAAGGGATTGGCGGCGCTGGAGAAGACCGGCGCGACGATATGGGAAGTGCCGTACTTGCCCATTGATCCGGCGGACGTAGGCCGACAATACGAGCCCTTGATCCGCATCAACAGTCAGTCCGGCAAGGGCGGCGTGGCCTATGTCTTGGAGCAGAGCCACGGTTATCGCGTGCCCAAGGGCATGGCCGTGGAATTCAGTCGGGTGGTGCAGAGGATGGCCGATGCGACCGGCAAAGAGCTGAGCGCAAATGCCATCTTGCAGGCATTCGAACGCGAGTACCTGTCAGTCGGCCGCTTCGACGTGGTGGACTTTGCAGTGGACCACCCGCGCGAAGGCGCGTGTGTGGTGCGCGCACGGCTGAGTGACGGACAGCGGCCACTGAATGTAGAAGGCCAGGGCACCGGCCCCATTGACGGCTTTGTGCACGGCCTGGCCAGCGCATTGGGCGTGGACGTCCATTTGGTCGACTACAGCGAGCATGCGTTGGGCGACGGTGCCGACGCCGAAGCCGTGGCCTACGTGGGCCTGCGTGGCCGGGACGGGGAGATTCGTTTTGGCGCTGGCCGCGACCGGGACATCGTCAAGGCCTCACTGTCGGCGGCGTGCAAAGCGTTGGATCGCGAGCTGCGCGCTGGAGCGGCGGAAAGATAGTGCTGTTTCACCACAGAGGGCACAGAGTTCACAGAGCCGGAAAGGAAGGGGTTTCGGAGCTTGCATCCGGACCCCCTTCTGCTCGCCGCCGCAGGGCGCGGGCTGCGGCCCACATCTGAATCAACGACAGCAACGCCGTCACCGCGATCACGCCAATTGAAACCGGCGTGCGGAACTCCGGCCGCCCGGACAGCAAGAAGGCCCCGTGAATTGCACCCGCGCTGAGACCCGCAACCGCGAGCAATATCGACATCCACAGGCCTGACCGGGCGCCGGTGCGCAAGGCTCCGAAGCCCCACAGCACCGCGGCCGCCAGTGGAACGTGCAGCAGGACGAAAGCCCCAATGCCGCCGCCGAGGCCGAAAAGATTCCATTCGTGCCAGTAGGCCGAGTCGATCTCGTGTGCGATCAGAAACGCGGTATTGGCGAGATATAGGCGGCAAAGGACTGTGTGGTTCGACATGTGTTCTGGCCGGTTCGGGCTGACTCAATCCAAGAATCTTCCTCTCATCCGTGCACCGCCCGGCCGAAATTGCGCATCCAGGTCAGCTCGTCTTCGCTGAGCGGGCCGTTCTCTAGCGCGGACAGGTTCTCGCGGACCTGCGCTACGGTCTTGGGCGCCGACAGGACGACGTCCACGTGCGGACTGGTAAGGCAGAAGCGGTAGCAGTCGCCTGCCGTGGCCACCTTGCCGGTCCAACCCTTGGGCGCGCGCAGCAGCTTGCGCCAGGAAGTTGCGGTGTACGCAACGATCATGGGCTTGTGCCGTTCGAGGTGCGGGAAGATATCGACCTCGGCGCCCGGGTGAGCGGCATTGTAGCGGATCATGAACATGGAAAGCGGGCCTTCCTCGGCTAGCCGGCCCACCAGCTTGCGGTCGTGCGTGGAAATCCCGATGGCGCGAACCTTGCCCTCGTCGCGCAGTTTCACCATCTCGGCAAGCACGGATCTCGATAGCAGCGACATTCGGTTCACCCAGAAGACTTGCAGCACGTCGATGTAGTCGCTGCCGCTCGCTCGCAAAGCCTTTTCAGTGGCGCGGCGGACGGAGCCGGCGAAATAGCCAAGAATGGGGCCGGTGGCCAAGACGTAGCGCTCGCGGCTGGGGGCGACGACGTCCTTGATGATGGTCCTGAGGAACTTTTTCGCCGGGCTCCAGAAAATGTAGTTGGCCCCGCGCTCAAGCCCCTCACGCACACCGGCCTCGTCCAGGCCATAGGATGCTGACAGGCCATAGCGATGCACGCGTTTGCCCAGCACGGGAATGGTGCGATAGAGGAAGTCGTCGCTCATGAAGCCATCCTAGCACCAGGGCTTCGACTTCGTTCCCCGCAGCTTCCGCGCTACAGTCCTGGCATGATGCGCACGACAGGAGCATGGGGACAGTTGCTCAAGGTCGATCCGCTGCCCGTGCTGCTGTCATCCCAGAACGCAGCGATTGCCTATCTCGCCAGGCGAGACCTTCTCGGCAGCAACCCGGGGGCGGTGTCCGCTCTTTGGGATCTCCCGGACGCGCGAAAGATTGTCGCCAAGCAGAACCCCGACGGATCCTGGCGCTATCCCGGCGGCAAGCCCCACGTGCGCTCGCGCGAGAACTACGACCAACTCGAGACCTTTCGCCAAGTTGGAAAACTCGTCGAGGAGTTCGGCTTCAACCGAGAACATTCGGTGATCGAGCGCGCGGCCAAGTTCCTCTTCTCGTTCCAGACTGACGAGGGCGACCTTCGCGGCATCTATGGCAATCAGTACGCTACAACTTACGTTGGCGCGATCATGGAGTTGCTGGTCAAGGCTGGCTACGCCGACGACCCACGCATCGCAAAGGGCTTCCTCTGGTTGCTGGCCACGCGACAGAGCGACGGCGGTTGGGCGATCCCGCTGCGGACAGTGGGCGTTCCCTTTTCTGAATTTGTTGATCTACAGCGGCACCCAAAACCGATCGCCCCTGACAAGTCGAAGCCGTTCTCCCATCTCACAACCGGCATGGTGCTGCGGGCCTTCGCCGCCCACCCGGCCCATTGCCGATCCGCCGAGGCCCGCCAAGCAGGGAAACTGCTCGCGACCAGGCTTTACCGGCGGGACGCATATGGGGACAGAGGCGACGTCGGCTACTGGGAGCGAGTGTCATTCCCGTTCTGGTTCACTGACATCGTCTCGGCTTTCGACAGCCTCTCACGAATGGGATTTCGTCCGGATGTCCCGACCATCAGCGCTGCCCTCGACCGGCTGAAGAAGATTCAACGCACTGACGGGACTTTCGGGCTCAGACTCATTAAGAACAAAGACCCGGATCTTCCCTGGTGGATCTGCCTGGCCTTGTGCCGCAGCTTCAAGCGGTGGCAGGGCTCGACGTCACGCTCTCCGTAGGTGTTTTGACAAAGTACTCCGCGTCGCAGACACTGGGACGGCCAGACTAATTGCACAGGGAGTATCCATGCGGCGGACAAGACTAGCCTTGGCTTTGGCATTCGCGCTGGGCGTGGCCGCTCTTGGCTGCGGCGGCGGTTCCGGGTCGAACAACATCGCCGACGGCGGCCTCGCCGGCGATACCGAGATCTTCACCAGCGACGCCGGGATCTTCGCCAGTTGTGGCTATCCCGCCTGCTACCTGGATCTGCTCTTGCCTTGCATGCCTGAAGGCGCCTGCGTGGAGCAGGCCACGACGATGTGCGGCGCCACAGCCTGCCCCACGTCGTCCACCACCACGCCCACCGGGATGACGACCAGCGTGTGCTTCGACAATGGCGTCAAGATGCTGGTGGATATTGACATGAGCAACCCGCTGGCCGTGACGGCGACTGGCACCACGACGAAAGGCTCAGCTGTCTGCCTGACAACAGTGGTTGGCCCCTACTCACAGAGCACTGTCGCCCCCACCGCCAGGGTGAAGAACGCCGCTGGCACCACGGTTGCGACGGTGGTGACAGACTTGACCGCGGGGACCGAGACCATCACCTGCGTGGGAGGCTCGCCCGTGGTCGTACCGATGGGCTGTGGTGGGAGGCCCGACGGCGGGACATCGAGCTGCACAAAGGGGATCTGCGCGCCCTAGCACTGGCGTCCGGCGAAAAGACTGCCGAACCTGGAACCTCGCGCCCGGGCTACGACATCTAAGCAATAGGTCGATGACTGTCATTGTCGATTTCCCGGATGTTGCTTTCGAAGTGCTGGACGGCAATACCAGCGATAGGGCAGTAGACTGCCTGGGCCCAGCGGCTGTGATGAAGCTCTATGCGATGGGTCGGCCGTTTGTCCGCGTGGCGGCCGAGTCGGCTGGGAACGGGAGAGCGGAATTCATGGACCGGCTGGCAAAATATGGGGGCGTTTTGGGGCACAGGTCCGAAGGTCTGGTGCAACGACTCGCGTCTTGCCGATCCCTTTGCAGCTGACCCCAACACGATGGAAGATATTGGCCGCGATGAGCTTGCGCCGGTCAATTGCGGTGCTGGCCGCCGCCATTCTCGTCGCGGCCGCAACCGCGCACGCGGGCCCGCCCTACGTGACGGATGACCCTGAGCCAGTGGAGTTCCGCCACTGGGAATTCTATCTGGCAACTCAACATTCCATTACCCACGATGCCGCGACAGGGACCGCGCCCCACGTCGAGGTGAACTACGGCGCCGGGCCTGGCCTGCAGCTTCACGTGATCGCGCCCCTGGCCTACGCGCGGCCGAGCGGCGGTGCCACATCCTACGGGGTAGGCGACATCGAACTGGGCGCGAAACTGCGTTTTGTCGACGAGGGCCCGTGGTGGCCCATGGTGGGGACTTTCCCGCAATTTGAGGTGCCGGCCGGCAACGCGTCTCATGGGCTGGGGACCGGGCACCTGCACGTGCTCATTCCGCTTTGGCTGCAGAAAAGCTTCGGCGCCTGGACTACCTATGGCGGAGGGGGCTTGTGGGTGAATCCAGGCACGGGAAACCGCAACTACGGGTTTCTCGGTTGGCAAGTCCAGCGCCGCCTGTCGCAGCTTGCGACCATCGGCGCCGAAGTCTTCTACACCACGCCCGATCAGGTCGGCGGTGATGCCAACCTGCGCTTCAACATCGGACTGGTCCTCGATTTCACCGAACATCACCATTTCCTGTTCTCGGCAGGCCGAGGTATTGTTGGCGACACTATTCTCCAGGGATACGCGGCCTACCAACTGACTCTCTGAGGTGGCTGTGTGGTAGGCTTGCCTTGCAATGCCGGCGAATAGGCGCTGGAGATTCTTGGCCCTCGCGGCCCTTTTTCTCGTGCAGGCCAGGACTGTGCGCCCCGATACGCCCGCGGCGGACACTCCGGCCGCCACACTCGTGCGGCAGGGGCGAGATCTCCTGCAGCGCGGAGAGATTCTGGCCGCCAAGCGGCGTTTCGAGGAGGCGTTTCGCCTGACTGCCGACGCTGAAGCATTGTTCATGGTGGCGCAGTGTTGGGAGCGCCTGGGCAACGACGATGAAGCGGAGAAGCGCTATCGCCAGTATCAGCAACTGCCGCTCGCCCTGAGGACAGCCGAGGCTGAGTCGTGCATACGCGCCATCGCACAACGAAAGAGGAACGCTTCCGACACGGCAGCGAACGAGCGGCCAAGGTACATACTGGTTCCCGTGGGCACGGATCGTGGGGCGTGTGCAGAACGGTGCACTTCTGCGGAGGTTTGCCGGAGTCTTGGTCGCAAGGGCGCTGGCTGGGATACTTGCCTCGCCAATCAGTTTGCGTGCCTGCGTGGTTGTCCCGGAGCCCAGGTGAGCAGGGGCACCTGCCCGAGGATCTCGTCACAGGAGCACACTCGATGCTACCAGGACAATCGCCCGATCTTTGGCGCTGGATGGGTCACGCCCGCACGCTACTGACCCCGGGCGAGGGGAAGAACACGAGTTCGGGAACGGGTATCCTTGAC
>Ga0224523_1000503_pt1 | contig 19906 bp, 17 predicted proteins | sample CFST50metaG_FD_182732 | JGI IMG/M metagenome (GOLD analysis project Ga0224523, IMG submission 182732) | Peat soil microbial communities from Stordalen Mire, Sweden - C.F.S.T50 | ecosystem: Environmental > Terrestrial > Soil > Wetlands > Peat | place: Sweden: Norrbotten County, Stordalen Mire...
ACCTGTTTATCAATGATCGCAGGCATAGCGATAATGTTTAATTCCTGTTCTTCCACTTCTTCTATAACAATGGAAGTCCTTGTTCCAGCCCAGATAAATCTTCCTCCTGCTGTAAAAAAAGTTGCTGTCGCTAACCGTTCACTGCCTTCTAAGGGAGATGGATTTTCTAATTTTCTGGAAGCTTTTGTTACAGGCGAGTCGATCCATGCTGACAGGGATGCTTCTAACAATTGTGTCAGGGCTTTGGTCGATAAATTGAATAATGCTCCGCGATTTGGTGCAACCTTGGTAACATATCCTCAGTTGAGAGGCACCGGGACCCGCGAATGGCCTGCACCTCTTAATTGGATGATAGTAGATTCGGTTTGTTCTATGTATAACTCGGATGCATTGGTCGTGCTGGAAACTTTTGATTCGGATATATTTTTCAATGCGGGTAAAAACCAGATTAAAAAAAGTGTGAATGGAAAAGATACACTTATCAACGAATTTTTTTCTGACCTGAAAATAAATGTAAATGCTGGCTGGCGCATCTATGATAAAGTTGATAAAAAGATCATTGATCAGAATTCATTTGTTGATGAGAAAGCATGGCAAACAAAAGGAGCAAGTCCCGTGGAAGCATTAAAAAAATTACCGAATAAACGTGATGCTATCAATGGCGCAGGTCTCTTTGCCGGCGATCAGTTCGGATTCCGGATTTCTCCAACATGGGTAAATGTTTATCGCAGCTATTTTACTAAAGGCAAGAAAGAAAATGGATTTAAAGAGGCAAAGAAATATGTGACTTTTAAGAACTGGGAAAAAGCTGTTGCCATATGGACTAATCTTGCAAAATCTTCTGATCCTAAAATTGCCGGAAGGGCATGTTACAACCTGGCTCTTGCTGCTGAAGTGGATGGCGACCTTGATAAAGCATATACCTATGCAAAAAAAGCATATCAGGATTATTTTATTTCTCCTGCCGGTAATTATATGAATATATTAAACACACGTATTAATGATCAGGTTAAATTAAAAGGACAAATGGGAAATTAAATAATTTTTTATTTTTGTGAAAATTCTTACGATTTACTAATCTTTTAAAATTATAAAAATATGGGAAAAACTTTTGCTGAAAAAATATTAGGCGCTGAAACCGGTGCGATCGTTTTTAAAAAACCGGACATCGTATTATCTCACGATAACACGGCAAGCATTAATGCAACGTTTGGGAAGATGGGTGGAGATAAAGTTTGCGATCCTGATCAAATATTGATCGTGCTTGATCATAATGCACCACCTACAAATGCAAAACTTGCCAATGATTACCAGAAGACCCGCGATATCGTAGACAAACAAGGCATCAAAAAGTTCCATGATGTAGGAAAAGGCATCTGCCACCAGATCGTTTCATATTATGCAAAACCCAATATGATCATTGTTGGAAGTGATAGTCATTCCTGTACTGCCGGTGCTTTCAATGCTTTTGCTGCTGGTATCGACAGAACTGAAACTGCTGGTTTATGGAAGCAAGGCGAAACATGGTTCCGCGTTCCCGAATCAATAAAGATCACTTTAAAAGGAAAATTTCAAAATGGTGTTTATGCAAAAGACTTTGCTCTCTGGATCATAGGAATGATGGGTTCAAGCGGTGCTGATTATATGTCAATAGAATATCACGGCGAAGGAGTGAAAACATTATCTATTGCCGACAGGATGACCATTGCAAACCTTGCATCCGAAATGGGCGCCAAGAATGCTGTATTTCCTGCCGATGAAGTATTGGAGAAATTTCTTGGAGAAAAAGTAAAAGGAACCTGGGCTGATCCGGATGCAAAATATTTTAAAGAATACGAAATAAATCTTAACGATATTTTCCCGGTTGTTTCCGCTCCGCATAATGTTGATAATGTAAAATCAATTTCCGATGTGCAGGGATTGGCTATTCAGCAGGCGCTGATAGGTACTTGTACAAATGGCCGCCTCGAAGATTTAAGGATTGCCGCGAAAATACTTGAAGGAAAAAAAGTTGCAAAAACAGTTCAGTTGCTTATCATTCCAGCATCACAAATGATTTATATGTTAGCGATGGAAGAAGGACTAATCACTACTTTTTTTAAAGCAGGTGCAAATATCCTTGCTCCGTCGTGCGGACCGTGTCTTGGCACAGGACAAGGGATTCCGGCTGATGGCTATAATGTGATCTCCACTGCAAACAGAAATTTCCTTGGAAGAATGGGCAATGAAAAAGCAAATATTTATCTTGCTTCTCCTGCTGCTGTTGCATATTCAGCGATCAATGGATGCATTACCGATCCGAGAGGAATTACAGCTCACGATAAATTTCCATATGAAATCCCACAAAGTAAAACGGTCTCTATTAAAAAAGGCGAAGATCGTTTCAGTGGCGGAACCTGGAACTACGCAGATGTTGATAACCTGAACACTGACCAGATGTTTGCAGGAAATCTCACATACAACGTGAATAGTTCGGAAGCTGAAAAAATAATGCCACATCTTTTTAAAGGATTTGACGATAGCTTTACTGAACGTGTTAAAGCAGGTGATATACTTGTTGCCGGAGCTAATTTTGGTTGCGGTAGTTCACGCGAACATCCTGCTGTAGGGCTTGCTTTTGCTGGAGTAAAGGCAGTTATATGTAAATCGGTGAACAGGATATTTTATCGGTCATCCGTTAATCAAGGCTTACCGATACTTGTAGTTCCCGAAGCTGTGGATGCATACAAACAAGGCGATAAAGTTGATATTGATTTTGCAAAAGGCGAAATAAATATTGCAGGGAAAATATTTAAGTTCTCCCCATTACCTGAAAAGCTAATGGCAATATTTGATTCCAAAGGCTTGGTGAATTATGTGAAGAAAGTTAAATAAAACACTTTTGCTTTTTAATTAGGCATAATTATAATCCTGTTAGAGTTTATTATTCTGACAGGATTTATTATTTTTGAGAAAAAATAAAATGAAAAATAAATTTACATTTATTTTGCTGGCTTTTACAATATGTGCTGGTAGTCAATCTTATTCGCAATCAGCGAAAAAATATTTTAAAAGCGGGAATACTAAATATCACAATAAAGATTATAATGGGGCTATTGCTGATTATACTAATGCAATAGAGCATAAACCAGATTATTTTGATGCATATTTTGATAGAGGCCTTGCAAAAGACAATTTAAAGAAATATAAAGAGGCAATTGACGATTATACCAAAGCAATTGAGATTAAACCTAAAGATTTCCATGCATATTTTAATCGTGGTACAGCAAAATTTGATTTATTTGAATATAAAGAAGCTATTGAAGATTACACAATAGCCATTGAACTTAAGTCTGATTATTATAATGCATATTACAATCGTGCATCTGCTAAGATTCATTTAAATAAATATACTGAAGCTATTGATGATTTTACTAAAGCTTTGAATATTTTTCCGATTGATGACAAAGCATACAATGCTCGAGGTAATGCAAAATGTGCATTGCATGAATTTTCTGAAGCCATTGATGATTATACTAAAGCCATAAAATATAATCCTAATAATGCCTATGTGTATTATTATCGAGGTAATGCAAAAAATAAGCTAAAAAAATTTACAGATGCGATTGATGATTTTTCAAAAGCCATAGAACTTAAACCCGAGTATATAAATGCATATTATATACGTGCTTTAATAAAAGATGGAATTGGAAAGCATAAAGAAGCCATTGCCGATTACCAAGAAGCTATTAACATTTGTTCTAAGGCTATAATTATCAAACCTGATTCAGCCTATGCCTATAACTTTCGGGGTTTGTTAGAACGCAAATTACATGAATATAAGGAAGCTATTGATGATTATACAAAAGCGATAGAGCTTAATCCAAGTGATGTTACTAACTATTATGATCGGGGCATGGCAATGGACGAATCAGGGAAACATATGGAAGCTGAAGCAGATTTTAAAGAAGCAGTTTCTGTTTGTACAAAAGCGATAAATAGTAAACCTGATTCAACCTTCGTTTATGACTATCGTGGATTTTTAGAACGCAAATTAAAGAAATATAAAGAAGCCATTGATGATTACACCAAAGTAATCGAACTCAAGGCCAATAATGCAGCGGCCTATTATAATCGTGGTATTGCAAAAGAGGATTTATACGAGTATAAAGATGCCATTGTTGATTATACAATAGCCATAGATTTCAGGCATGATTATACAGAAGCATATTTTAATCGAGGTAATGCAAAAGTTGGAATACACGAATATACCGGAGCTGTTGATGATTTTACAAAAGTTATAGCGCTTGATTCTGATTATGCTTTAGCCTGTAACAATCGTGGCTATGCAGAACATTCATTGCAGGAATATAAAGAAGCTAATGCCGATTATATAAAAACAATAACTATTTGTAATAATGCAATAAAAATTAATCCCGAAAATGAGATGGCATATGTTTATCGTGGCAATGCAGAATATGATTTAAAGAAGTATTCAGATGCTATGGCTGATTATGATAAAGCTATTGAGATGAATCCAGATTATGCTTATGCTTATAGTCGCCGAGGTAGCACTAAAATTAAATTAAAACAATATAATAATGCAAATAATGATTTTGAGAAATCAATAGCTTTAAATCCCGAATATATACATGCGTATATAGGGCTAGCATTGAGTTATGCAGGACAAAATAAATTTGATTCAGCAATATATATTTCACTTAAAGGGTTGGCTTATGATTCTCTTAATACTACTCTAAATGATAATGCAGGTTGGTTTTATTTAGAAGAAAATAAATATAATGATGCAATTACATATTTTAATAAATGTTTAAATGTGGATGAGAAAAAGTTTGATGCCATAATTGGATTAGCTGCACTCTATTACCAGAAACAAGATTTAGTGAATTCAAAAAAGTATCTTGATAATGCTAAAACAATAGAACCACGATTGAGCAAGGGAATGGAAGGTGTAACTGACCTTGAAAATGATGGTTTCACATATTCCGAAAAACAAAAAAATATAATGAAAAAAATGTTTGAGGAGTTGAAATGAGAACTAAGATTATATTTACTTTTTTTTCTCTGGCAATAATTGCATATAGTCCTTTGTTTTCACAGACGGCGGAAGAATATTTTAATAATGGGAATATCGAATTTAATAAAAACGACTATAACAACGCAATTAATGATTATTCAAGAGCGATAATACTTAATCCTGATTATGCTGAAGCCTACAACAAACGTGGTCTTGCAAAATATTATGCACAGAAATATTTTGATGCATTAACAGATTATAATAAAGCCATTGAACTTAAACCCGATTATGCTGAAGCATATAATAATCGGGGTAATGAAAAATGCTATATAAAGGAATATAAAGAAGCAATAATTGATTTTTCTAAAGCCATAGAGCTTAAGCCTGATTACGCCGAAGCCTACAATGATCGGGGGAATGCAAAAGATGAATTGTTGCAACACGATGAAGCCATTTCCGATTATACTAAAGCCATAGAGCTTAAGCCCGATTTTGCCAAAGCGTATTATAATAGGGGTAATGTGAAATCGGATTTAATGATATATAAGGAAGCTGTTGCCGATTATACGAAAGCGATAGAAATTAAACAAGATTATGCCGAAGCCTACAATGATCGCGGTTATGCAAAAAATGAATTAATGGAACCCAAAGAAGCCATTGCCGATTATTCAAAAGCGATAGAACTCAAACCTGATTTTGCCAATGCATATAATAATCGTGGAATTGCAAAACGTGTTATATTTGAATATAAGGAAGCTATTGCAGATTATACCAAAGCGATAGAACTTAAACCTGATTATGCCGGTGCTTATTTTAATCGCGGACTGCTAAAAGGTTACCAACTTGAATATGATGAAGCTATTGACGATTATACAAAAGCCATTGAATATAACCCTTATGATGCAAAAGCATACAACAACCGTGGACTTACAAAAGATAAATTACAAAAATATCAGGAAGCTATTGCCGATTATAATAAAGCTATTGAACTAAAACCCGATTACGCAGAAGTATATTACAATCGTGGTATTTCAAAATGCTCTGTGCAGGAATACCAGGAAGCTATTGACGATTTTACAATGATAATAGGGTCTAATCCAAATCATCCCGAGATCTATTATAATCGCGGCTTTGCATTGCTTCATTTAAAAAAATATCAGGAAGCTTTAGCCGATTTTAATAAAGCAATTGAGTTGACTCCTAATAATGTTTTGTCATACAATTTTCGCGGTATTGTGGAAAATGAAATGAAAGAATATCAGGAAGCCATTGCCGATTATACCAAAGCGATAGACCTAAACCCTAACTTTGCTAATTCATATAATAACCGTGGATATGCAAAATACGACTTGAAAGAATACAATGAAGCCATTGCCGATTATACAAAAGCCATTGAAATTGAACCCGATTTCGTTTCGGCATACAATAACCGTGGGAATGCAAAAGTAAAATTAAGGAAATATATTGAAGCAAATGTTGATTTTGCGAAGGCAATATCAATAGACCCTCAATATGCAAGTTCATATGTGAATCTTAGTATATGTTATTCTGAAATAAATAAATTTGATTCAGCAATTTATATTTCACTTAAAGGATTAGCTCATGATTCGCTTAATGCTGTTCTTAATGATAATACCGGCTGGTTTTATTTGGAGAAAAAAGAATACGATAATGCAATTACACATTTTAATAAATGTTTGAATGTCGATGAGAAAAATATTGATGCCATAATTGGATTGGCTGTTCTTTATTATCAAAAGCAGGATACCGTGAATTCGAAAAAATATTTAGATAAGGCTAAAGATATAGAACCACGGCTGAGCAAGGGAATGGAAGGTATAACTGACCTTGAAAATGATGGTTTCGTATATTCTGAAAAACAAAAAGAAGTGATGAGAAAAATGTTTGAGGAATTAAAATAAAATATTCATTCCTTTAATTTTTTTGTAAGATTAAATTTAAGTTATTACAGGTAATGCAGGTTCTTTGATCATTGTCAGCAGCATTTTAAATTTTGAAATTGCATTTACTGCATGAGGATTATTTGCAGGCATGATGATACTTTTGCCTTCATCAAGTAAAAACGATTTCCCGTTAATGATTATTTCTCCTTTGCCTTCTATCACCTGAACCATAGCATCAAATGGTGCTGTGTGTTCGCTGAGTTTTTGTCCTTCATCAAAAGCAAAAAGAGTAACATTGCCTGTCTTTTTTTCTAATACTATTTTGCTTACAATTCCATTTGAAGAATATTCCACTAAAGCAGGAAGATCAAGTATCGTAGCTTTTTCAAAAATAGTTGTTCCCATAGTTTTATTTTTTAATTTCTTGTTAAGTAGCAAAGACGCAGAGAATAATTCCCTCTGTGTCTTTGCGTGAACTTTTTAATTTAAAAATAGTTTAAGATCATTATCTACATTTGTTATTGGAGCTATTCCAAAAGTGTCAACCAAAACTTTTGCAACGTTCGGTGATAGAAATCCGGGTAGAGTAGGACCAAGGTGAATATTCTTAACTCCCAGGGATAACAGTGCAAGAAGAACAATTACTGCTTTTTGTTCATACCACGCAATATTGTATGCGATCGGCAAATCATTGATATCATTCAGCTCAAAAATTTCTTTCAGTTTCATTGCTATTACTGCAAGAGAATATGAATCGTTACATTGACCTGCATCCAGAACTCTTGGAATTCCGCCAATATCGCCTAATTGCAATTTATTGTACCTGTATTTTGCACAACCTGCTGTAAGGATGATCGTGTCTTTTGGAAGCTGTTCGGCAAATTTTGTGTAATAATCACGTTCTCTCATCCTGCCATCGCAGCCTGCCATTACAAAGAATTTTTTTATTGCTCCTGATTTTACTGCTGCTACAACTTTATCGGCAAGTGCAAAAACCTGTGCATGTGCAAATCCACCAATGATTTCACCTTTTTCAATTTCCTGTGGCGATTTGCATTTTTTTGCTAATTCAATAATTTCTGAAAAATCTTTTTGTCCGTCTTTTTTTCTTTCAGGAATATGTTTGATTCCTTCAAAACCTACAGCTCCAGTTGTAAATACTTTATCCCTGTATCCTGCATTTACCGGCGGTGGAACAAGGCAATTGGTTGTAAAAAGAATTGGCCCATTGAAAGTTTCAAATTCCTCACGTTGTTTCCACCACGCATTTCCGTAGTTACCTACGAAATGTTCATACTTTTTAAAAGCAGGATAGTAGTGAGCCGGAAGCATTTCGCTGTGTGAATAAACATCAACTCCTGTGCCTTCTGTTTGCTTTAAAAGTTCTTCCATGTCTTTCAGGTCATGCCCTGAAACCAGTATTGCCGGCTTATTGCGCACACCGATATTTACTTTTGTCAATTCAGGATTTCCATATGTTGTAGTATTTGCTTTATCCAAAAGCGCCATCACTGTTACGCCATAAGCACCGGTTTCCATTACCAGCTTTATAAGATCATCTGCAGATAATGAATCATCAGTTGTTGCGGCAAGTCCTCTTTGCATGAAGGCCCAGATGCTTTTATCTTCAAAACCTAAATTATAAGCATGTTCTGCATAAGCTGCCATTCCTTTGATACCAAATAATACGAGGTGTTTTAATGAACGAATATCTTCATTGGCGATAGATAATATTCCAACGGATTTTGCTTTTTCTTCAAACACTTTTTCATCATCAGAAAACCATGTGGCTGATTCGTGTAAAGGTCCTTCAATTTTTCCACCGACTTTTTCAAGTTCGTTTTTTATTTTTTCTCTTAATTTTAATGCTTTGTGTGTTCTTTCGATAAAAACTTTTTTATCAAAGTTAGCATTTGTAATAGTTGCAAAAAGGCTGTCAAAAATAAATTTGTTTACCTCATCATCTTCTATTTTATATTTTCTGGCTTCAGTACTATAAATGGAAATACCTTTCAGTACAAAGATCAAAAGGTCTTGCAGATTGGCAACATCGTCATTTTTTCCGCAAACACCTTTAATGGTACAACCAACTCCCTTGGCTGTTTCCTGGCATTGGTAACAAAACATACTCATTATTTTTTCTCCTTTTTTAGTGATTTTTTAATATTTTATTTTGAACTAATAACTAACTACTAATAACTTTTTCAAATCCACATCTCTTTATCAATATCACCTTTTATATTTACAATTATCAGTTTTATCGGGACTTTACGTGATGCCTTTTCAACAGCCATTTGCGCCATTCTTAGCAGATTTCCGCAACAAGGCACTTCCATTATTGCCACAGTTAACGTATTGATCTTTGCATCATCGATCATCGCTTTTATTTTTCCAATATATTCTTCCACATCTGAATCAAGCTTTGGACAAGCGATAGCAATGGCTTTACCTTTCATTAAGTCATTGTGAAAGCCACCCATTGCAAAAGCTGTGCAGTCGGCTGCGATAAGCACATCGGCATTTTTAAAATACGATGCATTCGGACTGATGAGATGCATCTGAATAGGCCATTGCCTGAGTTGCGAAGGAATTTTTCCGTCAAAAGATGATGTCTCATTTTTTTCTTCTTTGCGCATATCGACTTCTTTTGAGCCGGGACATCCGCAATGCGATGAATGGTTTTCCATTTCTTTATTATTTAAAGTTATTTCAATATTTTTTTCTTTCAGGTAATCGAGCGCCTCATTGTAATATGACGTTTCGCCATGATCTTTTAGGTGTTTAAGATGAACCACAATTGTGTTTTCTCCTTGCTTTGAAATAGTTTCCATTACTTTTTTTTCATTGTATGGCTCGGCTTCTCTTTCATCAACGGTGATTGCTCCTTCAGGACAATGACCGAGACAAGCGCCCAGTCCATCACAAAACAGGTCACTGATTAATCTGGCTTTCCCATCAATAATCTGCAATGCACCTTCCTGGCAATTTGGAATGCAATTACCACAACCGTTGCATAGTTCTTCATTGATATTTACAATTTTGCGTTTCATATTTCTATTTTATTAAATGACATCGTTGATGGTTTTATTTTTTAAATATAATCTGAATTCATTTGTGAATTTTTCAGCCATTCCGCCTAAAATGCAGATGTTGAAAGGACATTTACCATTGTGTATATTACATTTTTCCGGGGCAAGCGTACCTTCCATTATCTCGTAAATTTCCAGGAGGGTAATCTCTTTGCTTTTCTTGCCAAGAGTAAAACCTCCTTTTGGACCTCTTTCCGATTTGATGTAATTATATTTTACAAGTCGCTGTAATACCTTTGAAAGATGGTTCTTAGAAAAATTGGTCATTTCTGCAATATGTTTTGCATTGATCTGAACTTTTGATTTTGCAATGATAGCAAGGCTGTGTATCGCCATTGATGATGATTCCGAGATATTGAAAAGCTTGCTCATAATTTTAATTAAAAAGGAATAAAGGTATTTGAATACGCAAATATATAAATAAAATTTTAAATATCAAGTATTTTTTAATATTTATTTGAAAATTTCTCTAAAAAGTTTTTTTTACCAACTGAAACCGTACTTTATTCCAAAGCTTATATATGGGTAAATATAAGAACCATTATCATAAGATGGTTTTTCATTATTGGGAGGGGCACCATTATAAATAGCATTTGTTAGAGTGGTCTTATAACAATAATACGTTGCACGATTATATGCAAACTTTAAGCCTAATCCAATATAATATTCAATGGTCTTATCATCTTTCTTGACCGTCATTCCATTCCTAAGACTGATCCCGAAGATATTTTTTTTCTGTGACATGTAGGAATCATAATTATAAACAGTATCCGTATGCCCACAAACCCATCTATTATCAAATGACATATTTTTATATAATAAGTTTACTCCAATATATTTTAAAGAGATGATGTTGTTTTTTATTGAATAGTAATATTTTTTTAAAGTATAGCTCGCTTCAAATCCGTGATAATAATAATTTGGAATTGTTTTAAAAATATATGAAGCAATACTATCTATTTTTATCAAAGGATAAAAATACCCGGCTTCAATTTCATGTCCGAGTTTCGCTTTATTGTTTTTATTAAACTCATACGAGAAAGAAATTGTATTATCTAATAATTTAGTCGGGTTAATGAATATCGTATTTTTATTTAAGGTATCGGTATGATTAAGTATTAAATATTTTGCAGGATACCTGCTCCACTTATATTTCGCGATAACATCAGACTGATCATAAGCAACGGTTGACAGTTTCCATTTATTGATTTTGTATGTTCTGCTTTTATATACAAATGAAAACACAGTGGCTGGTACTAATATTAAATCAGCCGGCGGGAAAAAAAGTAAACCGGCAGTGGACAATATAATTCCGGTAATACCAACGTTGTTTGAAATAGTTCTTTGCCTTTTAAAGTTTATAAATTTTATTTTTGAAATATCATAAACCGGAATTCTGGTATCATTTAAAATGATGTTTTGGTTTCCTATATATTGTATTTTACCTGTAATCATTGATTTTTCATGGCGTTGCCAAATGCTTACATGATGATTTGTGTCAATCAATCTTCCGCCAAGACTGTTATGCCCCATTAATATCAATATGGTATCAGATTGGGCGAATGACTTTATGAAGAATAAAGAAAATAATATTAGAAAAATATTTTTTTTCATTTTAAGGATCAAAAACAATTACAAATAATCCTTTAGTGTTTGCTTTTTGAAATATGAAATAAATTCATCGGTTGTTTTCTTTACAATTCCACCCATCAGGCATTTTGTGAATGGACAGACTTTCTGTTCAAGCGGGCATCCTGCTGTTTCAATATTGCCTTCAATTGCTTCGTAAATAGAAAGGATCGTAATTTCTTCAGGTTTCTTTTTTAAAAGGAAACCTCCTGCCGGTCCGCGGTTGGAACAAAGAAAATTAGCTTTAACAAGTCGTTGCAATACTTTAGCAAGGTGGTTCTTCGATGCACCTGTGCTTTCGGAAATCTTGTTTACATTGATAAGTTCTTCGGAACGGGCAATGATAACCATGCTGTGAAGCCCTATGGTTACGGCTTCTGATAATTGGACTATTCTAGACATTTGATTAACGCATTTTAATATTCAAATATCTGAATTTAATTCTAATTAAAAAAGAAATTTATTATTTTAAAATTTAAAAACCCTAATCGGATGAATAGGGTTTGAAATATTATTGAACTCTTTTGACTTTTTTTCTCATCCGCCAGTAACGAGGGTCAAAAACGGTAGTTTGTTGATTCCAGTAGGCTGGAGTTACTTTATAGTTATCTATACTTTTTACTGTGCAATCATAAATAGCAAAGACAGGGTTAAAGAGAATATCCGTAACTCCGATGGTATATGATTTTATGTCGCCTTCTTTTTTTTCTTCGGCAACTTTAACTTCAAATTTATTGTGTTCAAGAAGTTCTTTCAGGAATGAAACTCTATCTTCTGTAGCACCCGTTTCTACAACAGAGCATCTTACTCCGTTAATATCGGCAATTGTATGTTTTATCTTATTCAGAGGCATAATTTCTTTTTATTATATTCCAAAACTGAATGAACGAATATATTCAAAAATAATACTTAAAAATCCTGTGGCAAAAATACCGATCACGCACATTAAAAGTCCAAGGCGTGTATACCCATCGCATTTGAAATAGGGTATAGGATTTTCGCTTTTATTGATAAACATTGCTTTCACGACAAGCAAATAATAATATAATGATATGATGGTATTAAGAACAGCTATCAGGATAAGTATGAAAAATCCTTGTTGTGCAGCGGCAGTGAAGAGGAAAAATTTTCCGAAGAATCCTGCAACAGGCGGAATTCCTGCGAGTGAAAATAATGCCAACATCATGACAAGGCTGAGCTTGGGATTTGTCAGGTAGAGTCCGTCGTAATCATTCATGTCTTCTTTCCCTGTCTTATTTGAAATTGCTGAAATAACACCGAAAGCGCCAAGATTAGAGAAAATGTAAATAAGCATAAAATAAACTACGGAAGTCATGCCGAGTTTGTTCCCTCCAATGATACCAAGGAAAATAAACCCCGCCTGCGATATTGATGAGAACGCGAGAAATCTTTTCAGGTTTTTCTGGCGTATGGCAAATAAGTTACCGATCGTCATCGTGAGAACAGCAGTGATATAAACCACATCCTGCCAAACATTCGTTATGGTGCGGAATACGGTAAATAGAACAATGGTAAAAATAAATACTGCTGCACCTTTTGATATTACAGACAAGTAGGATGTAACATTAACCGGCGCTCCTTCATAAACATCAGCAGTCCATAAATGGAATGGAACAATTGAGATTTTAAATGCCATACCTGCGAAGAAGAAAATAAATGCAAGTGTCTGTAAGTTGCTGCTGGTGTATGCCTGAGCTACTTCGCTAAAATAAGTTGAGCCTGTAGTTCCGTAGATCATGGATATGCCATATAAAAGGATACCGGAAGAAAGTGCTGACATTAAAATAAGTTTGATACCTGCTTCGGCAGATTTGGATTTTTTTCTTTCATAAGCAGCAAGTGAAGCAACAGGAATAGATGCAAGTTCAAGCCCGATATAGAACATCAGGAAATCGCCTGAAGATATCATGAAATCCATTCCGAGCAGTGTGGATAAGATAAGTATGAAAAATTCGCTTACTTTAATTTTGTTCTCATCATTTCCAAGCCAGGTATATGACTGTATCAAAATGATCAGTACGCCAATGTTCAATATATTTTTCATAGTGACAATCAACCCGCTTGTCTGGTACATCCCGCCAAAAAGAGTTCCTTCGCCCAAAGGCAGAAAACCGATAACGGTTGCAATGAAGAATAAAATAATGCTGAAAGGCCTTAGTTTTCGGCTGTTTTCATCTTTGACTGATATCTCGGCAATAAGGATAATGAGCGTTATTAGTGTAAGAACCAGCTCATGCCGCATTAATAAAAAATTCTCTAAACCCATCATATTGTAAGTCGTTTATTTCAATTAAAAACTTAAAGATAATTGATTGATAATAGGAGCAAGGCTGTCACCGATCATATCAGATAACCATAATGGTGCTAACCCTATTCCTGCTATTGCTGCAAGTAAAGTGACCGTGGATATTCTTTCATACCATTTGGCATCGCCTAAATGCAGGTAGTGATCGTTTGTAATTGGTCCTAATAAAAGAATACCGATAACTCTTAAAATATATACTGCTGTAATGACAATGGAGGAACATGCAACAATTGTACATACCCTGTGAAAAACATCGGGGTGCTGGAATGAACCGACAAATATGCTCATTTCGGCAACAAACCCGCTAAGCCCTGGTAAACCTAATGATGCAAGCCCTGCAATCACGTACACAACACCAAGGAATGGGATCACTTTCATTAATCCGCCCATTTCATTGATCAATCTTGTATGCGTTCTTCCGTAGATCATTCCGATTAATGCGAAGAAAAGTGCTGTCATTAAACCGTGAGAGATCATTTGGATGATTGCGCCATCCATAGATGTCTTGTTCATCATTAATAATGCGAACAATACAAGCCCACAGTGACTGACCGATGAATATGCATTGATATATTTCAGATCTTTTTGAGCGATAGCGCCAAATGCACCATAAACAACGCTGACCGTTGTCAGGATAAGGAATATCCATCCCAATTCATGTGCAGCTTGCGGCATAAGGAACATAGCAACCCTGAAACATCCGTATCCTCCAAGTTTCATCAGCACGCCTGCATGCAGCATTGATACAGCTGTTGGTGCTGAAGCATGACCATCGGGTGACCATGTGTGTAACGGGAACATAGCCCCAAGAACGCCAAATCCAACAAATGTAAGCGGAAAGAAAAAGCGCTGTGCTTCGATAGGAATATGAATTTTTGAAATGGAAAGAATATTAAATGTTAAAGCTCCACCGTTTGGTGCAGAATGGAAATAAATACCTAAAAATCCAACAATCAGCAATGCCGAGCCACCCATTAGCATCAACGTAAGTTTCATTGCAGAATATTCTTTTGGTCCGCTTCCCCATAAGCCTATTAACAAGTACATCGGTATAACCGCAAGTTCATAAAACAAGAACATAGTAAATAGATCAAGACTGATGAAGAAACCATATACTCCGGATGATAGCAATATCAATGAAATAAAAAATTCTTTTGTAAGTATCTGAACGTCCCACGATGCAAAAATTCCGGCAAAAACAACAATTGAAGTTAATGCGATCATTGCAACAGCGATACCATCAACACCTACCGCATAGGTTATGTTCAGGCTCTCAAACCAGACAGAGCTGTCATAAAAAAGCATTTCGGCAGTATTGCCGGCATTGCGTTCACTCAGGTACATGAAAACAATAACCGCAGCCATTATCAATTGAATTCCCATTCCAATGGCTGCAACTAAACGTGCCTGCTTAAAGCCATTGGTGGCCATCAAGGCGAACACGGTTATTAGCGGAATAATAACAAAAAGGCTAAGTATACTCATTTCGTAAAAATTTTACTGTTAATGAATTAATAAATATATAACTACCAATGCAAGTCCGATTACACCCGAAACAAAAACATAAGCGTATTGTTGTAATTGCCCTGACTGGAATCCTCTTATCTGGTACGACATAAAACTTGTCATTGATGCAATCCCATTCATTGTGCCATCAACAATATGCCTGTCGAACCATGCAACCGGTCTTGAAATATATCTGAAAATTATTTTCCTTGTAACAAATAAATACAGTTCGTCAAAATAAAATTTGTGGTAAGCCCATTTGTAAAAGAATTTAAATCCACCAGCTACTTTTTCGGGAAGATCACTTTCTTTTTTGTACATGATGAATGCAATGAATATCCCGATAAGTCCTACAAGTACAGAAGGGATCGCAATTCCCATTTCAATTTCGCTTGTAAAAGGTACACCGTCGGATGAAACAAAATGACTGAAAGGAATGTATCCTGTAAAGATAGCAGCTACCGCAAGAAACATTAAAGGGATTGTCATTGTCAACGGTGATTCGTGCGGAGTGTGATGGTAATGCGGTTCTTTATTCCAAAAAACGCGGAAGTAAAGACGGAACATATAAAATGCTGTCAAGCCAGCTACAAATAATTGAACAAAGAAAATAAGCTGATTGTTATGATAAGCTGCAGTAAGTATTTCATCTTTACTGAAAAATGCCGATAATAAAGGAACTCCGGAAATGGTAAGGCATGCAATTAAAAAAGTAATATGAGTGATCGGTAAATATTTTCTTAATCCGCCCATTTCATTCATATAGTTTGTGTGAACAGCATGAATGATTGCTCCTGCACCAAGGAACAATAATGCTTTGAACATTGCATGTGTGAACAAATGGAACATTGCTGCCATATAACCCAGTCCGGCCTCGCCACCATATTTTGAAACACCAAGGCCAACCATCATATAACCGATCTGCGACATAGTAGAATAGGCAAGCACTCGTTTAATATCCATTTGAGTACAAGCGATCACAGCTGCAAACAATGAGGAGAAACAGCCTACATATCCAACAACCATTAGCCCTTCAGGAGCTGATATTGCATAAATGGGAAATAATCTTGCTACAAGATAAACTCCGGCAACTACCATTGTTGCTGCATGGATAAGAGCAGAAACCGGTGTAGGACCTTCCATTGCATCGGGTAACCAAATATGTAACGGGAACATTGCCGATTTTCCTGCGCCTCCCATAAAAACGAATATGAGTGACCAGGTCATTACTGACATACCTAAGAAAGATGCTCCTGCTCCGGTTGCAATTGCTGGTCCGTGAATATCGGTCAATGTGATAAAATCAAAAGTTTTGGTATTGAATGATAATATTAAGATACCAATTAAAAATCCAAGGTCGGCAAAACGGGTAACGATGAATGCTTTCTTGGATGCTGCAACAGCAGAAGGTCGCTCGTAATAAAAACCGATAAGCAAGTATGATGAAACACCTACAAGTTCCCAGAAAATATACATCTGGAAAATATTGGTTGCTACAACAAGTCCTAACATTGAGAATGTGAATAACGAAAGTTTTGCAAAAAACCGTTCAAACCCTTTTTCACCTTTCATATAACCGAGGCTGTAAAAATGAACCATGAATGAAACAGTCGTAATAACAACAAGCATCATTACTGAAATCGGGTCAAGCAGTATGCCTATATCAATATGAAGATATTCCGTCATGTGAAGCCATACAGTATTAAAAGCGATTATTGGTTTGAAAATACCATCGACTTTTCCTGCAATGAAAAAATATTCATATGCAGTAAAAAGAGAAAGTATCCATGATATGCCAAGTCCAATGGTACCAAGCACTCCGGCAAATGATTTCATTTTATGTCCCTGCAGTCCGAGCAATAGAAACATTGCCAATGGAATCAGTACGATAAATAAGGTATAACTAAAATCAATCATATTTTTTTTATTTCAAATTATAAAATTTGCAATTTGAATTTTGCATTACTTTAATATTTCATTTCGTCAGCTTCTTCAACATTGATAGAATTGAAGTTCCTGTACATATTAATAATGATAGCAATTGCCACTGCTGCTTCTGCCGCAGCAACAGCTATGATGAACAATGTAAAAAAATGTCCCTGTAATTTTCCGGGATAAAGGTATTTGTTGAATGCAACAAAATTGATATTTACAGAATTCAAAATTAACTCTACCGACATCAAAATAGTGATAAGGTTTTTGCGTGTCAGGAAACCATAAATGCCAACAAAGAACAATATTGTAGCAAGAATGAGAAAATAATTTAATGGAATTCCTTCGTTCATATTATTAAATTTTAGATTTACGAATTTTTATTTAATTTTTTTAGCAATTACGATTGACGCGATCATGGCTGCCAGAAGCAATATCGAGATAACTTCAAAAGGCAGGATATATCCGTCATACCCATAATTCAGCAGATCTCTTCCGATCACATTCATATTGATCTCACTTGCTACAGCTGTATTTGCGGCAAATTTATAATCAAGTATCGTAATGATACAAAGCAATGCGCCGGCAATGACAGAAATAGCTGAAAAAATTCTTTTATATGGTTTGATCAGTTCTAATTTTTCGCTGATGTGACTGGTCAGTAAAATGGAGAAGATGATCAGAACGACAATACCACCGGCATAAACAGTTAACTGAACTGCGGCCAGAAACTGGTAATTCAGCATGAAATATAATCCTGAAGTTGCAACCAGCACAAACAAAAGGAATGTTGCTGCTCTTAAAATTTTTCTACTGGTAACAGTAAGTATCGAGAAAATAACGATAATTGCTGCAAATAAGTAGAACATAAATTGATTTCCGCTCATTATTCTACTCCTTTCATTAAAATGGAACCATCTTTATTTAATATCTTATTAAGTTTTCTCCTGTCGAAAACAGCATGCTCAAATTCCTGCGAAAATATAATAGCTTTTGAAGGACAGGTTTTAACGCATAAAGCGCAAAATGTACACATGCCAAGCCGGTAAACATATTTATCCAAAGCTTTTTTCTTTTTTCCGTCTTCGCCTGTTTCCATTTTAGTAATAACTTCAATGGTTCCGTTAGGGCAATTCATTTCACAAATTCCGCAACCGGTGCATTTATGCTGGTTGTTTTCATTATGTGGCATGATCAGGTTACCTTTGAAACGGTCAAACATGACCAGTTGTTTTTTTGATCTTTTTCCGTGCCCATGCCTGTTTTCAGGATATTGCTGAGTTACAATTGCACGTGGTGAAAAGAAATATTTCCCCGTCACACTCATCCCTTTTAATAAGGAGAGGATACCTTTGAAAATTCCGGATATGTAATTTATTATGCTTTTCATGATTTAAAAATGCCAGTGCATTAATACAATAAATGCCATTAAGATAATATTGAGAAGATTGATTGGTAATAAATATTTCCATTCAAGGGTAAGCAACTGATCGATTCGTAAACGCGGAAAAGTCCATTTAAACAACATAATGATCCAGATGATGACAAATGTCTTTCCGATGTACCAGAAAAATGGTGGTATGTAGTCCATGATCTCGTTGAACCCTGTGCATCCATGAATGTGGAAAGGCATCCAGCCACCCCAGAACATAGTTGCTGCAATAGATGCCACTATGAACATATTAATGTATTCGGAAAGATAAAATAATGCAAACTTGATCCCTGAATATTCTGTGTGGTATCCGGCTGTTAATTCCGATTCTGCTTCAGCAAGGTCGAATGGACCTCTGTTGGTTTCTGCGGTTCCTGCGATCAGGTATATTACAAATGCTATTATAGCAGGAATGTGACCGGTGAAAATAAACCAGCCGTCTTTCTGTTCATTCACAATTGTTGATAATTGCATGCTTCCTGCCAAAATACACATAGTGATGAGAGATAATCCGACAGACAATTCGTAACTTACGATTTGTGCACCACTACGCATAGCACCGATCAAAGAATATTTATTGTTGCTCGCCCAGCCAGCAAGTAAAACGCCTATTACCCCCATGGATGATACAGCCATAAGGTAAAGTACACCTATATTAAAATCGATGGCATGTACTCCTTTGGAGAAAGGTATTGCAGCCAGTACCATAAAATTGACAATGATAACAATAAATGGAGCAAGGTTAAAAAGAAACTTATCTGATTTTTTTATTGGTATAAGTTCCTTCATGAGGAGTTTGAAAAGATCGGCAATCGTTTGAATGATACCATAAGGGCCAACTCTGTTTGGTCCAATACGGTTTTGCATGAATGCGCAAACTTTTCTTTCTGCATAAACCAGAAATAATCCGATCACTGCATAAAATAAAAGAATGGCAACGCCGATGAAAAGCATTTCCCACATCAATGCCCAGAATGGTGTACAGTAACCGTATAGCGAAGTATCCACCCATTTTGTAAAGGAAGTTAAATCGTAAATGTTAAAACTAAACTTCATATATTTTTTAGTTTA